>Ga0307518_10002080_pt1 | contig 14706 bp, 18 predicted proteins | sample 25_EM_MG_FD_203889 | JGI IMG/M metagenome (GOLD analysis project Ga0307518, IMG submission 203889) | Populus trichocarpa ectomycorrhiza microbial communities from riparian zone in the Pacific Northwest, United States - 25_EM | ecosystem: Host-associated > Plants > Roots > Unclassified | place...
CATACGCACTGTCAAATTGATATCCTGGCCAGCATTGGCTGGTCATTGTTCTTCGTCCACCGTGCCACGTGAACTCCCCGCCATTGATAAACAGCTCTGCATCACCGATCGAGAGCGAACTCTTGTTGATTCGCTGCGCCGCATCCTGCTGGAGCTCTTCTGCATGCAAAGATTCGGACAGACGTTTCGGAAAGACAATTGTTTCGATGACACTGGAGGTCGCCACACTGAACTGTCAGATCGGCAGCATGAGACCAAGGTGACTAGGATGATGTTTCTTGTACGCACCACAACAAGTAGAACTGAAGTACCACGAACAACAAAATAGCAGGAGAGATCCCATCAGCGGTGAGCGGCCTGGGGGAGAATACTGAAGCATAAGCACTGTGTCTCTCGCGTGGTCGCCATCGAACGCTTTCCTCCTCTCTCAACCGACCCAAAGTGTAGGGGAATTGACTCATACGAATTTGTGTAACGCCTCGAAGTCGGGAGCCGGGTTAGGATGCTGGCACTCGAGTCAGGAGCATACAACCTACACGCGGTGCGACCAAGGAATAAGACATCAAATGGAACAAGCTTCATCGAGTAAAGGGATAACTTAGTCTCCGCGTGCTCATTGATGAGGCGCCAGACTACGACCCAGGGAACATCCCTGCCCAGACTTCACCAATCCAGTGGATACCCTGGTATCCAGGCTTGTTGTTAATGGAGGTTGGTCTGGTTAGTGACGGTTTACCGGGGTAGTTGCGACCACATCCAAACTTGCAATGTTACTCGCTTGGAAGTGAGGCCGGAAAAATCTTATCCTCGATGAGATTCTGTGTACCACTTAGAACGCGAATGGCATTATGGGAGTCAATGCCATTCGTGCTTCAAGTGGTGCTAATGGCCTTGTTCTGGAAACCGTGTATGATGGTATATGTACAATATATACGAAATGTCCTGTGCGAATTCTACCAATGCATAACAAAACGAAGAGCGTTTGGGACAAAAATGAAATATAGGGAAGAACTGTTCGGGATGACGTTCGCGAATATTGTACTGTGGGTTCGAAAGTAGCGACCTGCACCTCGTCGGGTTGGATCAGCTGGGGAAGAAACGTAAAACTGACTCACCAAGGCCAAAAATGAAACTCCCCCAAACACCAATAAGTTAAGCAAAATTACAAGGTCCATCCAATCGTTCGACTCATCTGCTTTTCATCGTGGTCATACCATGGTTCATTGTTCCATCTCCCACTCTCTCCCCCATCCTCCCCCCACCCAGCGATACGGACTGCACGCCACCTAGTCTCTAGCCAACGATTCTCGAGACGACTGTCCCGCCGCATTCGAGTCCGCCCCCACGCATGAATGCATTGGGGGTATTCTCAAATGGGACAATTTTTCCCCTCATCTCGTCCTCGATGCTTTCGCCACCAGGAAACACCGCTTTCTTCTTGCCCTTGTCCTTATACCCGCTGCCAGACGGGGACGATAACGACGAGAGGGACAAAGGGAAATCAAGCTGACCAACGGCAGGTCGGACACCATACTCAACCGCGAGCTGGAGCACGGAGCGGAGTGTATCGCACACGCCATCACCCTCCCAATCGATGTCCGAGACAAGGCTCACCCAGGTGTAGTTCACAGTCCTCGGCTTGAGTTTCGTCTTCTTCTTGGCGGACTTCGTCGTTACTTTCGCCTTGCTAGCCTTGTCGCCCCTCTGCTTCTTTTTGCCCGCCCTCTCCGAGGCAAGTCCATCGTATCCATCATATCCATCTGCACTACCGCCCAAGACATCCAATGGATCTTGCAAGTCTGGCATGTCCTGATACTTCACGCTGGATCCGGACCCTCCAATTCGAAGTGTCCGAACGCCAGCCCTGAAATTGTCCCCTGCGCTTGCGACAACCCGATTAGGCGCATCCCCCACGAGCGTCGTGAACTGTGCCTCTACATCCGCCCTTGTACTCACTCCCGTCCGCACGGGGCGTGCCAAGAGTGCCCGTCCAGCCTCCCACACACTCCGCCCGCCGATGGTGTCGAGGATCGCGTCAACTCGGACAAAGGCCCGCTCAAGGTAAGCTAGCAGCATGATAACCGAGTCCTGCTCGGTATCATAGGGTGGGAGTGGTAGGGGCGTAAAGGTGTACGGTTGGAGGAATGGCACAGGAAAGCATGATGAGATGGACAACCCACGTATGTTATGTTCCCCTGAAGAAGATGGGGAGGAGGAGCGGACATGCGAGTACGGGGACGAGACTGGGGAGGAGATCGGGGAGCCCCCAGACCCAGACATTGAGAACGGTGATGGAGACGTACTCGGCGCGGACGACGAGGACGAGCGAGGGACAGTATGGACGGACGGAGAGGACTGAGAGGCCGAGATGGGTGAAGACGATACTGGGATGAAAAGCACCTCATCAACGCCCCACCCGCGCAGGCGCTCTTCAAGACGCCGAAGGACACCCCGCCGCCCCTCAAGCACCTTCTCTTCTTCTTCATCCCTCGCCTCCCCAGAATACCCCAGTGCTGGGCCTGGCAATGCGAACGGAACAGGCACGTGAGCCCACACGCACCATCCCTCGCGGACGAGCATCTGCACAGCGAGTGCACCTGGTCCATCATGAGCCCGCAGCACGAGCGCGCGTGGCCGCGAGTCCCCGGCTCGACACGGTGCAGGCGATCCCTCCAGTCCTCCATTTGCAGGGAAACTGCTGTCATTGTTTGGGGGAACGAATGGATGCGCGGTAGTTCCGACGATATCTGGACGGTGCGTCATCCCCATAGCCCGGGAAACCGGGAGTAGGGTGCGAACTGCACGATAAGCAGGAACTCCGCTCAGCGGAAGAAGTGCGAGTTCGCCGAGGGTAAGGCCATGCCTGCCCGATCGAAACGAAGCACTGCGGTCAACGGATGCATCCCCATCTTCCTCGATATCTCCGTTCATAAACGGAGAAGCAGGGCCATTTGTAGAAAACGGAGTCCTCCGCGGAATATGAGGCTGCGGGATACGGTGTATGCGATGGCGATCAACGAGAATGAACTCGGCCAATGCACCACACTACAGAGAAAAACAAACATTCCAGTTAGTTCCGTCATTCCAAGACGGATTTGCCCACCTTTTGCACGCTCATAAGGCCAACCACCCAATCACCGCGCTTGATGGATTCCTCGCGTACTTCCCACCCTGCTTCCAGCACGCGTCCCACGAATGAACGCCCGGGAATGTACCCCACGGAAGGTGTACGAGGCTTCACTTTTTCAGCATCCTTCGCCACATCAGATCCATATGACGCATTGGAAGGGTCCCTTTGTGGAACGACACCAACAAGTTTTGCGTCCGTGCCATCCAGCCCGACAGCCCACACCTGCACTAGGACCGCATTCCCGCCAACATACATTGGTGGGGCACGGTACGATGTGAAGCCAAGCGGGTTCTCGCCCTCTTCTGACGCGGCCTTCCCTTTCCCTTTCCCTTTCCCCTTCGCGTTCTTATCTTTGGTAGTGAACCAACCAACCCCGAATATGCTACTCCCACGGCTATTACCGCCTCTCCTATCCAAGCGCCCCGATCCACCGGCAATACCGCCCACAACTTCGATGCTGGCCATTGTGGTCTGCGCAAGTCCGGTGCGCGTTAGGTCGACTCCGTCACCCAGACCGAGACCGATGCTGATCGACTCGCTGATCACCATACTTGCAGGCCGACCTCCGCTTGTGGGCTTCCACGAAGATTTGGCATTGTGACTCGCCTCGGATGTTGCCGCACGGGGGAGCACAAGACTTGTGAAACCACGCGTTCCACTAGATGGCAACGCGTCGGGTGTGTCTGACATGGATACATGCGCGGCAAGGGCATCGAGCGCGTTCGAAGGGGCGGACGTGTAGGGTGATTTTGAGGTTGAACTAGTTGCATGCGACAAGGAACTCATGGGACGGGATACTGTACTTGCTGCACGACGAGCAGGATCTGGAAATGTGGAATAGGAACTGGTCCTAGAATGTGAATGGTACACAGGAGAAAAAGGCTGATTTGGAGTTGCTGTGTTTGCGGGGAGGAGAAGCGACGGTAAAGATGAAGAGCGCTGTTTTGTCAGTCTGTGCATTCTCGGTCGCAATGACTGTAGAACAGAACTTTGTGGTGACTGTTCCGGTTTTGAGGTACATGAAAATGATTGAGAGCGTTTACGACCAACGACATCGTTTGGTCCAGCAGTGTCGTCCAAGGGTTCTTCAACTTCCAGCAATGCGGACATTCCAACCACGGCACACGCAGTGGCTGACTTGGATTTGGAGTGACCATGACTTTTCGACACCGGACCGATGCGCTGAGGGGCTGACGAATACCTGGCAGAGACGGAAGCCGATCTGGAAGCCGGGTCGGGGATCGTGAGAGGACCAGGCGGACGTTTGTTCGTAGTTTTGCCTTTCTGTTTTCCGTTCGAGCCGGGGGGAACAAGCCAGCGGACATCTTTGGCCCAGTCTTCGTCTGTGTACGTAACCTTTCGTTGTGGGGGTAATTTTTTCCGTCGGGAAGGGGGTGCGACGGGGATCATGGACACACTCGAGGACGATGCAAGTTTGTCTGGAAGCGAAGTAGAAAACTGGTTGAGGTCGAGGAAAGCGGGGAGGGTTGAGCCTAGCGATGCTGTTGAAGATGCAGCAGACGTCAACGGAGTGATGGTGGGTGACTCTGCCGGAGATAGTTGCTGCGGCGCAGTGCTGGAGTGCTGAGTAGGCGAGTGGCCAGCAGATGGTAAACTAGATGTGGGTGATGCAGTCGGAGTGTAAAAGACCGAGTCGCCCGAGTCGTCTTGGATGCTATTCTCGGTCTCGTTGTCGTGGCAGACAACGTTGGGGGCAGCACTAGGCTGCTGGTCTAGAAAAGAGACACGGGGCTATGAGAGAAGGAGGGAAGCGATAAGCACATTCGCAGACGGGTCTTTGAGGCAACGAACTGACCTGACTGGAAGAGGAATTGGAGTGATGATGGTGGAGTTCAAGAGTCGACTGAATCTGCAAGTCAGCCGCTATCTGGGCGAGCTCTTGCTTCGTCGAGGTAGTCCGGGGTCCCCCTACCGCCGTCCCCGAGGCCGATGACGATGTCCCTGTAGCATATCGCCGCGATGGTCTGCGTAGTATCTTCTGAACAAATGTTTGTTTTTTCACCATGGGCCCACAGACAAAACATGTAAGGAAAAGCAAAACACATGGACGGAGGCAACACTAATACACTTCATGACGTCACTTCCTTATCGGGCACGTCCCCGCCTCCGCTTCTCTGGCTCTAGTGCAAACGACACTGTCCGTTTCCGCTTCATCGCTGGTGGTGATGGCGCAGGGGGAAGCAGCTCGGGTGCCTCCTCCTCGTCGACATCAGACTCACCAGCCTCTTCTTCCTCGCTATCGTCTTCCCCGTCCTCACTTTCATCTTCGCCACCCTCACCTTCGTCACCGCTCTCCTCGCTCTCCTCCTCTTCCCACTCCTGATCAAGCAAGACATCCCGTCTATCCATCTCTCCCGCTGCCAACCTCACCAACTTTACATCCTTCGCCTTCCTCAACTCCTTCCGCATTCTCAGCCCCGCCAACACTTCTTCGTCTCCTTCCACTGGTGACGGACTTCCATTCAGCCTTGCAGGCATTGTATACCTCACTAGCTTGCCCAAGCTCCAGTCTCGAAGCACAATCCGTGCAGCACCTGCGTGATCCAGCACACCTCTCTACAGAAGGAAATGTGTCAACTTCCCTCGATCACGGTAGCCCATCACAGGCCCGGAAACAATGAATATACTTGCCGTTTTCACCAGGCTATTCACACGCGCGATACCAGCTAAGAAGGCGGTTGTGTCCCCTTTTGGAAATGCAGGCAGATTGTATGCTAGCATCAGGTCCTGCGTTTCTGCCCTCGAGACAATGTGCGTCACTAGGTAACCACAGCACCAGTCAGACTTGGGTATGGAAAAGCCACAGGCGTGCCTACCTGCAGACATAGGATCTTTTAATCGATCAACACGACCCCGGCACCGCAACAAAATATCCCTCGCCCGCGCAGCATCCCGTTCACCGTTATCCGCAAACTCCTCCCTCGAGAAATCCAGTCCAGGCGTATCAATAAACCTTACTTTCAGATTCTCACTTCCAGGTATAGACGCAACAACTTCCTGCGCTGTCATCGTTGTATACGGCAGTTTCGCAGCCTCTGCTGATGAAAGAGGCTTGTATATAGGTAGAACCTCAGCACCGAATAGGGAATTTATCATCGCTGATTTGCCAGACTGGGTAAAGGATCAGACCAGGAGCAAATGAATGCCTATAAAGACACCAATGCACACGACTTACATTCGTTACACCTGTTACACCAACGACCAATTCATCTCCTTCCTTCCTCTTCGCGAAGCTTTCGAGCTGCGACCACAGTGCCTTCGAGCCCAATGCATCATCCATGGGGCATACCGCTTTGGCCCCTTTCGCAGGTGATTCATAGGGCGACATGAATGCAGAGGATACTCGGAATGGTATGGCCATAGATGTCCGTCGTAGATGTCCTAGCCACTCCACCAGCGATTCACGCGGTATGGTGTCTATAGATGCTCAGGCATGGTCCCACCGTCAATAACAAACTGAGTGATACGCACCAGCCTTGTTCACCACTATGATCATATCTTTGCCTTTCTCTTTTGCCCCCTTCATTAACACCTCACTAATCCCAGCCTCGGGGTCCCGCGCATCCACCACACATACAAGGACATCCGCCTTATCTAGTACCTCCCTCAACGTCGACGGTCCACGGTCCACAGGTATAGCAGGCAATTTGGGTTCGTTATTTTCAGCATCAGCGACAGTTTTGCGTTGCCGAGCTTGTGGAAGGGGAATGGGTTGCCGTTTGAGCGAGGTTACACCATCGAATCCATGTCCATCATTTTCTCCGATCATGTCTATATCTCCTTGACCTCCCTCGCCTTCTACATCTTGTGATGTCTGAGATTGCGTCTCCTCCTCACCACTTTTTGATGCTGTTAATGCAGCCCGTTTTTCAGCCTTTCGGCGCTGTTTTTCCGCTGCAGCCTACCAATACGTGGATGCATGCATCAGCGGTGATCGCGTGCATAGGCATGAATACGACAGATGAAAAGGAAAACGCACTTCAAGCCGCTGCTGTTGGATTTCTGCTAGAATCTCATCTTTGTAGGGGAACGCGTTTGGGATGCCAGGGTCTTTTTTCGACTGCTTTCTGACTGGGAAACAGAGCGTGTGTCAGTACTTTGAACCAGAATCACTTCCATTAATAAAGCATAGCAAGATACGGATCGTCATATGCTATGGAAGTAAAAACTCACCCCTCCCTGCAGCCTTATCCTTCCTTGCCTGCTTCTTTGCCTTTTTGCGGTGCTCGGAAACTTTGTGCTTGATTCTCTCTCGGTGGTGCGTCGTGCCACGCTTCGAGGTCTCTGTGTGATCAGTTTGGGATGGGATGAAACACTTGTAGGGTCATTTGGACGTACTTTTGCGTATACGCGGCATCTTGTGGTATGAGAGACCGCGTCGCTGTAGCTGGATCTAAGTAGAGTTATTAGACTTTTTCTTTGCTTACATATACATAATCTACTGTTTGCTTGCATTTCAACTTCAAACCCCACTATACAGATCTATTTACATTAACAGGTCGTCGCGCCTCTGCCTGCTGCTCTCTGAGATTGTACCGTCGTGTTCAAGAGACTTAACCTTGGATGGCGCATCGGATTACGATATTGCTGGGAGTAGAGATAAATTTTGTTTGCGGCACCTTCGTCTCGCCAGCCTTATTCCTCATCGTAACATCCTTTGTGGGTTATTCTGATGCATACCGCTGCAGTTATGGCAATCAGGATGAAGGATGGTGGGTGTCCTCTACAACTGTCGGCACCTCTGCTCAGATTACTCTCCAAAAAATCCAAACCCCGAGGGTAAGAAGAAAAGTGGGTCCTCCATTTAGTCGTGGCTATTCGCCAAGGACAAGTCACATTGTCCCCCTTCTTGGAAGACGCCAAATCCCGGAGGCAGTTCGGAATCACTCTATTCACACTAATACACTCCCAGTACTTATGGACCAGCTGCACGGTTCTCCCATGTTACACCAGCGGGATTAATCACGACATGAACAGGCGCTACTCGACCACGCATACTACTGGTGTTTTTGCCTTCTCTTCCGATTTGGGTTGAAGCATTTCCTGGAGCGAAGGAAGAACGGGTCTTTAGACCCTGATATGGTTCTACCCTGCGCCCTGTGAGTATTAAATCGGTGCCTTTCCAGGCGTTGGGGCTTCCTAGCAACTATCCTGTAAACCTCCATGACATCGCTAGGTCACGCTTCACTTGAAAGGGCCAACCAACGGGCCAGCGCTGCAAGGGAAAGTCACCTTGATCCTCATAGCTTCAAAGAAGCTGCGAATCTCTATCGGAAGGCTGCGAGGGCGTTTAAACACGAGAAGAGGTCCAGTGATGCGGGGAACGCGTATATCCTGGAAGCTGGGTGCAGAGACGCGTGCAACGATGCCGAAAATGCTGTAGAGACGTTGAAGAAAGCCGCAGAAGCATTCATTTCCGGGAATGATGTTCACCGTATGCTAATTTGCCCCCACGAAATTCTGCTATGCAACTCAATTTGCTCCATAGTGGCTGTTGAGACACTTAAGAACTCGGCCAATTCTTCCATTGAAATTCATGATTACCGCAAGGCGGCATATAGCATTCATGTGGTCGCTTACATATATTTATCTGACTCAGACAACCTTGGTCCTGCGTGCAGGAATTTTGAACGTGCAGCGAACTTGTACCGCCAAAACAACGCCATCTTGTGAATATTTTATTCTTTCATAGCTACCTGGGCTCATAAAGTGCACTTACGGACAGCCTTGCGGTTGCATGTATCAAAGCCGTGGCAGATACCCACGTTATTGTTGAAGATTATGAACAGGCCAACATACTGTACGAACTAGCTGCGAAAACTGCCCTCGAATCCCAGGACACGGTGGATGACGTCAAGGATTATTTGTTGTTGGCCAGTCTTTCCGCGTTTGCCACACAGGTCATCTACCCGCCAGTGTCATGTCTCTCCCTGTGCTAACTCTCGTCTAGAAAGAAGATCTGACGCAAGGGAAGATTCAGGCGTACATGGATCGCGATTGCCATCCCAAGTTTGGGTCTACCAGTGAGGGGAAATTCGTAATATACATACTCAATTCCGTCAAAGCTAGGAATCCAGCCGCATTCGACCAATGTGTGGAGATGTATCGTAATGTCGCGCAAGTTGATGACCTTACGGCTCTGTTATTGGAAAAGATCGGGGAGATAATCGATGGAGAGCCCCAGAAAATCTTATGAATCCTTGCGCTATTGCTATGGAATGATTTTGGAGGATTGATATATTTCATAGCATTCACATTCGCCATTCACTGGGTGCATTTTATACCTGTCCCAAACCAAAAGCTGACACCTGAGGAACCGTTGCTCAAAAAGAAAGGGGTATATCTTATTGCACCCACACAGTACCTTCAGTGCTTCTTCTAACTTCCCTCATCGACAGAAGTGTGTAGTATCAAAACAGTACGTAAAATTCATGGAGAAACAATGTATCTCAGGTGATTAAAGAGAGCAGGAGTCATGACGAGGACTTGAAAGAACACGGAATAGAAACATTGAAGCCAGTTGTAACACACCTCTAACTTGATCTACATTTCAAGGGACGCGACCACGTCTTCAATCAGAGGGAGATATACTTTCAGCGCGAGCAGAAGATTTTTGCCAATATTTCCACTATACGGGAAAACCAACCACTTCGTGGTTGCTTGGTTGCAACACCAGAAGAGGGTTGATGCTCCTTGAGATTCAGATTAAAAGAGAGAAGGTCGCCAAAAAAAAGCTACATACTTGGGTCTTTCCCTCTTCAACGGTAGCATCCTTCTTCTCCAATGGCTTCTGACCCTGTGGTGGAAACAAACCTATGAAAAGACAACGATGGGGAAGATAAATAGGGCCGTACAATTTGTTCGATCTCTGATATCACACCCGACATGTCAGGGCGATGTTCCTGGTCCCGCCAACACAACAAGCATATATTCCACCATTCATCCGTCATACGGGAGTTAGTAGAGTTGTTGTCAGGACGAACTGGAGGTCCTTCCTGAACCCGCTTATTTACTTCATGCAAACCCTGTTTGTCGGGAAATGGTATTTGGCGGGTGAATAGCTCCTTCAGTAGCAGCGTTGAATGTCAGAACAGGGTAGAACAAATGCAAATACCAGCGCAGTCATTCCAAATGCCCAAACGTCTCCTTTCACGGTCATTTCTTGGTTTTCCGAGTTCAAACTTTCCGGCGCCATCCACCTCAAAGCATCTGAATTAGAATAGCTGACGGTCTGGCTGAACGAGGCGTTAACAAGACTAGAAAGACCATAATCCGTCAGAAGCGGATGGCCTTGATCGGATATTAGGACGTTGAACTATCGAGCAAATCCATCAGCAAGCCAAAGGGAGTAAAAATGAGTAGATTTACTCCCTTAACATCACCGTGGATCGTAGGCTGATTATGCAGGTACTGCAGGCCATGGGCGACACCTACTAACTGGATTTCAAACATCTCAGGTGTGCGAAGGAATTTCATGAGCCACATAGACCTACCAGAGGCCGAGGATCGACAGTTTGATCTTGTACGTAATCATGTGCGTTGCCCTTGTCCATCCAGTCGGTCACCAGCGATAGAGTTTGCTCGTAATCGGTGGTGACTCCAAGAAGTGGAAGAACATTTTGGTGCTGTAGTTTGGACCAGCGCTGGAATTCTTTCAGCATTTGCTGAAAAAAAGTCAGCTAAGAGAATGTCGTTATTTGATAGCTGACTTTGATAGTTTCTTCATTTGCATTACTCGAAAGGCCGGGGTGAAGAACCTTGATTACCACCCTTGTTCCTGATGAATGCCGAGTGCCGCCATATACAACGCCATTGCTACCGCGGGAATGGGTCGTTTGACTCTCTTTTGTTATTTCGCCATTAAGATTGATTTTCAGTGCAGTGGCTTCTTCAGCCAGTTCTTTAAGCATGGAGACAGGGTCCATGAAACTCATGGTACAACGGGAGAAAGGTAGGGGAAAGCGTCGGATGGACTATGAGTCAAGGGTGCTTCTTGTACCTTGCATCCAGCGCTTGGATCAAGCCTCATGCGCCTGCAACGTGTAAAATGACATACAAACGCACCGGAAACTGAGTGCTGATGGCCTCATTACAGTAGGTGAATGAATGAATCGGGATCCAGTGTGGACAGCACGACTTGAAGCTAGTAGGTGAGAAAACCGTGGAGAGCGGATATCTAGTATACTGCCACCTTCACGATTGTCTGACCATACTGTATGGGCTTAATATATGCTTGGGACAATGAAGTGAGACCTGATGTTCAGTCTTGCACGAAGCTTCTTTCAGAAATTCAGAGTCAAGTACTGAAGCAAGTTTCGAGTTACTTGTAACACGAACACTGGAACTTTGGTGAAACTTCAACTCTCCAACATCCTACGCAGACGTTGCGATGGGACATTGACGACTTCGTTGTATTGCTGTTTTCAGAGTATGTAGAACTAGAACTCGCAAAGGCCTCCACTTCATCCGGGAGATCTCACAATTTGATGATGTCGTCAACTTCTTTGCGCAAGATAAACGCTGTACATCTGAATCACTCAGTTTGGAAGATGAAATCTGAGATCTGAGCAACTGCTGATGCAGAGGCTTTTCATCCAATGTGGTAAGGATAACCTAAAAATATTGTTGAAGTTGAAGTCATGGCCATGTTTTACATAGATCGAAAGAGAGCATCTTTACCCTTCTTTACCTTGCCTAGATGAACATCAACAGTCCACGCATTATTCGTCACTTCCCCACGTTGCGTGATGCTATTTGAGATTTCCCAGTAGGTATTCCCCTGAAATTATTGAACAAGACCATACGTGTAAGATCCTTCCGATGGCTGGGAGGTGTTAACAGGGTTGACGATCCACTGCGTAGCGTTTTGCTGATCAGAAGCAACGACAAATTGAGGGTTTGTTCCGCTATCGCCAATAGCATAGGTCACTACATTTGGACCAATGCTAATAGTTGTCGCTCCCGGCACTGCGTTGAATCTGAACTGTCGGGGATCCCTCAGATAGATTTCAGGGGTGTGAGGCAGGGCTCACGAGGGCAGGTTGAATGCCAGATCCTTGTCGACGGGGAACGAGTTGCAGTAGACCCCAGGCGCTCCCAGTCCTAGGAGCAATGCTGATTTCAATAGGATCAGAGAGGAAACCACATATGATGGGAGCTTGGAAACTAGGTATATTGTGGGTGGCAGGAAGAACAGACATGATAAAGATGAAGCCTCAAAACGCAGGCCTCTGTTGCTTTATCACATTATCCGGTCGTCGGCAAATCATTGGCCGGAAATGGTTGATCAGTGTAATTAGTATAAAAAGTTTTTAAAAAAAGCACTCCGAAAGAGTTATAATCACATTACCATCAACTAATCATGGATAATATTACCAGGTGCTCTTTGCCAGTCACAAATGCATTGGTATTAACCAACATGCAGCAGGCTGCAGCACATCATAAGGGTGGCATCAAGTGACATATGTCCAAGCAAATAATAGTGATGCAAAATCAACCAACAAATCAACTTAGAACACAATTCCCCACATACAACCATAAACTGACCAATCACCAGGAAGCTTGTAGGCAAGCATTGCAGCTTCCCTCAAGACAGATTGGATCACAAACCCTGAAGTTTTAATGGGTATAGCAAGGTCCCCTAGTTATATAGCAGGATTACCTGTAAGCTTATGGAGTTCCACGTACTCTGTCTCAAAAACAGAGTGCGTAAGAGCATTTTCCTCGGACCAGCTGCCCCAGTGGGGCATCCGATTTAGTGTTTGTGTAGGGCTAGACTAGTCTATTGCCACACGATATTATCATTTGTCCGAAAAAAAAGGTCATAACAAATCATGAGAGGCAAAAAAAAAGAAGAGGAGCTAGACCGAAAAAGCGCGCAAATCAGAATCGGCCGACGGAGTAAATTGGTATTATCTCATTGAACTGCATCTGAACCGGTTGCAGCATGGGAGCGGGGTCGCTGTGTTGCGCTCCTAAGGAAGTGTTAGACCAACGAGAAATGCCTGTGTGACTATGCAGACTCACGACTTGTTGACAATACTGTCCGAGACAGTGTAGATGAGAAGGTCGTAGGTCAACGCACCACATTGCATACCGAGGATAGATCCAAGAATGGGGCACCAGAGCCAGTACTGGTGCCTGACGTTGAATACTGAAGGAAACGTCAGGCCCGTCTTCGCCTTAATGGCCCTCGATAGGCCACGAACCTTCTTTTCCGTAGCCAACCATGGCAGTCAAAATTCGGGGTCCTAGATCACGCGCAGGGTTGATCGCGTATCCCGTCTCCATGCCGAGCGTAATACCAATCCCGAGGATGGTCAAGCAGACTACGAAGGGGACGAGCCCTGTGGGTGGAGCGATGTTTTTCTTGTCAGTAGCAGCGAGAATAGCGATTATAAGCATGGCCGCGCCCAAAAACTGCCAATGGTAGTTGTGTTTAATATGAATATGCCTTGCTCGACCTACACAATCTACTCACCTCTGAAAAGAAACAGCCAACAGAACTCATGTAATCAGCCTAGAAGGTACCATGAGCACAAGCCTGCAAGGTGGGTGGGGGAGTCGCACCGCATAGGTTGCGAAGAGATACCCTGTTCCCGAGACGGTACGGATGTCAGAGCCGCCCTCGTACACGTTTATCGCATGATAATAGTTGGCATAAACAATGCCAGCACCACAGATGGCACCAAGTAGCTGGGCAATGCAATAGGAAGGGACTTTTTTCCATGGGAAACCACGGACTGACGCCATGGCAAGCGTTACCTGCTCATGATCAACTACGTTTGACTATGCATGTAAATGACACAAGCGCACTGCTGGGTTTAGGTGACCACCAGAGACCCCACCAGAAACCCAAACACCTATTCCAGGGCCTTTGAAGCAAGTCAGTACGTTGAAATCAGGTCGCAAATTTCCTCTCACCGAGAGCCCAGCCAAAGTTAAGGGAGAGGAAGTTCTGATCATGGCGTTCAATTGGACCGTAGACTTGAGTCCAGACTGCATACTCACTCCCTTGGGGCTGGAAGCCACAGCGGTATTCGATGACAAGACAACTTGACAGTTGCCGCCACAACCAAATATGATGAGGATCATAGTGCCCAAAAACTCTGCAAGAGGTTCCCGGATGGACGCTCTGCGGACAACGCCGTCAGATACACCACTAGCAAACAGATGATGGCACCACACAAACCTGATTTCCCCCCATCGGTTTGGATGCTGCGGGCCTTTAGTCAGGTCAGCATGCAATACTACCTCGTTTAGAGACTGAGTCGGAATTGTACGCGCTCGATATCTCATCGTTATGCTGCTCAGGGTTATCTGCGACTCCAGACATATTGACAAGACCGCCGCCAAGAAGGAAAGGACAGGATGAGCTCAGATACTGAGGACCCGGGGCAACCAGACCAACGTTCTTATAGGGCGAGGTTCCTATCTTCTGAACCATTCATAGGGCAGCCTAAACTGTTTGCCCGACCAGGAAGCGGCCAACAGGAATCCTTGTGTGATACATTTCGTAAACGGAAGAAGGGATATCGTCACCCAATGTGTGGATA
>Ga0307518_10002081_pt1 | contig 14704 bp, 15 predicted proteins | sample 25_EM_MG_FD_203889 | JGI IMG/M metagenome (GOLD analysis project Ga0307518, IMG submission 203889) | Populus trichocarpa ectomycorrhiza microbial communities from riparian zone in the Pacific Northwest, United States - 25_EM | ecosystem: Host-associated > Plants > Roots > Unclassified | place...
ACAAATATATATATATATATATATATATATATATATATATATATATATATAACCCATTAAAAATAAGTTTTATTTAAAAGAAAGTAGTTTTTTCTCTTTTCTCTTATCTCATTTTTTACTCTCAGAATTAACTTGACAAGATTTACAAAGACGTTCGTACTATGGAATATTATTTTGATTTTAGTAATTGAAGTGGCACTGAAATAATTGATCTAGAGACAAAAAAAATGAATTCTCACGTCACAAATAAGTTTTCTTAAGATCTACATTGGTATCAAAAAATGGTTTTAATATATGCCTTCTGTTATCTTTGTGCAATACATCTGTTGTTGCATAAACATTTGTTGTACATTCTGTGTTGAAAGAATACTTCTGTGGAGTCTTGGATTTATAAAACTTTATTTGATGTACTGTTATTTAAATTCAAAGAAGTGCACTGAAAAATGGATAATTATAATTTGGTTAGGATTTTGTCTTTTCTATCATTAATAAAAGAAAGACTTTTTTGCAAAATCTTGACGTCAACTGCCATTTGAAGCAAATTTGGCAGTTGATTACCATGTTTGAAAACAATGAAATATATGACATAAGTAATTGTGTCAGTTAATATCTTCATAATTTGCAAAGTTGCTTCTTATGAAAATCATGTCTGTTGAAAATTTGCTTCAAATGGCAGTTACACAACTACCAAATGAAGCAAATTTTCCAACATCTCAAATACACATATGGGGTGCAACTGCCATTTAGCTGTTGAGTTGAAAAAAAAACATGAGAGAGGCAATCAAATATTGGTTAATTGTTAATATAAACATTTACAAATACATTATATTGATTAATTGTGGTGCTAGTTTAGCTTTTAACAAAAAAAAAATTGATACATACGTTAATTAAATATTGATTATAATATTTATGTCAATATTTTTTATTGTAGAGGATAAACAACAACAAATTAATCATTTATTAGGTTATACCATTAATCATGTTCATAAAATTCAAGAGTACATTGATGATATGTATAATTGGATGAGTAGACTGGCTATAAGTGGTGTTTATGAGTTCTATATAGAACATCAAATGTTAATTGTTCTCAATTCTCTGTCTAAGGAATGGATGTTAGTGCGACTATCGTTGGAATATAGGCTGAAATCCTTAGATTTCAACAATCTCGCTGATAAAATGCTGCTTGAAAGGGAACATTAGTATACAAAAAAAGGTATATGATGCACTGTAAGAAGCGCATGTTGTTTGGATGCTGCTGCTAAATTCATTTCATGGTTCAAGCATAATGAACTTGGAGGAGATGACTTTGATGAAGTAGATGTAATTGGAGACCCTCATTATGTACCTACAAAATAAAATAAATCTGAAATTTCTAATTCTTATTTTGTATTTTTTTTTCAATATTTGTATTGTTGTTAAGATAATTGGTTGTTGTTTTTTTGAACTGCATATTTTTATGTAATTTAATTTTTAATTATATTATGTACATGTATATAAAAATATCTGTAATTTGGTCAGTAAGAGTTGTTAGTTAAAAATAATAACTATAATTTTGCACTCATTTAAATTTTCAATAATAATTAGACCATACAAATGAAAATTGATTAAGTGTTTAACATTCTTTTCATTTATATTGTATGTGTTAGATTATTATTTGTTTAATTTAGAATGGAGTGACAATAAATGTCATTTAAATTGTATTAGATACTAATATTTGTAATTGGTGTCAACAACGCTTAATATGGTTGCGTTTAAGAGTATTATTGCTAATTTGAATAATGAAAACAAACTAAGTGAAAAGAATTACGATGTTTGGTATCGTAAGATTGAGCATCTCCTAAAAGAATAAAAAATATTAGAAACAATCATATAACCGATGGCTGAACCTAACAAGAAAACATTGCTCAACACAGACTTGATATGGAAGCATATCAAACCTATAAGCGTAAGGATCGTGCAGCTCGTATTCTAATGCTGAGTAGCATGAGAAATGATATAATGTTGTATTTTGAAAGGCATCGTTCAACCCAATAAGTTTGGGATGTAGTAAAGATTCAGTATGGAGGAACCTCCACTACTAGACTTCATTAGTTAACCCTTAAATTTGATAGTTACAAGACGCGCCAAAATCAGACAATGAGGCAGCGTCTTACAATCATGTCTAATATGATTAGTGAATTAAGGGGTTTTGGGCATGAGATGACTGATGAACAATAAGTCCAAGTTGTGACCTGCTCTTTGCCAATCAATTAAGAACACATGCGTGTTAACCTTACCCATAATGACAATATCAAGACATTTGATGATGTTGCTTGTCATATTGATCTTGAAAAAGATCAACTTCACGTTGAAAAGCTTGTAAACGATGCTTTCATATATGAGACTAAGATGTAAGGAGCATATGACTCTAAATATAAAAAGGGCAAGGGAAAAGGTCTCAAATATGGCAAAATAAGAATATAAGAAAGTAGTAATGGATATAAGCACAAGCGTGAAAAATGCAGCGGTAAGAAAGGCAAGAATATGAATTATTTCAATAGTGGTAAACCTGGTCACTTTGCTCGTGATTGCACTGAGTCAAAGGTAATGTTTAACCACAATCATCCCTCTAACTTATATGTTAGTAGTTGTTTAATGCTTGTTGAATCTATTCCTTTTTGGACTGTAGACTTAGAAGCAATTAACCTAACAAGAGATTGAACAACCTTTGTGGAATTTCATCGAATTCCAAATGGAAGTATATATATATATGGCAAATAATGCTTCTGCTGTTGTGCTTGGAATCGGTACTTGCAAACTAGATTTGCGGGGCGGTCACACACTTTATCTTCATGATGTACTCAATGCACTTGAAGTTTGATGAAATCTTGTGCTTGTTCTTGTTTTACTACAATTCGGCTTTTATATTGTTTTTGTTGGTTGTTGTGTAAAAATATATCGGGATAATATTTTTTATGGTTTTGGTTTTGTATTAAATAAATTTATGATGTTAGATATCGTTAATATATTTATTAATGATTATTCTTCTATTTAAGTTGTTTTAAATTCCAACACTACTAATAATAGTGATATCATAACTTGGCATGCTAGATTAGAACATATTGGGCAAGACCAATTACATAGATTGACAAGAGGTGGTCTTTTAGGATTACTTACCAAAGAGGAATTGCCCATTTACAAGTATTGCCTTACAGGAAAAGCAACTAGATTACCATTTGGCAAAGCTAAAAGAGCCAGTAGTCCATTATAGCTTATTCATTCAGAAATTTAAGACCCAATGAATTTGAGGGCAAGACATGGTGCAAATTACTTCATCATGTTTATAGATGATTTCACACGATTTGATCATGTTTATTTGATCTCATACAAGTCTGAAGCATTAGATTGCTTCATTCGATATACCAATCTGGTGGAAAATAAATTAAGCACAAAAATCAAAGCTTTAAGAACTGGTCGAGGACATGAATACCTATCTGAACAATTTTAAAAACATTGTGATGAAAAGGGTATAGCTAGACAGTTAACTATTCCTTATACTCCGCAACAAAATGGTGAATCAGAAAGGAGGAATAAAACATTATTTGATATAGTTAGGTCAATGATAACGCATGCTAACTTACAAATTTCCTTTTGGGGAGATACATTGTTAACTGGTGCCTACATACTTAATTGTGTGCCCTCTAAATCTATCTCATCCATCCCGTATAAACTATGGAATAACGACAAATCTAATATAGGTTATTTGCAACAATGAGGGTGTGTAGCTTATATTCACAATAATTCTCATGAATATGGGAAACTTGGTCATAGGGGGAGAGAAGTGTATCTTTATAAGATATTCTGAACATTCCAAAGGATTTGTATTTATTGGTGAAAAAGTTGATGGAAGAGTGATGGAGATTGAATTGCACGATGTTGTATTCTTAGAAAAGGATTTTCCAACGACATGTGAGGTTAATAATGCTTTTCAATTATATGAAAAGGAAAATATAGATTATGGTACAACAAGTCATTCAATAGAAAACTTAGAGGAAACTCTTAATCCTCATAGAAATAGTGGGAGTGACATTTTTTCTATTCCTACTCTCATGGAGTAAGATCATGCATAATCTTAACCTCATAGAAGCATTCATGAACCAATTCCTCGTCATCAATTTGAGATTGAAAAGGAAGCATTCATGATTTCTCCACAAGATGATAAAGAGCCGAAAATATTCAGTCATGCTCTGTTTGGTCCTAAAATAAGAGAATGGATTAAAGTTATGGAAGAAAAAATAGAGTTGTTGAAATCTAATAAAGTCTGGTACTTGGTCGATTTATCGTCAAGACGAAGATCCATTGGAAATAAACGGGTTCTTAAAATTAAATGTAAGGCAGATAGGTCAATAGAACATTAAAAGTCTTGACTAGTAGCGAAAAGCTACACTCAAGAAGAAGGAATTAATTATGAAGATAAATTCTTAATAGTTATGAGGATTACTTTAGTTCACCTTATTTTAGCTATATTCGCATATATGGACTTAGAGTTATACAAAATGGATGTTAGAAGTGCATTTCTTAATGGAGAACTAAATGAGGAGATCTATAAGGATCATCCTTTAGGATTTGAGACTAAAAGACAAGAGCGTAATGTTTGCAAGCTTAAAAGATCCATATATGGTTTAAAGCAAGCTTTTAGACAATGAAACATTAAGTTTCATTAAGCTATCCTTAATGATGGTTTTACAATGATGGAAGAAGACCATTGCGTGTATTTAAAACATTATAATAATAGTTTTAGAATATTGTCATTATATGTAGAAGACATCTTAATAGCTGGAAATAACAAGGATGATTGAAACTACTAAAAGATGGTTATCATCAAACTTTGAAATGAAAGACATGGGTGAGGCCAGCTATGTTCTTGGTGTGAAAATCATAAGAGATCACTCTAAAAGGCTTTTTAGTTTAACTCAAGAGACTTACATTAAAAGAATATGAGAGCACTACCACATGCAAGATAGCAATCCAATGAACACCCCTATTGATAAAAGTTTGAGCTTGAGCCGTGATATGTGTCCCAAAACTCTAGAAGAAAAAAAAAGTCCAGAGTACCTTATGCCAGTGCCATCGGTAGTTTGATGTATGCAATGATATGCTCACGTCCTAATATATGTTATGTCATTGAATTGGTTAGCCAATATCAATCAAACTCTAATCGGAAACACTAAATGACAGTAAAAAGGATTCTACGATATCTAAAACGAACTTTGAATTACATGCTATGTTACCAAGCAAAGAAAGACTTACGATTGATTAGTTACTATGATGCTAATTAGGGAGGAGATGTTGACCAATCCAAATCAACTTTGAGATATGCTTTTTTTGCTTAATAATAGTGCAATACTATGGAGGAGTAAGAAACAATCTTGCATAGCCTTATCTACTATGAAGGTTGAGTATATAGCTTGTTCCGCAGCAACACAAGATACTGTTTGGTTAAAAAGTTTTCTGTATCATTTGAAAATTGTCAAATCAGCATCAGACCTAGTGATAATTTACTATGATAACACTGTTGCAGTAACTTTGGCAAAAGATTCAAAATACCATAGAAAGACCAAACACATCAAGATGAGATATCACTACATTAGAGAAGCAATTACTAAACATGACGTGATCCTAAAACACATTTCTACAAAATCTATGGTTGCATATCCACTCACAAAACCAATAACAAGGGATGTATTTGTTTGACATGTGAGATCCCTTGGCCTATGTAAAATGTAATTAGCAATATAACTAATTGTACGGATCATACAAAAGTTTACAATGATTGAATAATGAATAAATGCCATAAGTATATCATGTTATTCGTTGTTTTTTTATGAAATAAATTGTGAGTATCGTATAGTATAATTTGTTAAAGTATGTCGATAGACTTAGAATGGCTCACTCACATGAGCAATCACCTCTAGTGTTTGTAAGGTGAGTAAAGATGAGATTATTTGAGTTTTAATGCTCAATAAACAACTTGGGTGCAGTGAGAGCAATTTTAACTCAAAGAAATTATTAAAAAGTCACCTTGGTTGGGACTAAGATGAGGTTTTTAAATAAAAGAATCAACATGAATGAATTCTCACAATTCATGTGTCTATTATGATTGAAGTTGAGTATGAAATTATTCATCTGCCACTAATGATAGTAAGCAAATGAGAATTTCTGATTTGTAGTCTATGTTTTTTTGGTGACAAGACTAAGACTCGTATGATGTATTTCCTCTAACAAGGAAAGCAACGACATACACTATTTATCTTCAGAAAAGAAAAGAGTAAGCTCCACTATAACATGTATTTCATACTACATGTGCTAATGACCATTACAGGAATAAAGAATGGATCCCTACTTTTTTATTATGTGAGTCCTGAAGATCATATCTAAAATTTCAAAATCTTACCCTTTGTGTTTAATTGTGCCATGAGGTGATGTATAAATGATTATTACTTTAGAAGTATATCCTATGGTCATGAAATGATTCAACTTAAAGGGACACTTCTAAGAAAATGACTTAATTCAAATCTGATTGATATGAATGTCGCACGTGTGCGGCGTTGTGACGATCGTTCCACCCTCATGTATTGTGTCTATTCGGGCAAATATGGGTTATGCGGTGATCGTTCCACCCTCATGTATTGTGTCTTTTATCACACATGTGCGGAGTCGCCACCTAGTATTTTGGTCACTTGGAACCCTAACTAGTCTCAGAGATCGGGTACGGGGACTGGTTGCGTAAAGGAAAAGTATTAGCACCCCAAATATGCCCTACGTAAGGTAAGCTGCATTGTTTTATTGTCTGATATATGCTATGATTTTGTCGTATTTCTAATTATTGGTCTGTCTACGATTTAATAAAAGTTTTCCTCGGTAAGGAGATCCTTATCTTATCGGGTAAAACTTAACCGTTCTAACATCAATAAAAGAACTATCTTTTTAATATCGGGAATACGTTTTATGTATAAATTCGTAATCCCTGATACTAAAACAAAGCAAAATATATTTTTTGGATTTTTGAAATATTGGCCAAGTTCTCGTGACTTTAATAAACTGGTCATTAAAACTAAAATACATGCTAAAACATTTTTTTTTTTTGAATTTTTGTTGTATGAAAATATGATATGATTTTTTTCTTTGAGAGACTTGGCCGTATGCATGAAACAAAAACATTTTTTTTAATGTTTGGATTAAAACCGGGTATTTTAATACCAGATTTATATTTTTATGGTATAAAAATACAAACCCATATTAAGAAAAATTCAGTAGAAAAATACGCAGGAAAATCACAAACTTTCAAAAAAAAATTGAATTTTTTTGGGTTGGGATGGGCCGGACCCGGCCCAAAAGGAAACGAAGCCACTTTCTACAAAATGAAAGCGGCCCAAAAAAGAACCCATTTTCTACAAGGCTGGACTCAGCCCAGCCGTTTGGGTTGGACTGTCCAGCCTAAAGGAACAAATGGCTAGTTACTATGCTGATCACAGTAACCAGGTAATTATAATTAGCTGGTTACTGTAAGTAGCACAATAATGAGCTAATTATTCTTCATCTTGGCTGCAGAACGTGAATTGCTCATATTCTGCATGCAAATGAAGAGAACAAAGAAGAGGGGACATAAAATTACCTGGAGTGGCTCACGGTGGTGTTCGCTGGTGGCATGGCAGTGGTGTTGCGGCAATGGTGCTGCTTCAAACGTTGGAGAGAGAGAGCCGAGAGAGATAGAGGTTATTGTTCTTCTCTTCCCCTCTGTCCTCCTTCCTTCTCTTCTACCGTGTTTCTCTCATTTCTATCATCTCTGTTTCTTCTTCTTTTTTTCAATCTCCTCTGTTTTTTCAGTTCATTTCTCTCTCTGTTTTCGTCTCCTTTGTTGTTCTTTCTTTTCTTTTATTTTTCTCTCTCTGCCTCTCCCCCCTTTATTCTTTTATCTTCCCTCCTTTTTCTCTATTTTTCAAACCATTTTTGGTCCTCTCTCCTATTCGTCCTCCCCTTTTGTTCTATTTGGTTTCCCCCTGTCTCACATTTATCCCCCCCTCTCCTTTTTTTCTTTCCTTTTTCTCCTCTATTTATAGGAGGCCAGGGGAGATAGAGGAGCTACCTGACACGATCAAAGAGTTGATGTCTTTTCCCAAGTGTAGGAATGTCGAAGTAATAAATAACCCGGCAAGACTGGGGTCGAACCATAGGGAGGTTAACTATATAAACTACAAATAAAGAAATAGATAATAACAGAAAAGGAGTTGAAAAGAGCTTTGAGATGTGATGTTGGTGTAAGGATTTAAACAAATATAAAACAATTGTCAAGGTTAAAGGATCCACTAATGGTATTTCAAATAAATATAGTATAAACTCTTTTTATTACTCGACTGGAAACCACACACAAAGGAGGTTCCAATCAGATTATAAATTGTTAACATGATTACATTAGTTATCTTATTCGAATAATGCTAATACTTGTAAATGTTGTCAGGTATTCATAATGTTAATTTATGTTAACAACAAATCAAGTTCCTTTCATAGCACATATGTCGGTTATACCATACAGTTGGGCTATGAAAGTGCCAAGTATTTGTTGTATCAAGGGTTATACAACATAAATCTAGATTAACCATTTAACAAGCAAAGTATTAAGAGTGAATAAGATAACAAATACAAAACATGTTAGTATCAAACATTAAAGTCCATGTTGAGTTTATATTATACTTATTCTTACAACATTAGTGTACCCTTATCATCTTGACATGATAAACTTAGCTAAACATGATTAAGAAGAGAAACATAAACAAACTAGATAAGAACATAGTTATGATGAAAAGCATAAACAAGAGATTAATGAGAGCAAAACTTAAATATTACAAAAATACAAAGAAAGAAAGCAAGAATATGATCTTGATTTGAAAACCAAGATGCCTAAATGCATGAAAAATGCCTCCTTTTATAGGCCAAAATTTGAAACTATTGATTTGATGACTAATTGTTGAGTGGGTGACCACATCTTGACTTGGTGACAATCTTTATCTTCTTGTCTGAACAAAACATCATTGCTAACATCATAATTTAAACAGATAGTCCCCATGAAAGTTCTGGGAAATTGTCTTAGCTTTCCAAAAAAAAAAAAAAACAAGAATCAGTGCATTTGGACTTCTAGAACTCGAGATATGGGCTGAACACTAAACAATATCTGAGCTGTATGACAGATTCCGACTTCTCCGTTGATGCTAAGATTTGGACTCCCAAACGGCATAATTGAGTCTTGGACTCTCATAAAAGTTTTAGGCGTATGTATTAGCTTTCCATCCATATAAACCAGACCTAAATCCAATTTCTACAGCTCCAGTTATGATCCAATAACCGAATAGTGTTTCAGTTTGAATTGAACCATCATCTATTCTTTAAGCTTAGCCTTCTCTTTGTCTTTTCACTTTCAATAGTTAAATAAATCAATCAATCATTTGAATTATGTGATAGGCCTGCATTTAAGATGAACATTTACCATAAATTAAAGGTATCTTATATTATTAGACATGCTCTAGTTAAGGAGTTATTGATACTTCAAGTGCAAAATGATGATATAAAACCTTGATAAATATAAACTTTTAAGTACTAATCATTACCCTGCCTCTGTCCCATCTTGGAGACAGGGTAGGGTGGCTGAGGCGCCTCTGTGCAGTCGCCTCAGCCGCCCGTAGGGCTCCTCTGTCTATTCTTCATCATGAGGGGCGTGGGCAGTACTTACATACAAGTGGGGGGCTCTGTCGGGTTTTTTTTTGGGTTTTGGGAGAGAGAGGGAGAGGAGCAAATGCAAGGGGACAAAATCTTCTTCTTCACCTGTCCTCTGTGCGTCCAAAGGAAGAAGAAGACTTATGGTATTGTTCAAAACGACACCGTTTACTTCTTTCTTCTTTCTTTTTTCTTTTTTTTTCCAGTGAAATGCATGAAACGACGTCGTTTTTACCAAAACGCGCCGTTTCATTTAAACCGAAATTGGCACCAAAACACATCAGATTCCAAATCAGTCCTTCAATTTGCGTGCTTTTTTTTTATTTTGGTCTTTGGTGTTAGATTTCTTCAATCAAGTCCCTAATTGGCCATTAAATTTCAATATTTATGCAATTAAGCCCTTGATTTGACCAAATCAACTCTAAAAAATTATAATTTGACCCAAAAACTTTAATTTCTTCCAATTAAAGCCCAAATTGACTTAAAAATAATTTTTCTTGTAATCAAATCCTCCATAAATTCAATTAAACCTTCAATAAAATTTAATTGAGTCCATAAACATCTGATTTTGTACTTTTCTTCCTCAAATCAAATTTTCTTCATCAATAAGGCTCTCACCGATCAACGATATAATGTCAAATTTCAATCTTTATATTTTTGAACCTCCTCAACCAAATTCTTACCATTTTCAGGGCGCTCCAACATCCTCTTCTCACTACTATTGTTTTTTTTGGATTTTTTTGTTTTTAGTTCAAATATTTTTTTGATTTTTTGAAAGAGAAAAGGTGAATTTGGGGAATAACCCAAAAATAGGTTATGACAATGAATACAAAAAAAGAAATAATTTTACTTCTACATCTATTACTTGTATTCACCAGTCAGGATCATATCACTCAAATAAATTTGATATGGTTTAGAATACTTGTAATTGTAAGGATGGATTGGGTATGAAATTCTTGAGGGATTGAATTATATTTAGTCATGTATAACTAAAAATATTTGGGGTATAGTAGTACACTTTAATGACTAACTAGTTATGAGGTTGATGTCTTCTATATGACCTGTATTAGGTTTCTATATTGGAGCTCTTTTCACTATGTGATTGAGGTCGTACAGTCCGTTAATCTAGTATGAAATTCTTGTGCAAGTTTAAAATATAATGTATTAGATAGATCCAGTCTTTCATGGGCGAGTGAAAGATGTTGGTTATTGGGTTAGGCTGGGTGCGCCTATAAAGAATGAGCCTGGTCCAAATGTTTAGAGGAGTTAGTAGAAGAAGTAACTGCTTCCTCTACTTATATATATAGAGACATAATCTATTAGAGGAAAAAAAGTTTTACTTTGAAAAAAAAATAGTTTTTCTCTTTTTTCTTTTATCATCTTTCATTTTTGAATTATAAAATTAACTTGATAAGATTTATAAAAATATTTGTACCGTGATAATATCACTTTGATACTAATAATTAAAATAACAATAAAATAATTGATCATGGAACAAAAAGCGAATTAAGTTTTCTTAAGATCTACAATCAGACTCCACATGTTTGTTGTCAGCTTCCATCTTGATGACATGCACGTTTTCCCCCGGACCATGTTGCCGTTGGATTCATTAAGTTTGTCACTGCATTGAACAGGATCAGAATTCTTAATCTTGAGCTGCTTAGCATTAGTTTCTTTAGTCCGAGGTGTGAGTTTCGAGCCCCTGTGCTTCTTTGCATTTAGGCTTGCAACTCTAATAAGAGAAGGTTTACGGGACAATGAAGCTCGTGGGGACGCTAGTCCTCTAGCAACACCACTGACTGATCTTCTAGGAGAAAATGAAGCCCTTGGGGATGCTTGTACTTTCTTTGCAACTATTTTGGAGGTCCCTTACTCTGTTTGATATTGATGTCACTATTCCTTCTGCCACCTAAAACTCTTGAAGCATCAGGAGAAGACAATTTTGGATTTTACTTGCTGATCTGGATCCATATTTTCCAGGGATAGGTTTCCTCCAATCCAAAAAAAAAAAAAAAAGTTTAGCCGACGAGTTCAGTTCTTTAGATTTTGACAACACTTGTTTCAGAGAGACCTTCGGTTTTTCAGAAGATGATGCTAAATCCTGCATAGTGATGCTTGGGGGTGACTTGACCTCTGAATTCTTCTTCCTCCCAACGGCTGAAGTCTTCGTCTTTGTCTGAATTTCACTTAATCCTGAACCTTGGATGCCAACGGATTTAGTTGATGACTTGACCTCTGAACTCCCCGCAGCTGATGTCTTCTTCCTCGTCCAAGTTTCACTTGACCCTGAATCTTGGCTGTCAGCTGATTTAGTCGACCCTTCCTGTGTCATTGTTTTTTTATTGACCAGAACTCTTCTTGAAACAGGACTTTTCCCATCGAATGATTTTGTCAGAGACAACACAACTGATGAATTTTTCTTAGCCAGAACTTCTCTCAACATTGAGCTTCGGCTGTCAAAAGACTTTGCTAATAAACCTGTTGGCTTCATCCTCTTAGCCAGGACTTCTGTGAACAGATGAGTTTGGCTAAAAACTGATTTGGTTGACACTTCTCGCTTGAAGATCTCGGGACTATTACTTGGAAATGGGACTAGGCTTGGCCTTCAACCACTGATGTCCTCTTTTCCTCTGTCGGAGACTGCCAAACTTTGGTCATCTGGGGGTTTCTTTATTATCCTTGTTGGAAATGGACACCTTGCCTTCTTCTCGAATCGAATGCATGTTGCCTCCCGTATTTACAAAATCATAACCTGAATAATTTTCTTTCTTATCTCCTGTTAAAATAAAAAAATTATAAAAAATAATTAATAGCAAACACTCTCCTCCTCTTGAATCACCTCCATCAACCTCAGCAATTGTTGGGGTCACTGCCAGACTGATGCTCTGCTCAGAGCATAGATAGGACACATACAGATGAAGAGAACAAAAGCTACAACCCTGCAAACCAAACACATCTAGTTATGATCGATGGTGGTTTATGAATAATGCACCATGCAGAAAAGAATTTCCTGATATCACAGTGAGTGAAAAACTTCGAGGTGGGGAAATCTCAATCTTCAACCCTGAAAAGCGAACAACAGTCCATTTACCTTTTATCAGTATAAATCTCTTGTAAACCATGGAAAAATGTTATCGAAATCCCACATGAATAGTGAAGCCAAATGGAATAATATAATAATAATAATTTTACGAATTTCAAGTAATTGGATGAATTTTAAGATAAGGATTGATTTTATGATGAAATTCCATCCTTGGATAATGGCATTTCTGCTTCTCTCTCTCGCTGCATAATAAAGCATTGTTGGCAAAAAATAATAATAAAAGGTTAGGAGACAATGTCACCTAAAAACCTACTTTTCATCACCAAAACAAACATATAGGCTGTGATCGTTTATCACCTATCTATTTATTATGTATGTTATCGTCATTCAATATAGTTTCTTTTCGCTGTTTGTTTGCTGAAAAATAATTTTTTTAAAAAATAAATTTCTGAAAAGTAAATTATTTTTAATATTTAATAGTGTCGTAAAAAATAAGTTGGGAAACACTTTTCAATGTTTGGTTATGTCATTGAAAATGAGCTGAAAAATAATTTATTAATGTTTTTTTTTTCAAATTTATTAAAATAATGAGTAATAAATCTTATAAATTAAAAGGTTGAATGAGAATGAAATTGAAAAAAATAATCTAATTTCATAAATGTTCTCAAATAAAATAAATAACAATCAAAATAATAGAGATCAAATCTAACAGATAAAAAAGTTGAAAGATGATGAAATTAAAATAATTATAATTATAATTTCATAAATTATTTCAAATTAAATAAATAACAATCAAAAGAATGCGGATCAAATTTGATATATAAAAAATTTAATTAAAAAAATGATAAGAGAAAAGCAAATAACAATTATAAAAATAAGAACCAAAGTTAATATAAAAATCAAATTAAATCAAATTCTATGGGATGAAATTGAAAAAAAAAAGATTCAAAACAAAATATATAGCAATCAAAAGTTTGAGGACCAAATTTGATATAATCAACAAATAATAAGACATTTCTAAATTTTTCACAACTTCTGAAAAGTATTTTCCGTTCAAAATAAAAGAAAAACACTTTCCTGAAAACTAAACGGATTTTTTTTAACTGGAAAGTATTTTCTATTAACTAATTTTTCTATCGATGACTAAACATTGAAAAGTTTAAAAAGTTATTTAAAAATAATTACTTTTCTTGAGAATTAAACTAATTTATGGATGTGTCAAATCTCAACTCTAAGCTTTCTTCAATATTATATAATGTGTCACTAAACTCCTACGTTACATCTTATCCATTATACTAATTTATGGTGTGACAAATCTCAACTCTAAGCTTTCTTCAATATTATTATATAATGTGTTACTAAACTCCTACGTCACATCTTATCCATTATTCTTTGTTCCAAGTTTAACATAAGGTATTGATTATTACTTCTAACAATACTTGTTATTTTCTTTAACAATGAATCTCTTCAAGTAAGTTTGTGTGTCAATCAAGATTATATATTTTTTTAAGATATTTGGTGAAGTATACCGTATTAACTATATAGGTATTAATACCATGTTTATTTTTGTATTTTAAAACTGTTTTTTTAAATAATTTTTGTTGTTGTTTTTATATCGTTTTAATGTGCTGATATCAAAAATAATTTTTTAAAAATAAAAAAAATATTATTTTAATATATTTTAAATAAAAATTATTTAAAAAAATAATTATTATCAAGAATTAAATAACTATGTTGGTCAGGTCACAAATTTTGTGAAGGAAACAAAAGAAATTTTACTCTCCTTACGAAGCAAAAGCAAGAAATTCTTTTGCAATTGTGTAAAGGGTGAGTTAGTGACTTGAAAAAGACTAGTTGTACAGGCAACATATTGGCTCAAAGCTAGACCATTATGCTTATCATCCAGGCTAGCCA
>Ga0307518_10002082_pt1 | contig 14703 bp, 25 predicted proteins | sample 25_EM_MG_FD_203889 | JGI IMG/M metagenome (GOLD analysis project Ga0307518, IMG submission 203889) | Populus trichocarpa ectomycorrhiza microbial communities from riparian zone in the Pacific Northwest, United States - 25_EM | ecosystem: Host-associated > Plants > Roots > Unclassified | place...
ACTGATTTCCGCAGTGTGCCGATGAAGGCGACTCGGACTTGCTCTCGTTCACTGAGGGGCAAGTTGCATGAGCGCCACGATATGACCAAATACGACTTTGTATATACGTTACTACGTAGCTGATTCGTGCCACCCACTTTCGTAGTAGTAGTACCTCATGTGCAATCGATGATTCTCTTTGCAAGATCCCTACCATGAATCTCAGAGAGTTTTCAGTACTTCCTGTCCACAACGAAAGGACAACTTACTTAACCTCGGGCCTCGGCAACCATGATGATAATAAAAGTCTGTGGATTGTGGGTCGTTGGGAGCTCATGTCAGGAGAATGCACATTAGTTCGAGGCATCATTCTGTTGCTGTCCAAGTTGTACGTGTAGAATGCCATCGACAGCATTCACCACTACAAATATGTAACTGTGCACATCCCACATTCGTTCCATGGAGGTGTTGTACTTAAACCTGTACACAGGGACGGTGGCCTGTCAGGCGAGCTGCTTAGGAATAGTACAGATATGGGCACGATATGTCTCTGTCTCCGAGCTGACGGAGTGGGAGGTAACAAGTGAAGAGCAGAGATGCGAAATAGGCGGGTGATGGTTAAACATGTCTATGAAGTTGAGTCGGTGGTTGGAAGGTGCGGGTTTCAGGGTCGACCGTGTTCATTAGTCGTGACGCACCTTCGGAGCAAGAATGCCGTTGGGCGCTCAGTTGCTTGCTGTGTTACGCCGAAAAGCCACGTGGGATTCTTGTGCCCTTATCATCACCATCAGTTGTCTGTACTGGCATGCATAACCAACCAACCTGATTGTACTACTCATATTGTCACCAATTCATTTAGAGGTATGGATACCATCTATAGTTGGCAATCACGGTCGAGATCGACATTCACTTGTGCAGCATGCGCTTGATCAACGTAAAAGCCTTTCTGGAAAGGGAACAATTGTTTGCACAGAGAAAGCGATTTGACCGTCGAGCCAAAGTGCTCGAGTTTGGTGATGACGAAGTAACAGAGTACGCGATCTTATCCCATCGGTGGATCGAGCAAGAAGTGGATTTTAATGAGGCAGTCAAGCTCGCGAAGATGGACAAGGAGGAGAGAACTGAAATTCGCCAGCGCGATGGCTATCAAAAGATCATCCAGAGCTGCGAGCAGGCGAAGAAGGACGGGTACAAGTGGTTGTGGGTCGACACTTGCTGTATCGACAAGCAAAGCAGCGCAGAGCTATCCGAGGCCATCAACTCCATGTATCGATGGTATGAAAACGCGAGAGTGTGCTATACGTACCTCCATGATGTCTCCGGTTCATCTTTCCCCACTGCGCGTAACAATGAGAGGTATCCAAAGTCGGACGGCTGGCCAGAGTGGTTCTCACGTGGGTGGACACTGCAAGAGATGATAGCACCGAGGGATGTCCAGTTTTTCAACAAGGATTGGTATCCCATCGGTAACAAGAGTGCGCTTTCACTTATCTTGCAAGACATCACTCGAGTTCCACAGGATATACTGAGGGAAGGACTGTCCTCGAACCGTCCGTGCGTTGCGCAAATCATGTCATGGGCTGCCAATCGGACGACGACTCGAGTGGAGGACAGGGCCTATTCTCTCATGGGTCTTCTGGACATGAATATGCCAATGTTGTATGGGGAGGGGAAGAAGGCTTTTCAGCGTCTTCAGCTGGAGATCATCCGCGCGTCGAACGACCAAAGCATCTTTGCGTGGCGTTGCGATGAAAAAATGGTGCAGACTTGCAGTATCCTTGCGGATGACCCGAGCTTCTTCGAGGATTGTAATGAGATGGAACTGATGAATCGAGACGAATTCATCGAATATCTTGGCAAATGGCAGAATCTAGAAGAAGAGCTACCTTCAATTGAGGACGATCGATTTGGCACATTCCCCGTCACGAATCGTGGCATTCATATTTGGCTGCTCCTTTATCCCCATCATTCCTCTGACTCAGTCTTCCACGCCGTGCTGCCATGCCGTCCTCATCCATCGAGTCGACCAGTAGCCATTGAGGTGGCTGTGTGGGAATCCAATTACTATCGATATGGAAACGCAGACCATGCTACTCGTGTGGGGCGTCCACAATTACGTCAGGTCTATCTCAGATATCAAGGCACACCGTATTACAGCTCTACATTCGAAATCGATGACAGTGCAGTCTACGAAGGTGTCACCGATACGTACCCAGAGAAAATAACGGGGAACACGGTCACTCTGAGCACCACATATCCCCTTTGCCTCAAACGTTATTCTTGCAGTCAACAGTATCATTTCGAAGTGGCGTTTGGACAATGCTTTGGCCAGCACTGGATACGTGTCGAATGCGAGAGACTTTCCTGTGATATACCGACTTCCTATGTCCAAATACTGGAGAGAGCGCCAGAGCATGCACAGAGCATGAACAAGACATGTTCTGGAGCTGCAAGCTGTCGAGTCTGGGTTATGGAAACCCCTCTGGGATTAACAACCCTGCAGACTTCTCGCGTCATGTGGAAGAGCTCAAGGGTATGCGGAGTTAGGCTTAAGGTATTTCGGACTCCCGGAAAAGTTGCGTCAGGTAGATGGATAGGCTTCGATGTTGGTGTAAGTATATTCGTTTTTGTGCATGCACATGGCTATCTCATTGCTCACTGCTTCAGGGAACTGATGATCCCGATCGTGACTGGCGGGGTCTCATGATACGCTATTATCCGAGACAGCGGTATAATGAACTATTCGTGGATGGGGTCTCCATGACATTCTTATTTGCATTGAAATACTCTGACATAAAAGTGAGTACACACACCTTGCATACACTGTTTGAGTCTTACGAGAATAGCTGGGAGACTATGGTGACTTTGACGATTCCGAGTGCTTCTGCTGCAAAGGAAATCTCTTTGCCGACCTCAGGTCACTTTCTTTAAAGGTGAACATCACACCCAGGCAGCCCAGAATATCTGAAAAGCATTGGCAACAGGCCAGAGAGAGCATTCCGACGGTGGGCCACGGCTCTCATTTGCATCGGAGGGAATTACACAAGTCACTTGGGCTGTCGCTTCCGAATAACGACGACTTCAAATCGTTGTTGGTTTCCTTCTCTACTCGACTCTCCAACCTATATCTCGTCACATGCATTGTACTAGAACGTTCCCCTGACCCTCGCCGGCGTGGCTCAAGTACATCTCAGTACAGCATTGCAAAGCCATTTGTTTGGCACCGAAATCAAGACGCTGACTCTGTGGTGGGGAAAGTCGTGAGGTGAAAATGCAGGGTGACCAAGCCAGAGTTAATGAAGGGGTTGTGATGTGCCGTTCTTTCGTCCGTCATTCTAATGGTAGATTTGGCTGTCCGTCTATACATTCTTGCAGATATCATATCTACTGAGGATACACATGCTACCCCCAACACTCAACCACTGTTTTTATTGCCTACTTCTTATTCACATCCATGAACTCACGACTCAATCGACTGAGGTACAGAGATAAGCCAGACAGAATGATGTTGTACGCTCGACCCAGAACAAAACGCGCTTGCTGGAGTACAGTGGAGTTCCAGTCTGCGCACAATTCCCTCGGAATGTGTGAGCACATAATGTTGTGGGGTTTGTTGTGCGAAGAAATGGTGCCACCTGCAGACGATGCTGAACTGCTGATCGTCTAGTTCCGAGTGTAGAGGCTCAGCTTCGCAGAGCGTTGTATGGTTGGCTATGCAGTATCTGTGTATGCGACCTGGGCAAACAGTCGCCAGTGACCTATACATAATTGGGCTGTGATCATGAACGGACGAATGGCGTGCATATACACTACATCCATCTGGATGCACTGTGGGTTTGGGTTTGGGAGTGTCTGGGCGAGGCGATGCAACAGGGCACTGCATTATCTGCAATTAGAAGAGGCAGAGCGTGTCCTGGGGGTGAAGCATGCAAGGGCGGCTAGCGAAGCTGAGATGACCTCAGACTTCGTCCATGTGCTCTTGACTCATTCCAGCACTCACGTACAGTAGTACGTGATGTCACAGAGAGACCGCACGAGGGAGGTCATAAGGTAGGAGCAGTTGTGTTTGGCCACTATAACATGATTGATGTGAGCAACTTGAACTGAGCATGAGACTGAGCCTAGGCATACATATACTGCTTCTGTCACGCCAATTGAGATATATCAGTTCCCCTCCATGTCCCTTACGCGATTGTTAATTGAGTACCAAACTTATAAATCTGTTGCGTTTCATAGGCCTACTCTCTTCACCGTCCTGATCTGGTTCTTTGCGTTTCCGGGGCTCGTATAGTATTACATTCCTCGAAACGATAGTAGCACTCGGGATCCAAGTGCCTTGGTGAAGAAGGTCGTGAGTTTGTCCCTATACTTGGCAAATGTGTTAGTTGAATCGGTGCTTGAAATCTCCCTAGTTAAGGGAGACACCCCCTAAGTTTACCTCTGACACTTCGCCACCATCATGTCACAATCTGCACAACCAGTCAAAGAAGAGCTTCAACGTCGTATACGTAGTCTCACGACTATATTGCATAGATTCGCGGTGCAGCAAGGGCCCTCTAGCCAGCCTCAGCCCTCGGGACACTCCTTTCTACGCCACTTCACCACCTTACTAATGTGTAACAAGAAATACGATACGGATGCAAAGAGAGTTATCGCAGTCACCGCTTCTGTTAACCAAGGACAGCCAGTACAGATCCTCATTGCAGCCCAGGACCCGCATGGGCCTTCATCTGCATCGCCCATCTTTCTGAGGCCCGTGCAGAATCGCCGTAGGTCACTCGACGAGGCGGTGGAAGGGTATTATTCACACACCTTTGAGTAGATTACAATTTGTTGACTCTTTCACAGCCCTCCTCATCCAAAGCTTATAAATCATATCGCGGATACATGGGCTGCTCTATCAGCCGTCGATCGGCGTGCACCATACTATGTCAAGCAGCTGGCGGCCCTTGAGGTCTTCTTCCTCCAGCGAAACTTCCGTAAATTTACTGTACGCTTCAGGCAGGATACCAGACTGTGTGGTGGTAAGCGGTTGACTGAGTTGATTGGTCAGTGGAAACCCAATCGCCGCAAGATCACTCACAAATGGGTCACCCCGCCAGACTGGCTAGTCAAGTCCAAGGGTCTGCCGAAAATAAAGTCTACTAGAATCATTGCAGGACAACCGGAATGGGAATTTTCGGATAAGACGAAGCGTGACTGGTCCAGGATCTTGGTCGCTTTCTTGTCCGCCGTGGACAAATCCATTGAAAATATGGAGCAAGCTATGAAAATGAAGAAGGAAGATCTGGACAAGGAAATGGAGATACTCAATTTCTGGTGCCGCCTCCTCTATTACTTTGTGACCTGGGAAGCTGGGATTGTCGAGGATCTATTGACGAAGACAAATATGGTGGATGGTATAACTACTACATTCATGTCAATGAGAACAGGTAACAGTAGGTGTCTCTTTACTTTGAACCAGAGCTTATCATATGATCGCTAATCTATAGCCGTGGACAAATTTGGTATGTCAATCAGATCTTCACTTGAAGGCTGTTGGGACTAAATAAGCCACCATAACAGATGGCGAGTCAGCACAACTCCTACCAGAACTGGGGGAAAGTAAGGGGGATCAAGTCCTTCGTTACCTAAGGACGGTTGTTGCGTGGCATGAAGCAGTGAACGCTCTCTGCGATAACGAAGCACTTCCCGAACTTCTGAGTAACATTCAAATTGATCTTGTCCAGATGCCTTGGTCACCATCCTCAGTCCTGACACTGCATGAAATCTCCGATGAGTTCTTTATACAATTCCCAGCTATGATGCGAGATCGTCAGGTCGTTCTGGAGACCCTAGAGAGTCGTTATACGGAAAAAAGACATTCGGACAACATGTTCTTCGGCTTCATCCATCCAGAGGCCACACTGCATCAGCAAAATGACATATGTCTTGGAGTGTCTGGGACAGACAGTGTCAGACATGTCAGACACATCAGGTGTCACAGATCTGTGTCTGAACTCAGGCATGTTCCTTTCTGGGTCAGGCATCATTGTCTGGCATCTGTCTGGTCACAGTCTATTCAGTCTGCACCAGACAGCAGCCAGATACACACCAGACACACCTTCCAGATTCTTCCCAGCCTCTCCCATCTGTTCAGCCCTCATCAGACAACAGCCAGATACACCACAGACACATATTACAGGCTCCTCAGCAGGCCTCAGATCACACCAGACACAAGTAATTCAAACATATAATTGGGCTGCTCATAGGTATAATTGGTACTGTAGAACATGCACTACAATCCAGCTTCCAACTTTGTGGAAGGCAGCCAAGTCACATCTGCCACGCCATCCGACTGAGCAAACAATGGTCATCAGTTCTTAGCCAATTTCCATCAACAAGGTTGCAAATAATACCTCCAATTCAAATTACTCCTCATCCGCTACACCACCGTCCGACTGAGAATTGTTTGTTAGTTAACCTCCAGCAATGACACTGTAGAGTATACCTCTGGTTCGATGTCGGAGGATACCATAATTTGGGCACGGTCGTCTCCGTATGCTTCCACGGCCTCAGTGCCCGCGGTAGTGTGGATGTTATTCCCAGTGAGGCGACGATGGCCCCCGCAGTATGGCCGTGCTGCGGCGATGATCTGGTTGTATTTCTTGATGTGTACCTTACGAACGGACTTGACATAATACATTGTTTTGGTGCCCCAATGCGTATCCGAGAATGTCAGATCGCCCTTCTTTGAACTTTCTTCTTTGTGACCCGAGCGATACAGGTGCAACGCCCGCTCAACCTGGATGACTTCGTCAGTAACAGGCCCTGCCATCATGATTTACGCCAACTGTACCGCCGTTACCGTGAGTACAAGCGCACCAAAAGGAGGGGTGGCAGTGAATCCTTCATAGAGTTTCGGATTGTTCTCGATTGGGACAAGAGCCGTTAGATGAGTTGCAAACGTCTGCAAGATGAACGGGGAGAGAAACGACTTGGACATCTATGGAAGTAACGTCAACAGATTGCCACGTTTACGAACACCACGCACCTGAATAGTGCCTATGTCGTCAAGGACCTCGACACAGCCGTACATAAATGGCAGTCCAGGGCTCAATGCTGATTCAACATACTCTTTGCGGACCTCAGGGTCCCTGTACATGGCGTCCGCGGCCCAGTGAGCCTCAACAGCGTCTAATGCAGCCTTACCGAACTGCGTGCGCCAATCATAAATCTTTTGCATGCACTATTAAATCAGATGTGATGGAATGTAAGGACAGTTGTAGGTAGTGGCGACGGATCACTACTTACCAGACGGTAGACCTTGTCATTGTCCTCGCTGAATTTGTGTGGCCAGTCCTGCATCACACCATCCCATATTATTTGCATCGGGTGTGCCAGTCCCTCGGTGACCCAGGGGTTCTCCAAGGAGCCAACATATTTCCGCAATATAGGCACAAAGCACGTCGTGAACGTCCGCACAGAGCCAGCAGGTAGATCATTATTTGAAGGAGCTTGACGGGACTTGGTTGACATAACCGCATTAGTGATGATCACGGACCGTTGAAGGCGTTGTTGTGGTGCGTTCGGTATGACCCTCGTGGCAGACTACAGTGAAAGTGCGCGAGTATCGGTCATGAGGGAAGAGGTCATGAGGGTCACACGCACCGTAGCCCTTGGTTTTGCTGACTTCAAGACTGGTTGGCCGGTACTCTGCATAGGCGCCACGGACGAGTCTGAAGATGGCCCGAAACCATCGTCTGCGTCACTACGCAAACCTCCACCAGTATACGGCGTGGGAGTGATGGGTGAGCCCCGATAGGTCAGACCTGAAGATGCAGTCAAAGGGTCGGGAGTTTGGGATGGTGTTGGTCCCCGGGTCACCTTGGCTTGTCCATTGTTGGGATGGAAGCCGGTTCTCAGCCCACTTGGCGTGCGATTGACCGCTGGTTGAGTACCGCGCCTGGTTCCTTCTAAATGTTGCTTTTTGAGAGTCCTGTCACCGCCAGTGCTTCCATTCTAATAGTCAATAGCCAATAGAAATCCCACCAAGCTCAAACTTACCTTGGCAGAGATCGTTCGTCTGAGAGAGCCTCGCGGGCTCGTTTGCCTCCGCTGGCAGCAGGTGTTGCAGGGTAATTGAAGTCGCGGCGTGCTTGCGTAATAGCCTCTCGTGTAGGCTTTGGTAAACCCTTTGTTCTCCTTTTGGAACTGATAGCTTCTGGCACGAGGTCTGGGCGCCTACTATCACTCTCATTCCCTCCCTCATCTTCCCCAGGCTCGAACTCTGAACCACTTGGAGTTGAGACACCGTCTGGCACTATGAATACAAGTAAGTCTCGCATTTATTTTTCACCAGGCCGCAATAGCACTCACCGTTCACCAACGTTTCTTCCTCATCAACAGCTTGACCTTCGTCTTCGAGATCATCATCCACTTCTTGGCTCGATCCTTCGCTTTGCAGCGGCTGGGTCACCTTCCTCGGGAAGCTTAAGTTGGGTTTTTTGAATCGTTGAGTCTGATCTGACACCGTCATTGCCAGATCGTGTTCGATACTAGCAACGCGCTGGATTCCAGCCTGAATCGCAAGTGCCTGCTGCGAATTTTCAATTACCTTGGCTGCCTTCTCAGCCTGTACAACGTCTGCGGGACATCGAGCAGCAGGTAAGTCGGGCCTACCAGGATGAGCATTTTTATTCGTTGATCGCGTGCTGATAGTGCGGGTTGGCTGGCTTGCCATGTCGGCGATATGCGACTATGAGGTATGTTGGGGATACCAAGTCGTCTCCATGTTTGTTTGTTTTTTTTTCTCCCTCAGCCACTGTAGGTTAAAACTGCACAGTTTATATATGACATCTCTACTCCGAATGACAGCCTAGATGGCGCGGCCTGCTGGGCGATAAACAAGTGCAATCCCCATGCCTCGCCACCCACCAGAATGCCCGTTTGGCCACAGAGTCTATGTCTGTGGTGTCAATGGCTGTGCCAAGTCGTGTTCGACTCGGGGTGGTGTGAAACGGCACATACAAAGGCGGCACCCCACTGCTGGGATTCGTCCGCAACTGGCCGTCCGTCTCGAAGCGGCTGAACCATATCAAGACTACGACTTCCCAGATGGCGTGGATCCCCCCGGGCCGGATGAACCCAACATAGGTGCTGGGCAACATCCTCGAGGTCGGAACGTGAGCTATCACCCCTTACTTGACGGTATTTAATTTTGTCGACACACCCAATACAAGGGCTTACCATTGCCATGTAGGAACTCCATGCGATCGTGCTGGACATTATTTGCCACCCGGCTCTCCACCATCTCCGAACCCAAGTCCCCTTCCAGACGACTACAGTCCCTATGAGAGTAGGGTGGCTTTCCAACTGGCTGAATTCCTGTACAGTCGTGAACAGATGTCAGCCGCGAAGATCGATGACTTGCTGGCCATCATGGCTGCGATGTATGACAAGGATCTGCCTTTTCACTCACACAAGGATATGTACGATACGATCGACGCTACAACGCATGGTGACTCCCCTTGGCAATCGTTCTCCGTGACGTATTCGGGTGCAATGCCTGATGGTGAACCCCCTTCTTGGATGACTGCTGAGTACGACGTATGGTACCGCGATCCAAAGGTGGTGCTTGAGCACCAGCTTGCAAACCCCGACTTCAAAGGCGAGATTGATTATGCCGCCAAAGTCGTCGTCGACGAAGATGGGAAACGTGAAGTGTGCGACTTGATGTCTGGCCAGTGGGCGTTCGAACAGTCAGTAAGTAGTTCCTGTCTAATTGCCATTCAAGTGGTTGACACCAAATTTACCGCGCTCAGGACATGATTGCGAAGGATGCTGACACGCATGGCGCAATGTTTGTGCCGGTAGTCCTCGGCAGTGACAAGACTACGGTATCGGTTGCGACAGGGAACACAGAATATTACCCGCTTTATATCTCACTTGGCAACATACACAACAATGTCCGCCGGGCACACCGTGATGCCGTCACAATTCTTGCATTTCTCGCCATTCCCAAGAGTCAGTATGTCTATTGTTCTATCACTTTTTTTCCATTCCATACTCATCTGTTTGAATGTAGCTGATGAGGCACACAAAAATGATCTTGCATTCCGCCGTTTTCGCCGCCAGCTCTTCCATAGTTCCATTGCGGCTGTGTTGGACTCACTGAAGCCGCACATGACTGTGCCTGCGGTCACGTTGTGTCCAGATGGGCATTTTCATCGGGTTATATACGGACTTGGCCCCTTCACCGACTATCCTGAACAGGTGTTGTTGACAGGTGTAGTGCAAGGTTGGTGTCCACGGTAAGTCGGCGTGTTGCTCTATTCGATTGAACTTACCATCTGCATCAGGTGCACTGCCCGCAACAATAACTTGGATGGCGGCGGTGGTCGTTGGTCCCACGAACTTACTGAGGCGCTTCTTGATGTCCTTGACCCCCAAACGCTATCAAATGACTATGGCATCATCCACGACATTGTGGTGCGTGGGTTCGCTTCTCGCTTCTCTTTCCAGCCTAGCTCACCAGAATCTACTAGCCTTTTACTTTGGACTTCCCCCGCGCAGACATCCATGAACTTATTGCGCCAGACCTGCTTCATCAATTGATTAAGGGTACGTTCAAAGACCATGTCGTCACCTGGATCAATGATTACTTGGAGCTCGAGCACGGAGAACAGCATGCCAGTGAAATTATTGCAGACATTGACCGCAGGTAAGTGATCATAATCTGCAGCCAACCTCACTGAAGCGTGCATTAGGATTGCTGCCGCACCGCCGTTTCCTGTGCTGCGCCGTTTTCCAGAAGGCTGTTACGACCATGCCCAACTCCGGGACTTATCCAGTTACTCCGGTCGCATCATGGCACTCTAGCCCAACTCCGGTCGCTCACAGTTACTCCGGTCACGGTCGCGCAGATATGCCTCCGTTAAGTACGACCCTTGGACTATCCTCTGTTTGCTCGTTACCACACCTCGCCGTTTACCCTGCCTTGACATGAGTTCTCCGTGAACTCGATATATCCCATACCTTGTAGCATTTTCACCGGACCTGACTTTATTTTACTTGGACCTGACTTAGTACTTTCTCCGGTTATCCCTTGTCTGCTTTTTAGGCTGTTTACTTGTCACCGTAAGTACTTGTCCCTAGTTCTTACTTAGTATAAGTACTCTGTAGATTATCCTGTATTCTTCAGTCTGAAATCAACCATAGTCACTACTCCAGTTTCTGTCTGTCTCCGTCCCCGTCTCCGTTTCCGTCTCTAGCCTCTTGACCGGAACCTACGCAAGGGATCAACGCTCATTGTCCTTAGTCGTTGAATCCAAGCGGTCACCAACTCCGGCCGGACTAACTCCTTGTCCAGCCCCCTGCCCTTGTCCTTCATCCGCTTTCGTCCGGACTTGACTGGACCCCCTACCAGAGTAGACCCGGACTTGACAAAGGCCGCGGGTTCAAACAGTGGACCGGTGATGATTTGAAGGCACTAATGAAGGTAAGTGATCGTGCACATATCAAATAAGTATATCTCTGATATTGTGGATGGTGAGGTATACTTGCCAGCCATAGCTGGCCATGTGCCCCCAGGCATGGTGCGTGCGCTGAGCGCACTGTTAGATTTCTGTTATTTGGTCCGGCGCTCCGTCCTTAATGAAGCAACGCTGGACGCAATCGACGCAGCTGTGCATCGCTTCCATCAAGAACGTGCCATTTTTATAACGACTGGCGTACGAGTGCATTTATCCCTCCCACGTCAACATGCCATGATTCACTACCGTGAACTGATTGAATTATTTGGCGCGCCCAACGGGTTGTGCTCATCAATTACAGAGTCGAAGCACATCAGGGCCATGAAGGAACCATGGCGACGCTCCAACAGATTCAATGCGCTCGGACAGATGCTGGTCGCCAATCAACGCCTCGACAAGCTAGCTGCAGCTCGAAGATGGTTCACAGAGCGCGGCATGTTGGATGGACCACTGCTCCCAGATGGAATGGAGGCTGTAAGGGTGGACGTAGAAGATGACGAAGGGGGGGCAGTAGATGACGACCCGGCGACATATACAGTCAAGCTAGCATCTCGCCCAGGTGCGTCCGTCATTTCCATATGATTGCCCGTGCGATTGACATACTATATGTGCAGTGTATAGTGTGTCTGGTATGGTCTCATATGTGGCAGACTGTCTTGATCTCCAGGGATTGCAAGAGGCAATCCGCCGTTTCCTCTATGACCAAGTCAACCCTGATGCTGAGATACCAGGGGATCGTGTAGACCTCCGTGTCTGCCCTCCTTTTCAAAGAAATATTCGGGTATTTTACTCTGCTGTGGCAACGTTCTACGCACCAAGCAATCAGTCAGGCGTAGGGGGTATGCGCCGCGAAATAATACGTGCAACGCCATCTTGGCAAGGAGGCCCCCCACGTTATGACTGCATATATGTGGCTAAGGGAGGTATGGATACAGAGGGCTTTCGTAGTCTGATGGTGGGAAGGGTGCGCCTGTTCTTCTCTTGTGTACATGAGGGATGTCACTACTCGTGCGCATTGGTTGATTGGTTTGTCCCAGTTGCTGATGAGCCGGATGAGCTGACAGGCATGTGGGTCGTGGCACCAGAAGTGGATGACAATGGACGTCGCATCCAAAGTGTCATTTCTCTGGATTCGGTGGTACGGGGTGCACACCTTGTAGGAATTTATGGCAGAGAATTTATTCCTGTTGACCTCCATTTCTCTGAATCTTTAGATGCCTTTCAGGCTTACTATGTTAATAAGTACATTGACCACCATGCAAACATGCTTGTATTTTAATTCCATTGTCCATCCAAGTGCCTTGAGTCTGGTCCATTGTCTGGACAACACGTGTGGTCTGATAGGTCTGATGGTGTCTGAACATGACCTGAAACTGTCTGGAATTATGTCTGTCATCACACCTGTCACTTGAGTATGAATTCTGTCTGATAGACCTGGCTCCAGAGTGTCACCTGACCCCAGACATTTTCCAGGCATGGTCAGACACCCAGGTCACTCAGATGAATCTCAGGACATTCAGACACATGACAATTTGCTGATGTGATGGGCCTCTTGAATCATTTTACGGTGCAAGCAGGCCCCGATGTGGGATTTTTGGATGCACAAATGCAACAGATTGTTCAGCCGGTGGGTTCCTTTCATTCTTCTTGTATCCCCAAATTGACATTCAGAGGAGGTGGTGGAGATGGTGCGATTGCAGTTACCCAGAAGTGTTGCTGGTGCTGTGATTGGCTCCGTAGAAATTTAGAGTCGCATTTCACGCTTCCCAGAACGCACGGCATGATATATCCATGGGACCCCCCGAAAGTCGGTGTCAGTGAGTTGGTGCTGAAGAAACTGGAGGAGGAGCTATGGATTAAGCTATATGATGCCGTGTTGATGTCTATCAAGTCATAGGCAAGCTCCACTAGATCACCTAGGTTCTACTACACTCGTTCCATGGTCCTGTTGTGCTCAAATCTGTTCACAGGGACGGTGCCCTGTCAGACGAGGTGCCTAAGAATGGACAGGACGTATCTCTGTCTCTGAGCAGGTGGAATGGGAGGTAACGAGTAAAGAGCTGAGATGCAGGATAGCATGTATATGAAGTTTAGTCGGTGGTTGTAAGGCGCGGGTTTTAGAGTCGACTGTGTTCACTACTAGTCGTAATACACCTTTGGACCAAGAGTAAGTAATCCCCCCAAGCAGACCAAAGACTCGAAGGAAGAAAGTTGCTTCTTGGCTTCCCATTACATGAAAGCAGATTAAATTGGGGGTAACTAAAGAGGGTATATAGGTTACGCCAGTACAAGTAATATGATTGTGAGTATGCGACAAAAGTTCTAGAATATAGACCAAGAAATTGTAGTGATGTGCCAGTCTATGAGTCAACAACTAATCTTCAGCCATAGCAGCCCAGTCGATGCGAGAAAGGGACTGCTGTGCTGAGCTTTCCGCAGAACGCTTGTATCCACTGCAAAGACATGTCATGGTCAGCCATTGCTAACTGTAATGCAATAAGACACAAGCAATGTACTAGACCTCACAATCTTCCCTCGTGAAGTTGACGCTGATGCATATACACAGGTTTTACAACTGGGCATCACGATCCACTCGCTCGTCATCAAACTCGCGCTTGCATTATGTCCGGATCTGAATTCAGTATGGGTCTTCGCCGTTGATGATGGAAAGTTCTCACCTTTCGCTCTGTGCAGCATCTCTTCTTGCACTTGTGATTTCCCACCAACTCTTCGAAGGCCCCTCCCCCGACTCCCCCTTCTTCTTCGCCCTATTCTTCTTGCACGTATTTACACGCCGCCGCATACATCCCTCCGCGCGAAAAGTATCTATCAAAGTTTATCACCATGCTCAAGCCGACGCTGGCTTGCCTTTCGCGATCACGATGCCTGCATGGATCGGACTCGATATGCTCATCTTCAGAACAGGAGCTGACATTGATAAGCACACTCCCCCACCGTGTCCATCGAAGAACGCGACTCACATGCACGCGAACTGGCAGCCCATATACATCTCTTATGTCTGCTATATCCTTGCGGGCATGCTGATCTACACTGCCTGCATCGGGATGCTTGCTACTGATTTCGTGATGGAGCCGACATTGTGGAGGGGTGGGTGGGTCAGGCAAGCGCTTGCAGTGGGGAGTCTCATGCTTGGGGTGTGTGCAATGGGGGTGATATCATAGGTATTGATGCTGGTATCGGGGTGGTTACA
>Ga0307518_10002083_pt1 | contig 14702 bp, 10 predicted proteins | sample 25_EM_MG_FD_203889 | JGI IMG/M metagenome (GOLD analysis project Ga0307518, IMG submission 203889) | Populus trichocarpa ectomycorrhiza microbial communities from riparian zone in the Pacific Northwest, United States - 25_EM | ecosystem: Host-associated > Plants > Roots > Unclassified | place...
TCCTACACCGTTTAAAACTTCCGGATGCGTTAGAATAAGACTATACGTAACGATTATAGGATAGAATCGTAAGAACAGAAACCTTTTTTTATTATTTATTTTTCTCTTAATTTTTGTTTTTTTTTTAAAAAAAAAAGAAAAATCGTAAAAAATGAGCCAACTGGAAATGAGAGATAAAATAAAAATGGGGGCCACCACCACCTTGTGATAGAAAAATAGGTATTTTCTTGGTAAGCAGGAGAAATAAAAGGAGGACAGAGGAGGATATTATTAGGTATTTGGTGGCAGCGAACGAGCGAGGGTGCGCCTGTAGTTTTTGTTGTGCAAAAGTTTTGTGTTTCTCACTCCAGAGAAATTAACTAATATTTAGAGAGAGAAATAGAAGCTCTGGATTCCTTCTCATCCGTCCTCAGCGACGGTTCTTATGCCGCTTGGCTTTCAGGTTTTCACCTCTCTCTATCTCTCTCTCTCTGTCTCGATTTCTTTTTTCTTTTTGTGCTTTTGCTGTTCGATTTGGATTGGATCTGATCAGATCGAGTCAGATCTATTGTTGGTTTGAATCAGGGTTTCTGATTAGAGATTTGTGATTTCTTTCATGAATTTTAAAGTATTAGGGATTTGATTTTACGATGTTTGGGGATTTTGATTCTAGCTAATCAATTAGGTTTTATTTTATGATAAATCAGTTTGTAGGCTAGGTTAAACTGGCATGTTATTTAACTTTATTGATTATGATTTTTGACTCTAGGAATGTTGAATGATGCATGTGATCTATTGAATTTATACATATTGTTTTGCTGTTAGCACTTTATGTAGTGCGAATCCATTGAGCTTTTATTATCTGGGCTTTAGTTATTTGTGTTTTGAATTGATTGAGACGAAAAGGAAGGAATCTTACTCTCTTTTTTCCACTTTAAATAAAGAAGAAAGGAATATAAGACGAAATAATTCTTAGCTTAGAGCATGATCAATGTGAAATGCTTCTTGTCTCAAGATAAATCCAGCATATACGTTGATGTCAGTCCATTTGATTTGTCCGTGGTGGTTATCTATGTGCATAAAACATGTTATACATGATTCATTTTTCTTCTTGGAGTTGTAAATTGCTGTTGCTGATGAAATTGAATGGTTTTACTATCTTTACTTACAGGTAGTATTCTATTCTTTTAGGTTCTGCTGGGTTCAGATTTAGACAGCTTAGTTTCCTTCCTTAAGACATGGAGAAAGCGTGCTTCTGGTCAAATTGCTTCCAGCATCGGGTTTTTTCATTCCAAGAAGTGCTCGATTGGCGGTTTCTCATCCTTGGAGATTTTCTGTTGGTTTCCTTTGTCAATTGCACTTAGTGGTTGCTTTCTTTTTAATGAACAATATAGAGGCGTGATGCAAAATTTTTCTGAGAGAGGTGTTGGTTCTTTGGTGCACTTGGTCAAGTAAGCAACCCATCCATGTCCTTTGACCAATGCCTTATTCTAGGTTTTGTCTAACAGATTATTTCATTTGTAGTGCATTGCTGATACAACATCCAGTTGGAGTTCTTGGCACGCCTTCCGGGGTATATCTTCTTTTTGTTTGTTGCTTGCTTGCTAAGTTTATCTACTCTGCTTCATTGCTCTAATCTCTGTGGTATTTTTGCAGGGCTAAAGTCTGCGACGATTCTGTTGAAAGCTGCTTAAGTAGTCAATTTAGATAAACCATCACGTCAAGTTGGTGCAGACTGTACAGTTCTTAGCTATCGTCTCTTCATTGCGCCTGATGGGTACTTGTTAGATTGTGGAGTTATCGGTTCACTGAACGATTTCTACATAACATAGATGAGTTAGCTTATTTTGCGTTTGAACCCTTGGGTGACTGTCTTAAGCTTAGTGGGATTGTCCTGTTGGCTAGAACAATCATTCTGGTTGGTTCTGAGTTTTGTCAATATGCTTTGTGGTTTTCATATGGCTCTTCCGTCCATGACTTCATATTGCCTTGAAGCTGTGGCTCTATCAATGAATAAGGCCAGGAAGCTCGTTCATCCTAAACATTCTTGTTTTGTGTGCTCAGTTTTCTCCACATAAAATTAGCTGGTCCACCAAGGCAGCTTGTTTAAATTTTACAGTTTCTATTAGATTATCTACCATAAATGTCAAATAGCCTTACTAAGTGTCATACTATCCGGGAATAAAGAAAGAGCTCTTTTTTGTTCCACAAGAAATATGGAAAGGTATGTTATTTTCCCGTGACTTCTACTTTAACCAGTGCTGATTGTCAATCCCCGAGTAACCTTTTTGGGAACCTCATGTAGGTACAAGTTAATCAAGGAAGTTGGCGATGGAACATTTGGGAGTGTGTGGAGAGCAATTAATAAGCAATCTGGTGAAGTTGTAAGTGCATTGTTACTTTCCATTCCAGCTAATCTGGTATTTGTTAGCTGGTATTAGTATTGCTCCTGAAAAGTTAAGGATTTTCCTGATGCAACTGAATCTCGTGTTCTTGCTAACAACTAATAGGTGGCAATTAAAAAGATGAAGAAGAAATATTACTCATGGGAAGAGTGTGTGAATTTGAGAGAAGTGAAGGTAGTATGATCAACTTATTCTTTTTCTTTTTGTAGCTTTGCTATATGTCTTTCATCAATTAATGGGTCTCTCCTTGTGTCAGTCATTGCGGAAAATGAATCATCCGAATATTGTGAAGCTCAGAGAAGTAATCCGGGAAAATGACATTTTATATTTTGTTTTTGAGTACATGGTAAATTTTTTTTTTTAAATTGTTTTTCATTTTGGGATTTCTTGCTTTTTTTATAAATCCTCTTTTTGCATGCTTTTTAACATTTTGTTTTGTTTCAGGAATGCAACCTTTATCAACTTACTAAAGACAGGGAAAAGCTATTTTCAGAAGCTGAAGTGAGGAATTGGTGTTTTCAAGTATTTCAAGGTCTTGCTTACATGCACCAGCGTGGGTATTTTCATCGTGACCTTAAGCCAGGTAACTGTTATTGGTCAAGATTTTGCTTTTGCTTCAGGAGTTTTCATGGCAAGTTGGTGACTGGATGTTTTTACAGCTTCACATGCTTCTTTAACTGATTGTGTTTATTCTTGTGGTCTGCTCTTAATGCTTCTAGTTTTTGTAATCCATGTCTGAGTATTGTTTGTTTGACCTTTTGACAGAGAACCTGTTGGTCTCAAAATCCATAATTAAAATTGCTGATTTTGGTCTTGCACGAGAAGTCAATTCACAGCCTCCATATACGGAGTATGTCTCCACGCGGTGGTATGTCATCTTTTGCCTTCATATTGTTTTCTTAAAATCTTTGCTTCCATGGAATTGGAAATGGATGGAAGATGTCCACTGCTGTTTCTCACTGTCTTCTGTCTCAAAATGCTAGGTATAGAGCACCTGAAGTGTTGCTTCAGTCATACCTGTACAGCTCTAAAGTTGGTTAGTATCAGACAAACATGAGATTATGTTTAACCATTAAATAATGATTACAAACGACTCTTACATAATGTTACTAGAACTAATATATATGCTTCCACAGATATGTGGGCAATGGGTGCCATCATGGCTGAGTTATTCACCCTTCGACCGCTTTTTCCTGGTACCAGGTATGGCTCTGAGTTAAATAATAGTCGACAATGATTTAGTTCATAATGGGCTAGTCAGTTTCTGGTGTTTAAACTTTTCTCGTTTATGGACAGTGAAGCAGATGAGATCTACAAAATATGCAGTGTGATAGGCAGTCCAACAACTGACACCTGGGCTGATGGGCTTAATCTTGCAAGGGCTATTAACTACCAATTTCCACAGGTCAAATTTTCTTATTTTTCTCTTCTTTTAGCAGTAGATACTTTTGCCTTGGGGGTTGTGGGGCCAACGAGACGAGAAATCTATTGATTAAGCACAAACTGTTTTCTAAATGATAGAATGATGGCCTTTGTAATGTGCAATTTTGAATTTTGCTAATATTTGTTACTATCATTCAAACATGGTGAATATACCATCTATTGCTTGGACATGATTCTTGGAATAGTATTAATATTTGAAACCATCCATGTCAATTTATGAATTAACCATATATGATGCAAGATTAGGAGTCTGAAATTTTGATTGTATAATTTGAGACTGCAGTTTGCTGGTGTTCACCTTCCCACACTTATCCCATCAGCAAGTGAGGATGCAATCAACCTTATCAAGGTTGGTAATATATGTAGAAACTATGGTTCCTTTCTCTGATTTTTCTTTTCTTTTTTCCCCTTGCAAGCAAGCACTATATTGTAAAAAAAAAATGTTGGATTAGAAAATTATTCTTAATGCCCCTTCTTTACCTGTCCTTTCTTACTGTTTCCTTTTTCTCTTTTGAATCTAGTCGCTTTGCTCCTGGGATCCTTGCACGAGGCCTTCAGCTGCAGATGCTCTACAACATCCTTTCTTTCAGGTAGCCTCTTTTGCGTCTTTGTAGTTTGAAACAGGATTTCCATGTATGTGTGTGCATGTGCATTTGCACAATTGTTGTTTCAATCACCAAATTCGTTGGGCTATAATTTGTTTTGGCAGAGTTGTTTTTATGTGCCACCATCCCTACGCCCCAGAGCAGCCATCACAAGAACACCTGCATCTGGTTTGTCTTTTATCTTGCATTGTTGTTGGTTTCACGAAGATGACTGCCAAAAGCATTTCCAAGTGTTCTTCACTTCAAGAATCTTACATGCACATAATTATTCACTTACATGCAGCTGGAACAAAGGGAGGACTGGAGCAACAATGTGGGAGGAATTTACCAGGGGCTTTGTCTAATTCTAAGCTTACTAACAGTTTTCCTTCTCCAAAGTTACATGCTTCTTTGAGTACAGGTTATATTTTTTCTACAAAAATTCTACTATAGTACTCTGTGATAAACATTAAGATAATATGGTTTAGATCATTGTGTGCATGGTTTCATTGCAATGTTAATTTGCATGAAGTTCAAAGCAAACCTTTCGTTGTTCGCCAAGTCTGGACTGCATTTGTAGCTATATGCTAACATAAAGATGTTTTTCTCTTTTTTATCCCTCTGGCAGGGGTACAACGCAAGTTGGATATGGTTAACCAGGTATGCATCTGTTTGAGGCACCCTATGTACTGCATGTCTTTTCTGTTATCATCTGTATGGTCTATTATCTTTTATGTTTTTGGAAGTATTGGTGCTCAAATTTTCTCTGATTTTGATATTGGGTACTGGTAGCCTTGCACTTCCTGTTTGTTATATATATTTGGATCATCTTTCTTTCTTTCTCATAATAATAGTTAAGTCTCAATTGAATTTGACAAAATTGATCATGAACTATTAAGACTACCTTTGGACTTGACCAATTAGGTTTCTGTTCGTCCATGAATTGCAAGGGCTTTTAACCATCTGCTTAGATAATTGAGCTGTGGGGATTCCTGATAATGAGTTTGTAGCTCAATGGGGTCTCAAGTTCTGAGGACCACATGCATTATATCTTCTGAGTATTCGAAACTCATGGTTGAATAATTTTTATGTCTGTTATCCTTGGACAGAATTGCATTATATCTTCTGTAGTATTGATTTGGATTTGCTTCATTTACTGGCAGGATTCACGTAAGCCCGACAAGTCCTTGAAGAGCTCTACAAAACCAAGATATCAACCACCAGGGAGGAAAAGCCCAAGTAATTCTCTTACTTTAATCATTGGATGAGTTAGAACCGGGCCAAATATAGAATATTGGGAATCCCATTGATAATCGAGTAAATATAAAATAGACAACCTTGTATCAATTGTCTTTCTAGATTTTGTAAACCAGGCTATTGTTCGGTTAACAAATACATGTATCTCAAAAACTAATTTGAAGCTATGTTGGTTGGCAGCATTTATGAGCAAAGGGAGAGTTGCACGTGGAGCATCAGAAACAGCTGATAAGTTTGCAAGCATGACAATTGCCTCTCGTCGGCAGTCTCTGGGGCAGCAGCCCAAGCCACCTACTATGAAGGCTGGAGTACAGTGGACTGGAGAATCTGGTGGGATGTTTCTTAGGCCAACCCAACAATTCCCACATGGCAGAAACTATCCAAGGAAGGTTGTGGGATGAAAAGGAAAGGCTCTTTTCAGAGATTATACTGTTATTTCGTAATATGCTATTAAGAAAGTTCATAGTTATATGAGTGATATATATATTGGTGTGTCTCCAAGCAAAACCTACGTGCATAAGAGTGGTGCTGCTCATGTTTGTTCTTACCTTCGTTTGTTTGCTGTTATTTTGATGACGTATTGACATTGATACTATTATTAATAAATAAATGGCGTCTTCGCCTGTACGAGGAATGAGTTTGATTTGGTAATGAAATTTGCTTTGAGATACGCTTCAGTCGATCTTTTGCCAAGCAAATTCTCGTGGTCGTGGGTGGTGTTCTCTCTCTCCCCTTTTGCGTTCAGCACTTCAGCAAGGGAAATGTTTGGTGGGAACGTCTGGCAGGATGAGTCGAGGGAGTTTGCTAGGTGCTGTAGGGGTTGGTTAGTATTTGACCGATTTGGTTTAGGTTAGGAGGAAGTATCCGCATTCTAGAAAGCTGACCTGGGTCTTCTCGCTGATCGATATTTCAGAACATGATTTCTTTATAGCAATACAAGGAGCACGATAAAAAATTTGTGTTCGTATCTAGATTATAGTTTAGCCTCCTCAACCAGGTAGTGTGAGGTAGCTTATGTTCTTTTTAGCTTTTAAAGATGTGGTTTGTGCTTAAAGGGTATTGTATCTTTAAAAAAAAACCACCACATCTTCAAGTCACACACACTTGTTACAAGTGCGCACAAATGTTGACTCTGATTTCAAAGATGTTAGAATTGGAGATCTTTCTAGTAGGTTTGTGGTACCTTCAGTTTATTTTGGGAAAAGATTCAGACACCACAATGGTATCAAGCCAAATGGCAAGAGGAAGCCTGGAGATCAGAATGGTTATCCTGTGGGTTGCTCGCTGTGATTTCAGATGCTGGTGAAACAGCAGATAGGAATTCCGTTGATCAAATAATTTGGTGAGGTAAATTGCAAGAGTAAAAAAACAAGTCACTTGGTTAAGATTTCTAGGTCTACCTAGCAGGAGAGGAAGAAGACCCAGATCCTTCTCTTTATGGAAGCATAGCTAATGATTTCAATTTACGCACAAGGATTAGCTGTTTCATTTAAATCGACCAAACGTCCGTCCATAAGTTTGTTGAGGTGAGGTTTAAGCATACAGCTAGCTAGCGAGAGAGTACAAGGCCTGAAGGGTTAGTCTCTAATTTATTTAACCCCTTTACAATCCAAGCCAAGCCAAGAAATTATTGTTGTTGAAATAATATGCTCCATCCCAGAACCTCCAGCACACTTCTCATTTGCATTCAGGATACTAATTGATTGTAAACTTGTAATTATTCGCCACCTGACAGCCCGGATTTAAACTAACAAGTTTAATTTGTGTTTCAAAAATATTTTTAAAATATTTTTATTTTTTTAAAAATTAATTTTTTATATATATTTTTAAATTATTTTGATATATCAATAACATAAATATTTTTTTAAAAAAAATTATTTTAAACCCAACTCCAAAACGCACAAAAGTCAATTCTAAAAACGCATCTTTAAAAAGTGGGACCGTAACGGCTACACTTCTAACAGCAACAAATTATCACATCCATGTTAAGGATGAACTTGGCAAATATGCACTCTTTATAACAATAAATGATCTCATTCAATTCCTTTCTTTATAAAAACAGTGTGTTGCAGAGAACAAGCTCTGATAATAAGTAAATTACGAGCCAAACAACCCCAGAAAAGCATGAAGACTAATACATGTCTTCGGGAGGGAAAAACCAGAGGCCCTAAAAAAATAGAAGTTGTAATAAAATTGTGACCAGGACAAACAATAGAGACAAAAATTGGACACGTTAGGACATCCCAGGGGAATATACCATCACGAAAAATGGATTCATCACCACCACAAGTGATGGTAAGACATAATTCGGCCCTGAGAATGAAGAAATACCGTCAGTTCAGTGGTGTGACTGTGACCATCCAAGGTGGTGGCAAGTCCATTTTCTGTAAAGACCTTGAAAAACGAAACTGAATGAGTTTTCTTTTGCTTTTGGGGGGAAAGGATATCCAGCTGCACCCTCAATCCTTTACTAGACAGCAATTTAGGTCATGGGAAATCATGCCTTATAGGTACTGAGCTTGAATTCTTTCTCTATTCTGTTCCCACCATGTCTTAGCGTGCACTTCTCCGAATTGTTCGCGGCTGTGAACATCAAAAACAAAGACAAGATGTCAATGGAATATAGATGTTATATACCATCACACAAGATTCAGATGAATACAATATCATAACACCAACTTAAAAAGAAAACCAGAAAAACAATTTTCTTACGAATACAAGCAACAAAACCATTTTTAAATTCTTATTTTTCATGTTGTATATGTATCAGGTGCTAATGAAGGGACGGCGCAAAGAAAACATCAGAACTTTAAAATAAGTTTTCCTTCAATAGTTTCTGTCACCAAAAAAGATGCAACTTGAAATGTGAATAAATAAGGATTTCCATTACCTGAATCTGACACGCCTGAGCTCCCTGGTGCCATCGGCTAGTTGTCTGATTGTGATGTAAACCCCTGGCTCATCTTGCTCAACCCATTCTGTCTCCAGGTCACTAGCATTGCTAACTGAAATAGAAGGCTCATCTCTAGATGATGTAGTTGTCCGTGATGCCTCTAAAGAAGATGCCTCGAATCTTGGCCCCCCCATACCATAGCTACTTGAACCAGCGTGGTAGTGATGGCTGCCACCTTGGTCCATAGTATCAGATGGGAAATAACCTTTACTTCCAGCAGGTTTATAGTAGTTTCTTGGGGTAAAAGATGGAGCCATAGGGCTTTCCCTTGCAGATTCCAGCCTTGAGTAGGAGGAATCTCTTTGCTGATTAAGAAACAATTATTGGTCAGTAATTTTTTGAAGATGCTGAGATTTTTTTTTCCTATAATATGACGAGGAACTTCAATATATAGAAGTAGTGATGTGAAAAATCAAAAGAAGATATTTTTTTATTATTTATTTTTCAAAAAAAGAGAGAGAGGAAAAGGAGAAGGGGAAAGCATGAAAGAGGTAATTGTTACAAAAATGTCTCCAAAAACCATCTTTTCATAGTAAGGTTTTGGGATGCCATTTATATCCCAATGTCTTATCAGCTAGAAATGAGACTGGTTACAAGCAAGGGCACTAGAATCCCTTAGTTCACATGCTAGAAGATCATTGCTAATTTTTTTATTTTTTTTATCCCTCATAGTGCTTTAAAATGGTTGAGGCTTAAACATGATTATGTTCATGATCAAGGAAGCTCGAAATGGAAATGTTTTGCAACTCAACTCCTCGATCCACTATTTCTAGAGGATTTTTTAAGCGGCAAATTAAGATAGAAGAGATTTACCTCATCCTCACACCTCGGGGGAGTGTGAAGAGCTTGACGATTAAATCTCTGGACATTATAGAGCTCCGTGATTCTGTCATAGTTCTCACCCCACCATCGCTGAGCTTGCCACTTATTAAACATCTCTCGGCTTCAAAACCCAAATGCCTGAGTAATGTCAGTTTGTGCTTATACTACCCAAACATAAATAATCTATCTATTCTTTTTTTAGTTCATTTATCTGTTCGGATTTGAACTAATATATGCTACTAGAAGTATAGGCTCAAGACAGTATGTTAAGGATAGCTGATGCACACCTGAAACGAATACGCTTTAGATCATTTCCCCCATTAGGGAGAGACACGAAAGTAATGTGAACACCTGGCTCCACCTGTGCCATCCATTCCTTGGGCTCATCCTCATCCTCCAGCACCACATCACAAGACTCTGCTCCTCCAGGGGTCCGGTCTCCACCATACAAAGTAGAAAACCTAGAGTCAGCTCTAGTACCTCGATTGTGTTTGGGAGTAGTAAAGTCCCAGGCTGGGGTTGAGCTTGAGCTTCCACCTCCAAAATAGGGGTATGGAACCCCTTCTGAAGCTGCATCAAAGTCAGGGTAAGGTCGCTGTCCTTTCTTGTAGCTGCTGGGACTTGTGCAGGGCTTGCATTGCTTGTAAGCACCAGACATTTTCAGTGCCATGTCCTTGATCTGTACAACATTGAAATACTTGGTTGATTAGAATTGCAAAAGAGTTATGATATATATAATTCATTCAAAAACTGAAATATTTGGAAGTCGCACAATTAAGTTTACAGTGCAGACAAAAAAATTGTAAAAGAAGAAAACTCAAGGGAGGTCGTGAAAAGGATGTGCAACTTTAATTTCATTTTATGTTTTCATATGTTTGTTGCACATAGATACAACCTCAACATAACTCAGGTTGCTTTCTTTAGACTGTCATAAAATGCTAGAAAATCATGCAGCTGCATATCAACTCTAATACATATTATTGGAAAGGAAAGGAATTGGACTTTTAATCTAATGGAGTGATGCATGGTCAGTTGGAAAAGGATCAAGTTGATGCTTGTTAAAAAAGAACAGAATGAAATCAGATGCATCAAAGGGTTTGAATCCAATCATGCCAGCAATTAATTGGCAATTTCATCAAAGAAGAAAAGAAATCCTAAGGTTCTGCTGTTCCTCAAAAACGTCTGATGCCTGAATATAAATGGCAGCGGAAATATTTCAGCCTCCTTAACACGATTAAGGAGGCTAATGCGTAAATGCTTCACACATTTACACACGGTTACAAATATTTATGCGCCTGTTGGTTGGAATAGATTTCATATTCAACAGAGCAGATTTGATGGTGCCTCACTGATTTGTAAATTTTTGCAACCTATGGAGTCCAGACAACTATTAAGAGTAATTTGCAAGCAAGACTACAAATATTTCTCATTTGAATAAAGGCGCCCCCTTGTTCCAGAATGAAGTAATGGCCTGTCACAGAAGATGACTGCAAAGTGCAGACTGAATCATCGCATTGGGTGAATAAACATTAACTAGCTGTGCTTATGAAAGGTAGAGTCAAGGGCAAAAGGTGAAACATGAGAATTTTTCTAAAAAAAAAAATTTGCAGCGGTGAATACTGCAAGGTGAAAACCAGAGTCAACAAATCGTTTTGTACTTTTCTGCTGCAAACTATTAGACGCCAGCCTCGTTTCACTGCCCATTAGCAGAGCAGGCAGATTCTTCCTTTATCCATACAACTATATGATATATTGAGCTTTCTATGCACAGTGGAAGGACAAGAATTCAATGGTGGGTCAGATCAAGGACAATTAAGTGTCTTTTCTTAAATATCACGAGTCCTTTCCTAAAGATCCCACTGTTGTGCACAGTGGAAATATGGGGTCCTTCAATTACATATTCTATAGCAAACTTGGCCAGCACAATATTACAAGAGTTTTCCAAAATTTATATTTATTTGTTATCACGAGCATTTCAGGGTTTTTCTTTCTTTCTTTTTAAAAAAAGAAAAAGAAATTGGAAGTGGGTTACCACTGCAAATCTATATATTGTGGTCTGATGGGGTGTTATCACTCTATATATTACAGTCTTGTGAGAGATTCTTGATGTTACTAACAGCCTAGCGATACGAGAGACATGGTCGTTTTACTGCAGCACTGCTTTTGAAATGTCCAAGGTACTTAGAGGTTCAACCAGTTATAACACCTTAATTTGAACAGGGTTTTACAGTTACAGAAATATCCACGAAGAACTTGATAATAATACCATAATCATAATAGTAGCAGTAGCAGTAAGAGATCATGCATGGAGATAACATGACAAATTCAAAAAGAAAAGGGGCAAAAAAGACAGGAGAATGAAGGGTGTTGTGTATCATCCAGTCAGCAAGCAATAGGCAACCACGCGGAGCCAAAGAAGGAAGACCGCCCAATATATCAGTAGGCCGTACACACAAGAACTACCTTGTCAGCCTAGCCAAGTAAAATATATTATAATTTACTACTGCCTAAATTTGGTTTGCAAGAGGAGACCATGGACAGACATGTGAAAGATGCCAAGAGAAGTGAAGGGATGGGGCCGTGTCCTCCCCAACTTGGACCCCCCGCTTCATCAATGCCATCTTACAACTTTGTTTCTTTGCTTAAATGAGCATAAATTCAAACACTTATACAGTGTTCATGTATCTTTCTCTGGGTGCATATATAAATGTATAGAGCTTCTTTTTAGATCTTTAAGTATTATATATATATATATATATATATATATATATATAGAGAGAGAGAGAGAGAGAGAGAGAGAGGAATTTGAGAGGGTAAAATGAGAGAAGGATTTCAGCTAAAAAAAAAGGATTTTACGAATACTGAAATTACGAAAGTAACATTAGAAGATTTTAAATTGGAGGAACGGAGGTAAGAAATTGGAGAGCATACGGGGATAAAAATGAAATTTAGCCTGGTAATAATAATAACGGATAGAAGTAAAGTGGGACCTGTGAAGTGAGGCTTTTGACGGCTTCTTTTGTACTTGGGGTACCACTTCCACGCGCTCCTCCTTCTTCTCCCCGTCCATCCTCTGCCACTGGCTTGGTACACGCTATGCACGTAAACATTTTCTCTTCTTCTTCTCCTTCTTCTTAACCCTGCAAAAGACATTATTACACCCTTGTTATTATGCTGACAGTTATTTCTATGCTTATCTCCTTTGTTTTTTTGCTTTATTACTGTTTTCAGAAACAATGTTGCAATGAGTGGTCATCCAATCAATTTTTATTCAATCCCTCAGAGAAAAAAAATTTAAAAAAAATTAAAAGCTGATTATCTGAGCTGATTAATGCTAGTACGTATGAACCATACACAAGGCATGGTTTTGAACGATTTAATTAGGAGCTTCCACCTTGAAATTGAACAGAAAAAATCCAACTAGTAAGTCGCAAGGAGGTATCTATTCTATTATTCTTTCCAAGAGTCAGATCACCATCACAACCACGAAGGGTAGATGTGGACAAATTGATCGGACAATAGAACATTCTTATCTCTATTTGATGATGCGTTTGCCTTCTATGGGCCCTAACTTCTTACGCTGGTATGTTACTCCAATGTGTTTCTATTTGTTTCAAGGGACGCAGATAGAAAAGCACAATCGATGCCCAGAGAGAGAGAGAGAGAGAGACCATTCCAATAAAAAGGAATTAGATGCCCAAAAAACCAAAGGGAATAAAGACAAAGTAATCGTTGCCCAGAAACAAATGATGGAAACTTAATCCAAATGAGCTGGACCATTATAAGCAAGAATCTAAAATACGATTTTTGTCCTCGAATTTCAAGGGAAAATGGGGCGTTTTTGGGGAAGGACAAAAGGGCTAAAGAATAAAGAGAAGCTCGGGATCGGAGAAGTGGAAAGAAAATGGAGGGATAAAATAGTGAGTCAATAATGGAAAGGGAAAACAAAATGGGGACATAGCCCCATTTGAAAGTGGTCTAATTTGATAGACTGTGATGTTCATGCTTTAATCTACAAACCCAATAAAGAACCAAAATTGTGTATGCCGAAGTTTCTGACAAACCCTTTAAAAAAGACAGTCCATTGAATCATATATATGATCTACCACTACTACCATTCGATAATAATCCATGAAGGAAAAAAAAAACACCAAAGAAATGAAGTGTCCTGTGTAGAAAAATTAATTTTAAAGAAACATTATTTTATAAACTGGAATGTCAAGCGCCCTGGAAAGCGGTAGCTGAATAGACAGGGAGACAAGGGAATATTTAAGAAGGGGAAGAGTAAGCAACATTGATATTTGTTTCATGCTTGATAAAACATAAAAATAAAGATAAAAAAAAAAAGTATTGCGTCATTATTATTCTGAAAACGACTTACCTAAAGCTAGATGACCCCAAAACAAAACACTCAACACCCAGCTGCTGCCGCTGCTGCTGCTTGCTGTTCCTGTTTCTCTCTTAGCTGTCTACTTTACACCATGTACTGATCTTCATAAATCTTGAGCAGTCCTTTGTTTCCAGTTAGATATGTGCTTAACTTAATCTCTTGCTTTTATATCCCTCTATTGCTCGCCTCCTTCCAAATAAACTGCAATAAGACAACATTAATTCAGACCCCCCCAAAAAAAAGAAAAAAAAGAAACAGTGCATAGAAAGAAATGCATATAAGACAAGCAAGGCCACATAAAATTGTCCCTCGAGAACTAACAGCAGCACGATCCGACATCTTTTTGGGACTAAACTGGGTGGGTTGAGTCTAAATCATTAAAAGAGCTAGGAACTTACATAGAGTAAAGCTATACTCTGTTTGGTTGCTAAGAAAGCTTAAAAAGAAATACCAAGAAAAGAAAAGGGAGGAATTGAAACTTGCAAACGTTCTATGGAACTACTTGCCCAGAATATGCGAATCAAAAATCTTTAAAACAAAGTGAGAAACTAAAAAAAATATGCTATGTTTAGAAGGTGAGGGGGGGGCAGATAAAAAGATATGAAAACTCTTAACTTCATCAACTGAATTCACGTCTCATAAAAACTGATTTTCTGTTTGTGCGGGGGGGAGGAGGGAGAGAGTTAGATACAGCTCCGAGTTGTAAAAAATCAGAGTAAAATGAGACCAAATGGCAACAGAGAACAGCATTCTTTTTAGCCCACCTTGAATCTTCCTTTCCCTTTTAAACAGATTGTAAGACGATACCATAAAATCTTCTAACAAATCTTCATGTAATCAATTTTCTCTTCACTGCCGCAACCCAGAAT
>Ga0307518_10002084_pt1 | contig 14696 bp, 13 predicted proteins | sample 25_EM_MG_FD_203889 | JGI IMG/M metagenome (GOLD analysis project Ga0307518, IMG submission 203889) | Populus trichocarpa ectomycorrhiza microbial communities from riparian zone in the Pacific Northwest, United States - 25_EM | ecosystem: Host-associated > Plants > Roots > Unclassified | place...
AACCATTGCTGTGGTAACAATGCAAGTGTTACAGCTCTATAAAACTCAGTTCTTTTTTCTTTGTTCCTTTTAATTATCCTTGGTGAAACTTCAGCCACGTTTCCAGATCAATCCTAAACTAAACGAGATGGAGGATTATTACCCAAAAATCCAATGTCTTCCTTCTCTATCTGGAGAGTAGCTGAATTCTCCAAATCATTATTACCTCAAAACTTCAAAAGCCAAGACTCAGTTCTTCTCATTTGACCCAAAAAGCTTCATCCTTGATAATGAGGTCCTCAAATACCCCTCCACCTCAAACTTCTTTGGCGAAAGCTCACGATACTTGGCAAACTGCTCTTTTGCCTCCTCATTTCTATCAAGTAAACTATATATCATCCCTCTACAAAAATAAGGCCTGAAATCTTCAGGATCCTCTTTTGACAACTCTTGATAACTCTTCAGCGCCTCCTCCACATTCTTTTGCAGGAAGTGTATCTGTGCCATAATCAGCCTCACGTCCCTCGCTTCTTTCACTTTATTCTCCTCTTCTGCAATATCTAAAGCCCCTTGTAACCTTCTAATAACCGCCTCTCCTTCTCCACAGCGGTCCATTAGTAGTGCATTCTCGAACAAAGCCTCAAAAGACAAAGGATTTGCGACAAGAATTTCTTCAAACACATTGCGAGCATCTTGTGCACGACCCGTTTCGTTCAGCAATCTTGCCATTAAAAACTTCCATTCAGTTACCTCCGGTTGCGCAGACACTAAAAGCTTTATAATCTTTAAAGCCTCTTCGTCTTGGCCATTTTCAAGTTTTTGTTGTAAAAGTGATTTCAGAGACTCGATCGCTTCAGCATTAGATTCAAGGAATGCTTGTAATGGCGTTGATGGGTCACTTTGGTTCTGGTTTTGATGTTTCTTTATATCTACCTCTTCTTCTTCTTCTTCTTCAAGGGCCGGGTTTTGTTCAGTGAGAGCTGCGGGGGTTTCGGCTTTTGCAGGCAATACAGGGAATTTGCCAGCAATGGAAGCTGCGACGCCAATCAAAATTGCTGTTTTGGTGAGGGTTTTCAGCTTTTGGGTTAACGGGCTTTTGGAGGTGTGATTCGAGGAGGAGGAGGCGGCTGCTTTTGGTATTTTGAGAGAAGGGGTAGAGGTGGAATTGTGGAATTTGAGAGTGGTGGAATGGAGAGGTGAAGGTGAGTTGAAGGAAGAAGGGGTTTTGAGGTGGATAAAAGAAGCGGCTAGAGTTGAGTTCATGGTTGGTTTGGAGAGAGGATGGTGGTTTTTTTTTTTTTTTTTTGTTGGTTTTGAAGGTTCAAGGCTTGAGTCGCGGAGGAGAGGAGAGGGTTTTCTTAGCCTTTAGTTAGGTAGTGAGTGGTGGTAGGTGAGAGAGCGGGAAGGTGCTTGATAGTTGAGAGGAGACAGGGAGGAAGGAGGTTCTCTTCCACCAATCACCGCATCAAATATAAATATATACAACTGGCGAGTTGTAGAAAACCTGTACTCTTAATTTTCAGTCATTTTGCAGCAATAATAACTTCACAAGCAATGAATCCTGAAGCATAAATTTGCAAAAACAAAAATATGGCATGGTTTCACTGGCGCAACCTCACAAAAAAAAAATTAGCCGCGCCATTCTTGGTGGCATTTTCAAAGCTATTTTTCTCAATTTTTTGTTCAACTTTGCTGGCTCTCAAAATATTTTTTCTCACCATTCAATTTTTTTTTTTTTAAAAAAAAAAACTCAATCTTTTGATGTCTTAAGCTTGATCCGATTCTTCAATAACAAGGTGCTGAGTAAAAACCAAGTTCGAAAGTCACTTTTTTTCTTTTTTTTTGAAGAACTTGGAAATTTTGTTACGAGTTTTTATTTATTTATGTTGTGAAAACTTGTTAACGAGTATTTTACTATTTTTAAATTTTTGCAAGTACGTTTAGAAAAAGGAATTATATGTAAGATAATGCAGTTTTTTGGAAAAGAAAAAAAATATCTAAATGACGGTCTAACCAGCGTCTAGACAGCACAGTACATTGTGGTTAATCTGAATTTTAGGCTTACTTCTGTATAATTGCTTATAACTAATGTTTCAGTTTTGAACATTCAACAAATGAAAGTACTTTTAAATGGTCATTGATGAGATTGTGACATGTACGAAAACAACGATGAACCCAAAATCAAATGGAAAATAAAAATAAAAATCGGTAAATCTTCTATTATTTGCGTGTTAGTTTTTTGTTGGAGATTATCTCTTATGCAACCATACAACTGAATGATGTATTCATAAAAAATCATTTTCCTATCTTAATCTCTGTGCTTTCATGAAATAATTAGTTTATTTTATTTTAATTTTTTTGAAGATCCCAGCACCGAATCCTTGTATTTTCATAGTTGATTGTACTTCATCTTACTCTTAATTTTCCTTGATAATTTAATTGTTTTTTTTATTTCTTCTAAAATGTCCTTCATTTCTAGTCAATTTTTCAATCTCACCTCCTAAAAAATCAAAAATACTTAAAAATAGAAGTTCAGATATTTTACAAAAAGTTAACAGTCAACTCATATCAAGCACCTACAATTTTACAATGGCGGAGATGAGTATATCATAGGATCAGAAAAGGATATTTTTTACCATAGTTTCATGTTCCTAGCCTCTTTGTACCACATTCGGAACAGAACTTGGAGGTTTCTCTTAGATATGGAGCTCCACATTCATCACAATACTTCGGAGGACTCGTAGGCTGCAGTTTTTGAAAGGTTAGTAAACACACTACTGTCATGTTCTACGTAAAACTTAAACGCACTTTTCAACTATTTATATGGCATAATGCACAAAGAAAAGAAGATGGAAATATTAAAAAAAATAAAAATGATTAACATCTTATCCCCACTAAATAATAACAGTAAGTGCCTCAAGAACAATTTCCATCAGAGGTACCAGTTAGCTTTGTCTGGGTTTGTACAGAAGAATTTGGATCATCAGATCTTGCCTTTGCATGGATTCATTCCACGGGAACGAGGGGTTCCAACTTCCAAGCGAGGAAGAGATTGACAAGCAAATGAAAAGGGAAAAGATATACAGAATGAATAAACGGATTATACTCATAAAGATGAAGCACCAATCTTATTTACTATAAATTGTGGCAGGTTGCAATTCCTACAACATGCGTTCACGAGAGAATATGTACATTTCAGGATGCTGACTACGCTGTACATACTATAAATTAACCACCAAGGAATAAGATTAGGAAGGAGAAGAAGAAAAGACCGAAGCTATGATTGCTTGGTGCAATACCATATTCTTACCAAATTATACATGGATTTACTTGTAAAAAAAAAAAACCAATCATATAACTAGATATTTGACCGACAAAAAAATAAATTGAATTTGTCAGCATTGAGAACCAGAATCTAAAAACGCATCTCATCATGCAACAATTTTCGTTATAAATTTATATGGTGACAAAATGGTTGACGCTTTGTTAAGGGTGTCCCTTTTAGTCCTAAATGTTGTGACGGAACCCGTTATTTTCTTCCTAGAAACTTGTCCAGCATGCATTTAGAACCCCAAGCTACACCAATGATACCAGGAATATCACATCGTAGTAAAGAAATCTTGGACTGGTTTTATGACTGATGTACAAGTGAAATCTTCAACATTATCAAGCAAAATGCAGAAATAGAATTTCACCTTCCCCGGTGGCATTCCATACTTGAGAATGCATACTCATTGACATGATTAAATTAGACTGTTAGCGATGTTTAATTCATCAGGAGAAGAAAAGTCAGCAAACTGGAGAGCTGAGATTATTTTAATTAGGTATGACGTAGGAAAAATAGGTGTACTTGCTAACAGGAGTGTTATAGATTGACGGCATCAAGAGCCACTTCATGCAAAACTAATGAAAGATAGAACTCTTCCAGAGTGTTAGGAACCCTACCTGTACGACTACAATTAAAAAAGGACTGTCAAAAACGTAGGAACACATGTCAGCAATAATAGGCTATTTTTAATTAAAATAAGGACTTGGCATGGCATTTTCTAGAACTTGTATTTACTATATCATTAATTGAAATAGAAGAGGAAGTCCTAGCAAAGAAACCTCACCATTGAATGCAAGCGCCCTCCAACATGGCCTCCTGTGAGGGGCTGCAAGTAGACCATGTGCTGAGGAATGGTTGGAGAATGGGTAGCATGAGCAATTTCAGGCATGTGTGAAGGTGGCCCACATTGATGATTTTGAGAAAATTGGGTTGCATGTTGACTTTGGTGAACTTCTTGATGATGGTTCTGGTTTATTGGGTGAAACTGAGGTTGATGTGACAACAGTTGCACATGATGCTTCGAAGGAGTCTGCTGCTCGTTTTGTGGCTGAAAATATCAAAAGGCAAGAAAATATGCGCACATAAATTCCCACAATATAGTTTATTTACAAGTGCAGTTCAAATGAGGAATCTTATATGTTAGCAGAATGGCAAACAAAGAATACAAAAGTGAGACGTGTCAGATAAGGGGGTGACATTTTTTATTGCATCTTCCCTCCTTGTGAATGTTAGAGAAACTAAAACTGAAAGAAAGAAGTCTTCCATGTCTGTAACAGCCTCATTGCTGGCCCGCCATAAAACTCTTATAACAAAGCATTAAATGCATTAAGAAGTCAAAAGTTAATTCTGGCAAACAATACCATCAGCATAATGATTCTGGCAATAGATTGTGATGCAAAAATGTAACGTTGCCAGGTATCATGCTCAACACAGAGAGTGAAAGGAAGCTTCAAGCATGTGGTTCAGTTGTAAATTAAGACAGCACAATGAGATTCAAAGTGGAATTTGGGAGATAGCAATAACCTACTATCAAATGAGGGGCTGTGTAATGATGAATTCTAGTTTCTTAGAGTACAACTGTTTTTTCTAAAGTATTTTCCCCACAAAAAAATCTCTTTGGCTAGTTAGCAGCTTTAAGTAACCATCATAAGTATCCTCTTGGTTAGCACATGTAAGGAACCTCCTTGTTGCCTCCTATCTAAGCAGAGCTTTAAGTAACCATCACAAGTATCCTCTTAGTTAGCACATGTAAGGAACCTGCTTGTTACCTCCTATCTAAGCTTTAAAGGACTTAATGTATTTAATGGATAGGTAGAGAAGACATGCATCTTTTTTTTCCTTTCATACTTTGTGACAAAAATCTGTCATGGGTTAGCTATTTATACCTGCACAGAGAAGTTATTCTAAATTAACTACAGAATGCTATTACTAGGATTTTGAAGACCTCCTACCAATCCTAGATAGTAGATAGTATCCTGATTTTGACTTCTTCATTGTCTAGAGGAAGTCAAACACCAACAAAGAATAAACATACTCATGGTAGTACTTTCCAAGAACGGTTAAAAAAGAAAAAGAAAACGATAAAAGATTTTTTAAATGTGATACGTCATAGCTGATTACTTTCGGACTCCTGATTAAGGCCTGTGTACATATACATTTACCTGATAGACAACCAAAACAATTACAACCCTGCATAGAAGACAACTCACAGTAATTGCAAAAAAGGAGCTATCTCATACTTCACTTACAGATCGGAATCCTTGTGCAGTAGTCATTGTTGAAGAATTATCTTCTGTAGGAAGTGTCTGAAAATATAAATATACAATTGTGACATTCACCTTCAAATATAGGATCAAGGAAGTGATTATGCATACAGTTAAATAAATCTGCCATTATGTACTCACACGATCCAGTGAATAAATTTTTCATATGTAAGCGGCAAACCAAATTATGTCAACCATCATAATAGGAAGATGATGGACCTTTAGAATTGACATCGTTTAAGCAATGCCTTTTTTTAAAAAGAAAAAAAGAAAAAAAAAAGGTTCCTTAATCCTTTATCAAATTATTATGCCATCAAAAGAGCTCCAAGCTAGATCCACATCTTAAAATAGGGTAGATCAAATCTTGCTAGCATAGCAGGGACTCGAACTTACAGCCAAACCAGGAATATTAGACAAAACACGCCTAAACTTGTGCCTCGGGGAGTAGAATTTATAATCTTGAGCAGAGACGGCAACTTCACTTCGACCTGTCAATCGTCTAAACCTGTCATATGAGCATCATAGTCAGAGAGCCAAAAATGCTGCAAACTTCATCGCCATCCTAAATTTGTCGTTCATTTTTCAAAAAAAAAAAACTGTTCAAGGAATTTCATTTACCCCTTGAACTTTTAATACCGAATACAGCAACCTATATAGTCTCCTGGTGAACTTCACTCAGTTTAACAGGTTCCTTGATCCTAAATGGAACCATTTGTAAGATGGATCATTGGTGATCCATATATTCCGGTAAGCAATTAAAATCAAAAGACACATGATAATTTAATCTGTTCTTGCATTATGGATCTGTTCTTCAATCTGGATCATATCAATCATGCAACAAAAAATGTTCTCTCAAGAAGGCCTAAGAGAAATTGGGGGATTACATAGAATTGGTTTCTGACCTGGCAGCAAATTTCTTTATTTGAGTTTCCCATTAAAGGTTCCTGTCAGTGGTTTCTGCATGATGATAGCTAAAACCCCTATAATTCCAGCGTGGTAATTATGCTAGTTTTAGACAGATAATTTCAACATTCAATTCTATATAAGACAGCTCGTACATTAAGTATAAAATTATACTTGATGGTTCCACAACGCTAGAAGATAAATAATCACTTTCATTTCTTTCTCCAGATAAGTAAAGTATGATCTTTTCATAGAATCTCCTTTTATTTCAGGACATAAATATCAAAACTAATATTTGTATCTTAAAAATAAAGCTCTTTGCTTAGTGGAAGCAATGTCTGTGTAACGAAGCTGTGGGAACCATTTTTGGGAACCATTTTTAGCTTCTCTATCAAAGTGTTATCTTTCCAATACATTCAGGCTTTTTCAGAGCACACTTTGAATAAAAATTCCGATATAGCCTCTCCTTGTGGCCCTAAATCCTTACATTGTTTGAAGATACAATAATTGGCCTTCCATTGTGCATCTAAATCAATGTCCATTTGGCTTGAACTCAACTCTTGATCCACATAACAAGGTGATTCAGAATTACAGCAAATGAAGAAAATCAACAAAACACGAGAATTGATGTAGGAATCAAAACCAAAATCACCGACAAGAGAGAGATACTCGATCTTGAGGGGACCAAACCAAAAAAGACACCCTCGATCTTGGAGAAGAAATACAAGAGAGAGACGCATGATCTTGAAAGAAAAAGCTCCATTTATTTTATATGATTCAACAATTTCAGGTGCTTAATTATATGCACCAAACCAAATAAAATAGAAAAACCTAACAAGTCTTAATTGAATAAAAAAACTAAAATTCTAATTTAACTACTAAATAATAAAAACTAATATTCCTAAATAATAATAATAATCTAGAATAGTCATACAATATTATAATTTCTAAATAAATAAATATTAATTCCCATTGTTGCACTTCATTCTCTATCAAGTTCAGATATCATGCAATAACTATGGAAAATCACTTCATAGTACTGGCAAAGAATAGGAATCAAAGAATGAAAATAGTGCAGCAAAGTAGCCATGAGATTGAAATATATGAGCAGTTAAATAGTCCACTTACCACTCAGCATCTACAATAGGCATACTACTTGGTTTCTCAACTATATCTAAACCATTGACCACCACGAAGCGAACTCTCTTCTCTTCTTGTATTACTAATTCTGGAAATCTGGTCCTTGTTTCAAGAGAAGTTGCCAATTCTCTTCTTTTAAATATACAAGAACCTTCAGCAAATAGAATAATCAGAAACCATTAACTTCTACTTTTTAGAATTTCCTTATCCCTAAACATTCATATACTCTCAAAAAGAATCAGATCAATTCGTTTTATGGTAATTCACAGATAAAACAGTTCAGTTGGTCAACTAAAAAGGCTCGTGAAGAAGAAGAACGTTTTAATACCTTTTTTGGGAAATTTCTTGGCCATTCTTCTATACAAACCACCAGCTGCTTCAAGGGCTACTCCAATGGTCTTATCACGAACACCATTCAAAGAAGCCAGTCTCATATTCACATCATTCACTAGAGTTTCATACATATTAGCAACATACATCAACGGCAAAGCGAACCTCGGATCACCTTCATATTGCACATCTCCAGATTTCCTCTTAGTTAGTTTATCCTGTCCCGGGTGAGCAGCATACTCTGACTCATTATCAGCTACTTCAATCACATGGTCACTAATAAAGTGATCCACAATTATTTGCAAAAATCTTGCTCTTGCAGATTCGATAGGTGAAAAATCTGCTTAAAAATGAAATCCAATTGTAAACAAGAATACTTGAAAATGAAGTGTGAATGGTTTGATTCAGAAATGCACTTACCATCAAATGTCAATATATCGTATGCACCTCCAGAAGACCCAGTATTCTCAAGACTAGTGTGATCTTCTTCGACTCCTACACTGTGAAGTGGTAAGGAATTGCTATAGGAATCATGAATGCAGTCCTGGAAAGACCAAAATTACGTGGAATTCATTATTCATCACATAAGTTTAGCTTCTCTCTCTCTCTCTCCCTCTCTTCATAAACAAAGAAAAAATGACTCTCTATTTAGAAATAATAATAAGAGTATGGATCGATGAGAAGAGATAAAACAGAAAGAGAGTGAGAGCGGTGTTGACTTACAACAGCGTCGGAATCATCGTCTGCGTTTAAGGTATGATCGGCGTCTGCGGACATGGAATCGAGGTTAGAGGGACGAGAATCGACGGTGTTGAGATCATGGAGAGAGTTGGTGGCAATGAAGGATCCAGCTGATCTCAGGTTGCAGTGCTGCACTGGAACCCTACTCCCCATTAATTTTACCACTGAATTGAAGAAGCTATTTGTGTTAGAGACTAGAGGGATAATTAGCGGGAGAGCACGCAGGAGACAATCTTTCCTTTTCTTTTCTTTTATTTTGGTTTGGAGAAGAGGAAGTTTTTTAACGGCTATACAGACTGAGAGAGATAGACATACCTGAGAGAGAGTGAGACTGCGAGAAAACAAAGTGTCCAAGCCTCTCTCCGATCTCCGCACCTGCTTCCAAACCGCTAGGTTTTGTTGGACTCTTTTATTCATGGGATGACCTCAAATTTTGTAATTTTTTTCTTTGTGAATCCCCGACATATGCTTTCTAGCAATCGAGTCCCCAATATTCAAGGAATTCTCAATTAGATCCTTCTATTGACAAATATGCCTAAAGATGTCTATAGATTGGGGACCTAAATGAGAAACAAAATAGGCACATTTGTTGAAAGAAGGATATAATTAAGGATTCTTAGATGCATTGGGGACTCAATTGGTTAAAAATATAGGTCGGGGTCCAATTGATGCAAATTTAAACCGAGTTGGGTTTCGCCGCACTACCGAATCCTTTTGTATATTGGCTTTGTTTTATGCCAGAATGTCCTTCGATGCAAATAATATTCTCGAGGAACTGGTTTCATCCAGCCAGGCTTTGCCGACTTTTGATGTGTTTGAAGTTTTATGGGCCACGAGGAATGTTTGTGTTCCGGGGTTTGGTGTTTTTGATGCTAAGCTTGAAAAACGCAAGATAGGTGTCAACCCTGTCATATATACAACACTAATGGATGCTTACTTTAAGGCAGGGAATTGCATGGAAGCTATCAATCTGCTAGAAAAAATGAGGGACTTGGTATTGAGGCTACAGTTGTGACATTTTGTGCATTAATTGATGGTTTGTGCAAAAGGGGTTTAGTTCAAGAGGCAATTTATTACTTCGGTAGGATGCCAGACTTTGATTTGCAACCCAATGTTGCAGTCTATACGGCTCTTCTTGATGGTCTTTGTAAAAATAATTGTATTGGAGCTGCAAAGAAGCTGTTTGATGAAATGCAAGATAAAAATACGATTCCAGATAGAATTGCTTATACTGTGATAATAGATGGGAATTTGAAGCATGGCAACTTTCAAGAAGCATTGAACATGCGAATCAAGATGATGGAAATGGGTATAGAACTTGATCTGCACACATGCACTGCCCTGGCTTGGGGGTTGTCACAATGTGGCCAAGTGCAGCAAGCAAGAAAGTTTCTCGCTGAGATGTTTGGAAAGGGTATCATTCCTGATGAGTTCTCTGTATTCGTCTATTGAGAAAGTATTATGAGCTTGGAAATATTGATGAAGCTGTTGAAATGAAAGATGAATTGGTGGAGAAAGGTCCAATTCATGGCAACCTAAATTATTCAGTTCCTAATCTCCAACCTTGAGATGATTAGGATTTTTCTTATATAGAAAAATAGAAATGCAAGGAACAGCACCTATTTTTTTTTATATAATTTAACGTGGGTGTCTTTTTTTATTTATATATAGTTTAACGTGGGTATCCGGACCAGCTTGCGCGCACCTCGACTAATCCTACAGGCCCTGAAGTTATCGACCATGTAAGCCTCCAGTGGCCATCATATGAGCAACCACAGGGCTCGAACCTGAGATCACAGAGAAAATAAACCTCTTAGTCCTAAGCTTCTACCATTGGACCACCACCTAGATGGTTAAGGAACAGCACCTTGATTGGATATGGTTAAGGATGCAGACATGGTATTTGATGCTGTTTTTCTGATTTCAATGTGGCTTCATGAGCTCTTTGCAAATGCTAATACGTTAAAAGAGTTTCCTGCTTATAGCGTTATGGCGGCTGTTAGAAGAAAACTCGTAGCATTGATGCCTGATTCAAGACCTCCAAACGTTACTTTGGAGGTGAGTGCTAAATTGAGGATTCTTCAGGTTTTCAGTTGCAACAGAGGAAGCATTAAATATAGCAATTAATACAATGGGAAAATTCCCTGACCATAGATTTACCCTAAACAGAACCTAAATCGATCACAGATTAAAACTGATGTGTTTTCAATCAAATCAGCATGCTTTAGCCCGCCACAAGAGTAGAGGAGTGGGGAAGACGGTTAAAGGGTGGGTTATGAAGTGTTTGTTAAAATACTTCAATGAAGTTAAGGCATGCTTACGGATTGCTATTTTTTTATTTAGTGGCATTTTTGTTATTTTGATACATTAATGGTTCTTTAATTATTAAATAATAATAATGGTAATTTTGATAAATAAAAAAATTGTTGATTTTTTTCCAACATAATGTAAAGTATGTAAAGTGTTGTGAATATATTAAAGTTCAAGATATTTTTTATAATTTTTGAAATTATAGAGGTAATTTTTCTGCAGGATATAATCTATTATGTTTCATGGACTTCGTTAAACTACCCAGAAATGGAAATAGTTGAACCAAAGTTGATGCTTATAATATCTTATTTCTCTTTTGTTTTTTACTTGAACTTACTCAATTATTTTATGGAAGCTGGTTGGTTCTCAATTTACATCACTAAAAGTAGAAAAAATTCATTAGAAAAAAATTGACTGAAATATTTTAAGAAATAATAGCACAGTCTGTAAAGTGAAAACAAAAAAAAATAGAAAATCATGATAAAAGGCTTTCCAGCTCTGTTGAATGGCTACTAAAAAGCTAAAGAACTCTAAAAACCTCAGATTTAGCACCATAAACAGGCTAAGAACACTATTCTATCCCGCAACGGCCACTCAGGATAAGAAAATAATCATTTCCCTCAATAGCTACTTTAAAAGGAACTGACTTTAAATTAAGTTCTAGAGTTCTCTGTCCAAAATCTTTTTGTCTGAAAATGGAGCATGTCTTCATATGATCAAGTTGCTCACCAAAGAGTTGCGTATCCCAAGCTGATTCCTTCAAAAATAGTGTCAGCTTTTTATTTGTGCTATAGATTATGATAACTAATGCTTCTTCAAATCTTTTCAATACTGATGATAAATTATAGCTTCTTCATGATAAAAAGTCTGGCAATAATTAATGGTTGGAGGTTATTTCAAGGATTTGGTTGGAAAATGTTGATTGTTGAGGTGATGAATGCAGGGTACAGGTTATGGATCCATTAGCAAAAAAATGGAAATTGTGTTTTTGTGCATGCATTTATGACTTTCTGCTGTCCAGCTGAAAAGGAATCGTTCTTGAGATGGAAGCGAATTGCAGCACATATACTTTGTGCAAAGGTAAGGCACAGAAACTCATTGCGGCTTTATATCTCCACACTGTGTTCTCATGCCTGCTGTCTGTAATTTTACCTTATTAGGAGTTATAATGATACATAGCCTAGTCTGGCTGTCTTCAGATGTTTCGGTATTGTTGTATTTTTCCATGGCCTGGTGGTGGCAGCTCTGTTGATTCATGCAAGGCATCAATTCATTCATACTTCCAGTTTTATAGGAGTTTTAAGATATCTTTGTTCAAAATTCAGAACCCAAAACTAGCTTAAATCGATTTTAGACACATCGTTGTCCTTACCAATTATTTTTTTAACACACACGTGCCATCATACTTTTGCATGTATGTAATGAGAATGCTTTGATGCCTATGGTTTACTGACTTCTGCTTTAAATTTTTTAGAGTTTTTATCTGACCATCTTTTACCCATTAGGTAAGGGAAAAGGTTGCAATGCACGGCAGCTGAAGTGGATGCTGCAGGAGTTCTGGCTGACAATAATTTAGGATCTCATGATCAGTGGCGGCTTTCAAACATCACTGCCTTTTTAGAAACAGCTTGCAATGCAATTGTTTTCCTTCTCTTTCTTTTTCTTAAAGTGAGGAGAAATAAATTTGAAGAAAAGCTTATTCAAACAAGTTGGTAGCATTCAGAATTGTCCGTTCAATGGCTTTTTAGTTCGATCTGAGCTGCTAAATTTACGGTGTCAGATTTTCTTTATCTGGTTATGGTGGTTGGCTAGAGCAGTGTTGATTCACATCTATACAGCCTTCAGCACATTTTCTGATGTATTTGGCATGACAAAACTAGCTTAGGTGCCATCCTCAGAGTCAATTAGCTGATGCAGTACCAGTCAAATTGTCCAAATTGAGCGTATTTATCCCTTTCCGAGCTTGAAGCAACCAGAAGAAACATAAAAAAAAATTTCATGGGCAGGTCTATGTGAGCCAAAACAGTTTGATTGATTGGTATAACGCAATGCATCCACCTGTTATTGTTGATTGTTGCAGAAAATCACGGTAGTAATTTATTGGTTTTTAATATGCTGTGGTAGATAAGAGTATGAAAGGAAATGATAAGAATAAAACATCCATTATATGATCTAGAAAGGGAAAGAAATGTTGAAGAAATTAACTCGGGTGAAGCACAGAATGAATCTTACATAAAAACTCTCAAGCAAAGCGTCGTTCAAAAGAATTATCCTGCAAATTGCTTAACCTTTTCTTCTTGCATGCTTGAGTAGACATTACTTGTTAGTGACAAAAGATTCTCAGCATGCTCTGTAAGTACAACATCAGAAGGTTTTCCAGCTTCACCGCAAGGAAGTTTAACTGACTTCAGCTCGGGGACTTGAATCATGCATAAATTCTTTGTCTCAAGGTCACAATAGTATGCCGCCCATGCAGCCGGATCTGCGTATCCATGTTGCGCAAGCAAAATCAGCCCCGTCTTGAAACTGCCAACAGGCCACAGACATGGGCTATGTGAGGGGAAAACAACGTTCTCCTTCATCCAGATTTGGTTAAGTCGATCCTCTAGTATCCACAGAACAATTTTATTCCGATTATAACCACTAATTACATGACCCATTAGCACTAGACATCCTTTGACTTGTTTCATGAGATGAAATTCTAATGCTTCTTTTGGGACTTGGATGATTTGGAACTTCTCTTGTTTAAGGTCGAATGCGAGCAAAATTTCCTGGTCAAAAAATCTATGCCTCCAATGTATAACTCCATCAGCGCAGACACTTTCACATGATAGACCATGAAGTTCTTGATCATAAGGGTAGCCAGGATCAATTTTTCTCCATGAACCCGCGCCCCTGTCGCAGCCTATAGTGAAAATCTCGAACTCCACAGTTCTCTGGCTAACTTCCCGAGTGGACAACCCATTGTTAGGATTGACTTGCAATTTGTATCTAGTGATGCTACAAATATTAAGCACTTTGTAATCCCTTGTAGAGGAATTGAAACCGAAAGAATATCGAGGTTCATAAACAATATCGAAATCAACACCAGCACCCGACCTAATTGGTATATTTGTACTCCGTGGAAGGGTTATAGTCTCTTGAGTGGTGATATTACATATATCAACACGATGGCTTCTGCGATAATTTATGCAGAGAATGCCTCTAATGATTTCAGAAAGGTGAGTATATTGTTGGTCGACATGGGAGATTTGAAGGTTGCGAAACCCTTGTTTGCGTTCGAAAAAAGAGAAAGATGTTGATGAGGATGAGGGATCAGGGTAGGAAAGAAGGAGAGCACTGCCATTATCCCTTGTTAGAGAACGAGCGTGATGCAAGCTAGCAAAGAAAGGATCGTGAGTAAAGGAGCACCAGGTCCTGGATACACACCTGAATCGTACAACGGATTTAGCGGGGAGTCTTGTAAGGATATCAAGAATCACGTCGTCCGGAATATGCCGGCGATTAATATTAACGGATTTTCTTGAGGTCGACGACGATGTTCTCATCTGGCTAATGCTATTGCCCATGGCGATATCAATCTGCTTCTTAATTAATCTAGACTCTTAATTGTGCTTCTTTCTCTCTATGTATACATATATTTATAACAGGTAGAGATTTGATTTACTCTCATTATCCGTCATGGATTAGAATTGCAACTT
>Ga0307518_10002085_pt1 | contig 14695 bp, 15 predicted proteins | sample 25_EM_MG_FD_203889 | JGI IMG/M metagenome (GOLD analysis project Ga0307518, IMG submission 203889) | Populus trichocarpa ectomycorrhiza microbial communities from riparian zone in the Pacific Northwest, United States - 25_EM | ecosystem: Host-associated > Plants > Roots > Unclassified | place...
ATTATTAAATTCAATCTGTTCTACCCAGCAGTGGATCAAATTAGGATTCAATTGATTTAATCCTGGTTAAGTCTAAATAAATCAATCCAGAATTGATCCAATTTAATTTGATTAATTTGATGAGTTGAATCTTCAACTAGTTAAAATTTATTTATTTTAATACTGTTTTAATTATTTTTTTTCAAACGAATCTTGTTTTAATGTTTTAATTTTGTTTTATTAGTTTAGATTGATTTGAGCCTTGATATAAAGTTATTATTATTATTATTATTATTATTTATTAATATGGATATTCAAATCAGCATGCGTATATCTTAACTAATTTCATATATTTTAAAAATAATAATCATATAAATTTTTTACGAATATCATAGTTAGAGTTAGTAACAACCTTTTTTTTTAAAAAAAAAATCTGAATAATGAGGTACCGAAATCAATAATATATATAAGAAGGAGAAATCTTAATTGCTTGAAACTAGCTGAACCAGAGTCAGCATAGCTCATAGGTCAACAAGGGCCGACTATAAAACAACAATTCTAAGGATAGACATATATTAGATAGGGCCCGCATTATGCCGTTGGCCACAAGCATTTCTAAAAAGTAAGGTAACACAAGCATTTCTAAAAAGTAAAAAATTATTGAGAATCGGGTTATTGATTCACTGAATTTAATAAGTTTGATTAATTTAAATAATATAAATAAAAAAATACAATAATTTCTAATAAAAAGAATTGATAATATAAAAAAGGTAAAAAAAAAATTCAGATATGAGTTGATCCATGTTAACATATCAAATATGTGATCTAATTGTGATATCAAGGTAACCCTATCAAAAACAAATTCAATAAAACTATGAACATCAATTATAAAAAAACTCAATGTTTAAGGTCGAAACTAAAAAAAATTAAAAAATAAAGCAACAAAAAAAAATCTAAATCAACCAAGTTTAACTCCTTACGTGGGCAAGATAACATCATGGAAAGGAAAATGAAAGAAAAAAAACCATGAAAATCAATTCCTATAAATCAAATGTTGATGGACAAATTTAAAAAAAAGAAATTCAATTAGAAAATGATAAAAAAAAACAATAAAAATAATGAGGATCAAATTTGATATAAAAATAAAATAAAACCAAATGATGAGGGACAAAATTGAAGAAAAAAAACAATAAAAAAGACAAATAACAATCAAAAGAATAAGGACTAAATTGAATAAAAAAACAAACACAAATGACACATTTATATTTTGGCAAGAGAAGAGAAAGAAAAGAGGAAGGAGAAGAAAAGTTCTACAAGAACCCAACCATTGCGGCTTTGCATACTTGTGCCACACCACTATAAAGATCATAACGAGACACTTTCAAAGTCGTCGTGGAAGGCGGTGTTTGGATATGGAATGTCAGCGTATGCGCCGCTCAAAGGTTGCGGATGTCGCCCTCTTGCTGACACGTGTAAGGCACGCACCATCCACTTTTTGTTCAAAAAGTTAATATTTATATTTATAAAAAGATGAAATCACCCCTAAGTCAACTTGTTAATTACTAAAAATCAGTTTGAAAATACCAAAATGTTCATGGTTACAAGTCTGAAAGTTTTAGTTTTTAAGAGTATTATAGTCTTTACACTATGCTTCTGAAATACAAAAAATACCAAATTGCTCTCAATCAATCTTAAACAAAAAAGAGAATTAAAATCAAATGATTAGGGATTAAATTGAAAAATAAAATTAATAAAAAAAAGATTAAAAACAAAATAAATAGGAATAAAAAAATAAAGATTAAATTTGATAAAAAAAACATAAAAAAATCAAATGTTAAGGGATGAAACTAAAAGATAAATAAATAAATAAAATTCGATACAAGTAAATGATTGAGGGCCACTTTGCAATGTCGACATACCTTTTGAGGTGGATGAGAGAGAAAAGAGGGGGCGAAGAAAAATTATCATCAGAACTCCTCCATGCCATGGAGATCAACATGCATGCGACCCATCGTGTAGAGGGCGGCGTGATACCAACAACAATCGGGAGGCATCACACACGTCGCCTAAAGAATACTAGCGTCTCACCTTTGCCAGCGCGTGCTCCGCACATACCAACCACTTTTTTTAATTTTAAAAAGACTAGAACACTCTTGATTCCATGAGATAATTTTAAGAAAACCGAGATTAAAAAACCTAAAATGCATCTTGATTTTAGTTAAAAAAAAGTTGATCATAAGAGCTATGCGGTAATTATTTAATACAAAAAAATAAAAAATAAAAAACACTCCTCAGACGTAGACATTAGATGTGTTTTTTTTTAAGGAAATGAGAGCAATTACATTGCAATAAATATATGAAAAATATAATTTTATCCCTAAGTGTATATTTATATATTTTTTTTATATAGTTGAAGGATTTATTAGTTGTTTTATTGTGAATTATACTATGCACAATCCACACCAAAGTCCAAAACACTGATAAGACTTGGTTTTATTTGTAACGATGGTGAAGAGTGAACTCACGTTGCCTCTTAAAGTTTTATTTTTATTTTTATTTTTTAATGTGCTTTAACAAGAAAGAGTGATATTGAAGTGACTACCAAGATATGTTTGTGCTCCTTACATCGGATCCCTTTTCAATTGTCCACATTTGTTGTGCATGAAATACCTCTAATTTCTATAGTTATTAAATGTCACATATATATATATATATATATATATATATATATATATATATAAAGCTTGCCTCCCCCCTTGTAATATGGTTAATTGCTATAGTTATTGGTTAATTTAAAAATACATATATGATACAAATCTAGTAAAACTTTGCACATTAATCCAACGCCTGTTTTAAGTTGGTTTTTAAAAAATAAATTAAATGAGAGTTAACATGACCAAGCGAGCTAACATGTAAATTCAAGATTTTATTTACCAATTAAAATTTAATTTAATTTTTTAAAATAAATTAAGAAAAATCTTAACATGATACTATTTCGTTTTAAATTAATTCGAGTTAATCTATTCAATTCATAACTCGAACCAAGTTTAATATCTTTCATTTCAGCTTCTTACAAAAAAAAAAAAAAGTTCATTTTTATACAACATTCCAGTCAACTGCAAAGGCAATGCTCAAATGGGAGAGTTAGTCATAATTTTAATGACTATACTTTATAATACTGTTTGTTTAAGTTTCTTGGATGGAGTCCGCCAAAGTCCATAGAAGCCCTAACTAATTATTGGGCCTATGATAAGTGGGCCAAGAAGAGGAAGAGGTCAAAGCCCAACAACTGATTGAGCCCAAAATTCTCAACTTCAAGAGGAAGAAATCGAAGAGTGAAGACTGGAGAAGAGAGTAGAGACAGATTCAACTTTGGATTTATTTATTTATTTATTTATTTATTTTTGTGAAAAAACACTGACGAGAAGAAAAACACTATTCACCCAGATTCTTTTCCCTGTTAAATTAATTTGGCATTGGATCACATTATCTAGTAATTTGATTAAAAATGATGACCCCAAGACAAATTAGTGAAGATCGAGGAGTAGGATCTTCTCCTCATTTTAGGTATGCAAAATCGCTTTCACTCTCTAAAACCCTAACCCTAATGATGTCTCTCTTTGCCTCTTTATTTTGGTTTTGATTGAATGATTTTTTTTAGTGTAAGCTGCTAAGAAAGATTGTTTGTTTTTTTGAGTTTTCGAGGTTGTTATTAAGGTGGGTTTATTGGGAAATCTTGTAAGGTCAGTTCTGTTTGGGGTTTTAAGGTAATTTTGAGGATAAAGAACAAAGTAATGGTTGTAACAAGTGCTTGATTTAGCGCTGTGATAGCTGTTTGGAGCTTACTTAAGGAAATCTATAGTTTAGTAATAACTGTATTAGGTTTGAATGATGGGATTTTATTGGAGGGACGGCAATTTATGATTTTGGTGCATTTCTGGTGGGGTTGAGATGGTTTCGGTTTCAGTTTCTTGTGAATTGATGCGAAATTGTCTGGCTAATGGGTTGTTTTAAGTTTAACATGGAAGCATGTTTGATTACCCATTGAGTGCTCAAGCTGTTTTGTTTATGCTTTATGCTTTCTTTTTCAATGTGTTTATGCTTGATATAGTGGAAGCGGTTTGTATCAATGATTTTGTTTTTGGTATTTCGGTGTAGTCACACTCCATTGCAGATCATCCATGTTATTGGCAACTTCTTGAGAATATGGTCAGTTTATTCGATGTACCGCTATTTGTCTCAGACTGGAGCTTCGGTGGTACTTTTTATATTCAGTTGTTTGATTCCATCGTCAATCCTATTTTTAGTTTTGCAAAAGCCTTGGAAGGGGAGAGCACTCTCTAATCAGCAGGTGAATGACTAGAAATGTGTCCTTTTCATTTCAGATATTGATGTGGGAGTATGCACTAGCTGATTCTTAAATGGTGTTAACTGTTGTTCAGGTAGTTCCATCTGTTATAAATGGTGTGATAACAGCTTTGTACTTCATCTTGTGGGGAAAGGGACTTAAGTCGTGTGGACCAGTTAGGTATGCTTGTACAACTTGAAGAATCTGAAATTAGTATTCTGGAGTTTCAAGTGGCTTGTTCGATTGTAAATGTTCTTTTTCTCTGCACTGGGGGGCGGGGGGTGCTCTAGGAGATTCAACTTTGGCAATTTGAGAAATGACCACCTATTTACTGATGATTATAGGTGTATATACACTTGTAAATTGTCTTGAATAGAGCACAAGATACTAGAGGCTTCTGAAAAATTAAGCTTAAATGCCAAATCATTTTAAAACGTGCTCCAAAATTAATTTATGGTTGCCTGGGACTATCTCCTGTCTTGTCAAGGTAGTAAAGAGTCTTCTTACAGGATTTATCTTTAATTGATATGTTGTGAATTTGTTCATTCTTCCAAAGTTTTTTGTAGTTTCACTGACTAGTGGTGTTTTGCTTATTTCTAGGTCTAAAATTACTTGAAACTTGTATATATTTATGCAATCTCTTTCAATAGGACTTGAGGATAATTTTATCCAAATTTTTAGAAGCTCTCTAGCTCACAGATTCCAGGATGCCTAAGGAATTTGCACCTAGAATCTCTTATTAATACCAATTTGAAGGGATAGTGCCCTATTCTTCTGTTTTCTTTGTTTTCTGTGATTGCCTTTTCTTTTTCTGTGTATTCTTCTACTTATTTGTAGTTATAGACTTGTAGTAAATTAATTCTTTGTTATGACTCCAGAGCTATCTTGGCGGAGTATTCTGGTGCTGTTCTGGGAGTATTATCTGCTGCATTATATGGACGGAAGGGCCATATCTGGAAAAAGGTTATGGTCTCTGTGCTTTTGAGCACATCAGTTTTTAAGTGACATGCTTCTCATTTTCCGAGTCAAAATCATTTCCCACTGGTTACTTAAAAAAAGAGGTCATTAACTAGTATGTGATGCCTGATAACATAGATGCTACTGTGGTTCTTTTATATTCATGTATGCTTGAACAGAGCCCATTGAACTTGTAGCGGTGAGAGATTCATTATGGTTGGATTCTAAATGCAATTAATATATACTTGTCAAGGGAGATCTTTATGACATCAGAGAGATTAGATAACTGAGTTGTGCTAACTTGGGGGATGCCTTATTCTCCTTATTGTATTCCATCTCCTCTTCTTTCTCAATAGCATCTTCATTTAACATGTGGTTTTGAATTTTATAGCAATCTGATGACCACATGCACTATATCATTTAATTGCAATCAGTGTAAGATCTAGAAGATAATGGGTGCTTCCTCATTTTCTTCAGGTTGGTGGGCTCATTGCGATGTTGGCGTCTTTCTACTTCTTGTCTCAAGGGTGGGCCATGGCCACATATTCACCCTTTAATATCCTTGTGTAGATCCAATTTTTCTCATTGAATTTGTAGTAATAAGGTTTAGTGATTTACTAGCATTAGTTTCCTTGTTTGGGTTTTTTTCCTCTTTCTTTTTATGCCTTCTATTCTTATTGTGAGAATTCTTCAAGCTTGTTTTGTCTTAATGGGAAATACCATTCAAAGATAGTCCTACTACTGAGGATCAGACAGAGGAAGTTTTAGGTATGGGAGAAATGGTAGTTCCAATTCTTGCTGGAATCTTATCAGCTCTAAGAAGGGTTATTGCACGCCGTGTTTCACTCAAGGTGTTAAAATTCATCCATTTACATTATTGTTTGGTACCCTGTTGGCAAATGATTGCAGCTAAGCTTTGTTCTCTTAATTAGCTCTCTGCCTTTTTCCTTTGGGCATTGTGTGAAACTCTAATATTAATTCTGGCCATTCCTTGTTGCCAGAATCAACTTAAAAGGAGGCTTAATGCAATAACCATTACTTCTGCGACCTGTTTTCTTTTTCCTGTGGCCATGTGGGACTTCATCATTGTAAGATATAAATCTGAAATTTTTAGTCCCATTTTTAATTTTACTGTATCAAGCTTTGGAAATTATTTCTTTATTTAAATCCCCATGGAGCTCTGGCCTGATTAAAAATTTTCTGCTTTTTATTTTTTATTTTTTGAGTACTTCAGGGATCAACTTCTGGCAGCAGTGTACAACTGCCGTTTTCAACCTGGGCATTTCTCAGCACTACTCTTTTTGGAGTTATCCTGATATTCTATGTTGACAGTATTGCAGAGGAGAGGTACCTTTTTCTGGGTCAATTCTCAAGTGATGCTGAGCCTTTCAGTATACTCATGTTTTGACTAGCTTTTGTTGAATTAGTTTGTTAAAATATGTTTTAATGCATGCAATAGCTGACTACTTCAGCTTTGGCATAATTACAAGGCCCCTTTGGTAGGGTACATTTACTAAATACACTTGGAGCATTTTTGTTATAAGATTTTAAGCTGGTTCTCATTTTCTTGAGGTCCATGAAGATGAGGCCACTTAGTTATATTACAGTTGCTTATACTAGTGCAGAGGCCTAAATGCATCAATAAAGGGGACCATTTTGTTATTGTGACACGTAAATTTTATCTATCATGCTTATGCTTGTTCATGACTGTGTTCTATGCACTCGCTGATTTCTTTTATGGAATCTGTTGTCTTTTGTATTAAATTCAAGAATTAAGTGGATTTTTTTCATTTTCTTAATGGAACATTTATGTAGATGCTGGTTGTTTGCAAGTAAATGTAAGTTGCATGTTTGACAATTATTTAGAACACTCTTGTGATCAAAAGAACTATATTTGTTTGCAGACTGCACATGGTGTTCTCTTCACCAAGGCACCTAATGGCAGCTGGAGGATGCATCATTGTCATGGAAATTGTCTACAATATGGATTTTTCTCTTCCAGGCTTCATAATATGTTCCTTGATCTTGGGCTTTGGTATGTTTAAAAGTCTTTCATTTATGTTTCTCCATTCATTGTTTATGGGAAATTCCTTGCAATTCATAAATAAGTTATCGAGTCTGCAATAGAGAGACAAATCCTTTGTTTTTTATGGTCAGACTGGTGGATAAGCTGACTAGAATATGTAAAAGATTTTGATAGATGTCATATTCGAGAAGCTTATTATTTCCCTCAAAAACTGGAGTAGAAGAAAAGGAAAAGCATGCCACATAAATGTTTATTACCACTAACCAAACCATTTGAACATAGATACAATGAAGAACAAACACTAGCACATTGGTAGAAATAAACACCCCTCATGGTCTCCTCGTTTGTGTCATGCTGTAGGGATTTACGAGGCAACTGCTTTGGAGCGTGGTAAAAAGGGTTCTTTTCAGCAATCTGAACCATTGGATGGGGTGTTGGAAGATCAAGGTCAGATGTCCCCACTTCCTACTTGAAGTATGCTGTATTTCTTTTGCAAGTTTTTCACGTGTACACAACAGCTAGAGCAAGTGTTTACAGCTAGGAGACAATTACCATTTCTTATATATTTATCTCCTTTTTCGACGCCAGTGAAACATTTCACGGTATACTGAGTAAGAATGAGTGGAATTGTAACGTCTGAAATCTCACATTTTTGCTTTTGTTGTCTAACAAGTGGCTGATTAATTTTTGTATTGATGTGTATATAAATGATGTAAACGCATATCAAAACTGACATATGCCCAGATGTTGAACAGTTCTCGCTCCCAGATTGACTTTGCTCATTGTTTGTTAGACGAAATAATAGCATGTGCGAGATTGATTGAAAAGAGTATCAAATTCTTCTCAAGTGTAGATGATCTGATATGTCTTGAAACTTCATCAATTTTGTATTCATAAATGGAACAATGATTAAAGACCTTTCTGATATCAAATGTTAAATTCAAAATTTTCTTGCAAAAATTGGTAAAGCTCCTCTGCAATCATAGTGGGATACTCTTCCTGTGGCAAAAGAGCGCCTGGAACCTCAACAAATTTACTGACCCCTTTGGCTCCTTTGAGTGCTTGCATTACTGCTTTTGACCTCTTTGGAGAACTTTTGGTTGACACAACAAGAACCGGTACTTTTCCATCCAAATCTGCGAAGAGCTCAAGGAATTCCTCCTGGGATTTAACTGGGTCAAGGAGACCTGTCAAGAAAGAAGCAGGAGCGTAACGAGCTCCCTTTCGTTTTGTCAGTGCAATTCTACTATCAACAACATCAGGAGTCACATTGTCAGGATTTGCATAGACATGGGATCTGTACTGTGATGCAATTGCCTTCTCGTTGCTTACAAGCACGTTATACATCATCCAACCAACGCCTGGGGTCCTTAAGGTGTCCCTTAGCAGCCCATACCTGGCAAGTCATACATGAGCAGTGAAGTGGAGAGATCAGTTTTATAATCTTAGAACTATAATAGAATACAGAGAAGCAGCTGACAGCATTTCCTGATTAAAAGCTACAAGGATAAGTAAAAGCTACACTGAAATTTGTGATACCTCATTTCCATGGTTGAATCTCGACCAAACACAATAGGAAGAGGACCAGCCCAGGTGGGTGCAACAGCAGCAATGGCTGCTAGCTTCACCAAACCCTTCTTTGCAGCACAAAGAGTAATTGTGGGTGCATGCCCTCCACCAAAGATGACTAAATCATTTCCTGAATTAATTGCAGAAACTCATTTAAGTATGAGTGAAGCACCATATTACTAACAATAATCAAAGAAAATCATAACTCACCAAAGTGCTTCATTGGACCATCTGGAGCACTTATGAAGTCTGTCAGAAATTTCTCCATGACATCAACATTGTAGTCTAGTTTAGGCCTATCAGAATAGCCCAAACCAGGCCAGTCAACAATTACAGCCCTCCAATTGATTTTACTGGCTCGTTGAACAATGTTCCCAGCTACCGATCTCCATTCTTCAACAGTGCTAACATCAGAAATACTTGGCAGCATTAAAATGTTTTTGGTTGGTTCAGGGCTTTCCTTCCCATGTTCTTCATAATAGATAGTTAAAACCTTGTCCTGGAATTTCCATTGCCAGCTATTTGCCTGAAAAAAGATGAAGAAAAATGTGTTGTCAGAGGAATGTAACTAAAACAAGCAACAAGAATCCATAGTCGAAAATTCAGAAATTTCTTGAAGCTAATTGTAAACCAGGACAGGGTTTGCTCTTACCTTAAAGGGGGAGGGCTGTTTACCGGCTAAAGAGATTGTGGGTTGTTGATCAACAGATGTGGAAGCAGCTTTGAGAGAAAAGGGTTTTAAAAAGTAAGCTGTTTGATATTTTGTGTAAGTTTTAGGAGGGAGAGTAAAAGATGGTGAAGAAGAGATAAACAACGAGGCCATGGCCATGGTTCTGGGTTACTAACTTACTGATGAGGATGAAGAAGGGGGAGATTTTTCTAAGGAGTTCGAGAGGGCTATGAGAGGAACTTACAGTACACGCCATGAAAAACATAAAAAAAAATATATAGTAAAAGAAATACATGATTTTGAGTGGTCATCGAGAATTTAGACGTAGAAATAAAATCTCTTGTCGGTGTCAGCTTTGACTTCAAGGGATATTTTTCCTTTTTTGGGGAAATAAGAAACTCACGGACATCATTGCATAGATACGTGAATGGTATAAATTATATTTAGAAATATTTTTTATTTAAAAATATATTAAAATATATTTCTTCTAATTTTTAATACTATTTTTTTAAAAAATACATTTAAAAATAAAAACTATAGCATTTTTAAATATTTAATACTCACAAGTCACAGGAAGCTTTCGCTTTGGACTTATAATCATCAACGAAGTGGCAATCCCAACATTTTTACCGCTTCAAATCCTGCTATTTATTATTATTATTATTATTAGCATGTTTTATTTTTGAAAATATTAATAAAATATCACAATTTTTTTTAAAAAAATACAAATTGTAATTGAAAAATATGACTTTCATGTTTATCACTATTTATAATCATAATATTAAATTTTAATATAAAGAAATGAGTTGTACATGAAAAGAGAGAAAGAAAAATAAAATAAAAATAGTGATCATGAAAACATACCGAAGCTCCGATTATGACATTATTGTTACTATTAAAAAAATCTTAACGAGACGAATCCAATAAAATCAAGAAAAGTCACAAACGGTGACCCGAGTGTATCACACTTGCCACTCAAAGACAGCAAGTAACTCATTTATCTTTGACGCCAAGTGTAACTCACTCGTTCATCTTTGGTGAACTTTATTAATGTCGTTGGATTCGTTTCGTAAAGATCTTTTCAATGATACTGATAATATAGTAGTTGGAGTTTCAATGTGAGTCCATGGTCTTCTTTTTTTCTCCTCTCTTCATTATAATTTTTAAAGAGAGAGAGGAGAGAGAGAGAAATAAAGAAAGGAAAAATAAAAAGACACAAGAGATGCACCAAAGCTTCGATTATGATACCATCGGTACCATAAAAAAATCTCGATGAGATAAATCTAACGCACCAAACGATTACTCGAGTGGGACACACTTGCCACCAAAGGCAAGAGAGCCACTCACCTTCTCTGGACGTGAAGTGTAACACACTTGGATCATTGTTGATGATATTTATTGGTGTCGTTGGATTCTTCTCGTTAAGATCTTTTTTATAGTACCAGTAATGTTATAATTCGAGTTTCAATGTGTCTTTAGGTTTTTTTTATCCCTCTTCTCTCCTCATGTGTATCCCATTCACATTTTTTTTAATAAAAATAAAGTGATTATAAATAGCGACAAGCTTGAATATCGTGTTTTTCAATCGCAACATATATAAACTGTGTTATTTTACTATTTTTTTTTTCAAACCATGTTTTTTTTCTAATATTAAAAAAACATGCAATTTTGTTTTTTAAAATCTTCAAATCCATAGTTAGAAGATCCAACTCATGATGGAGCTGATTCAAGATCTAGGATGTGGGTCGAGTAAGATGACTTAGGTCGATATAATTTTTTTAAAAAATAAAAAAATATAAAACTATATTTTTTTTTTAAAAAAAAAATAGATTATCTCACTGACTTAGACCATGTTATATCCCACATCAGTGGGCTCCCAAGTTTAACTTATCTAGCAATACCGGATTCTATAACTATGCCTCAATCAGCCCTGACAGGTGGCACTACCAAAAGAAATTAATAAGATAGCCTAATGACGTGAAATTGATCGAGAAGAAAGACTGAGCAAATGGAAGCAGCCTTGACTACACAATGCTACCGGTGACAGTACCACATTACAAATAGTGAGAAGCTTGTGCTTTACAATGGGTCACCACTAGATCGCCTGCCTGTGCTTCGCCGGCCTGTTTTTTTTTAAGCATAAAAGGATGATGGCTAAACGATATAAGTGTATTTAAAATAATAATAATAATAATAATAATAACGGCTCCACATCATAGGTAAAAAATGGGAAAAAAGAATACTGACTGTCAATCTCTAGAAAAGGATGAAAAAAAAATTAGAAAAAAAATTAATGAACAAAAAAAATAAAAAAAAATATCAGTAAACCGGAGTGATAAAATTAAAATTATGAATTCAATAATAAAATTAGAAATAAATTAAAATTTGATAAAAGTATCAAGAATAAAAATTTAAAACTAAAATATTAAGGGCCAAAACTTGAATTATCATCAAATATTGAATTGAAGGACTAAATTAAAAAAATTTAAGTTCATAAATTTATATAAAAAAATCTAAAATAAAAATAAAAAACAAGTAAATGAGAATTAAAATCATAAAAAAAATAAAAATTGTTGAAGGATCTCAGCACCTGGGGGCAATGGTGGCCCTTGTAACTACTTTGTTGAAGTTTTTTACCATAACCAGCTTGCTTCTGCTCTCAGGTCTCTTTCTTTATCTCTATCTCTCAACTGCCATATGATCTTTATTTCTCGTGCAACAGTATATACTTTCTTAATGGTTAGAAGAGTGCAGATACTGTCATCAACATTCCATCAGACAGTTTATTATTGGTAAAGGTTCAATCTGTCTCTTTGACGATCTGGGGTTTGATGGTTGTGTCGTATAGAATCGGATTGAGTTCTTGGACAAGATAGAGCATGAAGTTTATAGTGTTGGAAGCGGATTTTGATTCATTCGACAATGTTGCAACGAAGGTTTTACAGGTCTTGAATTTGCAGGAGCAATTCCTAGGACTGTAGGTGGAGCTGCTTGCATGAATACTGGAGCTATTGGGCAGGTAATTCCATAGCTCTAATCTTTAACTACTTTTACATGCCTTTGTGAAAGTAACTGAAGAGGTTGACATTTTTTTTTTTTTTTTTGCCAAACGAAGAAGATTGCTGGTGCCATTGAAATTGTTGACATTGTTACAGCTGAAGGGAAGTGTCAGACTCTTAAAGAGGATTGATCTGAAGTTTGGCTGCCATGTTCTCCGTTTCAAGACATGAAGGACTATGCACCTATTGCTGCAGTAACTTTCCAACTGCAGGGCTCAAGAACAGCAAGAATAAGGCAACAAGAAGACTCTGATAGGTAGCCATGACAAGAAATTGTCGTGTTTTGTATTTGCTTAATAAATGATGCTTAGCATGGTTTCATTTGCAGGAGGAGAACTCAACCACTAAGCGAGTGTAGTGCTGGCTCGGTGTTTACAAATGCATCTGAATTTGGAGTTGCAGCAGCTGAGTTGATTGAGAAAAAGGTTTCAGAGTAGGTGGAGCAATGATTTCGAACTTCTTCAAAAATGCTTGTGGTTCAACTTCTCAAGACATGCTAGCCCTCATTGCTTTGGCTAAAGAGAAGATGGATCAAAAGTTTGGGGTGCAACTTAAGGAAGAAATAATATATGTTCATCCATATTGTGATAGCTTGATCCCCGGTAGAGACAAATACCAAGTCATGTAATATTTGATGATAAAAGAAAACGAAAGTTTGGCAGAGAACAAGTTCATGAAAGGCTGATTTGATCCGTAGTATTTTTTTTCACATAGGGAAATCCATTTTTTTTCCAGCACCCTACAAATTGATTTGATTATTTCAGCACCAGTCAATCATGAATTACATGCCATGTCTACTAGTTCCGGCACTTTTGGTTAGTGCTTTAGTGATGACATGAGTGACGATTCCAATCGGGCAAAAGAGCAGGCAAAGAGAAACTGAATGCCGAGTCTCAACTTCGTTTTCTAGTCCATCATCAAACACCTGCCTGGATAATCACAATGGCAGAAGTGTTAGAAGTGCAAAAGAGAAAGAAGGAGAGGGGGAATCAAGAGATAGACCTTGCAGCAAATAGATCTACAACTAACAAATGAATCCATGCTGAAGCTAATGTCATCTCACTGGAGAAAATCTTTTCTATACCAGGCAGCTACATGCAGAAATCAGATAGAAGTTTCCATTAACCTTTCACAACAAACACACATCTGCTTCATTTTTTTTTAAATGCATGAATATTTCATACCTCTGGCAACCAGTATTTGCTCGCAAAAATCAGATGTATTGTCTCAGGTCTCAGGTGTCCAAGACAGGTATAATAGAAATGCATACAGAAGTCCCAGGACAACATATGGAATGCTACTTTCCATAGACTTTCTAGTCTGCAGTGTGAACAAATTTAACAAGTTATGTTGATTGTTTGAAAAAAAGGCGTGTGATCAACGAGCTTACAAGGAAAATCACATGCAGACAGAAGTTAAAGGTCAACACGGGATTCAGCAACTCCAGAGAGAAAAAAAACCTTGACTTGTAATTTATCAGAAGTGCTAGTTGCAAGAAAAGAAAAAAGACTCAACAAAAGCGTTGTGACTGATAGTGGACGATATTTATTAAGAGTACATAATTTAAGAATAAAAACCCCCAACATCTTAAAAATCAGGATTCAAAACAGAATATAATTGTAGCAACAACTAAGTCAAACGTAAGATTTCTGTGCAAAATCAGTGAAATTAAGGAAGTTGAATATTCATACACAATGAACAGATACTATGTGACTTAAAAGAGAGACAAGGGAGAGCATACATATGACATCCCTAACAAGCACAGAAAGCATACCACTTCAGCTTTAGGAGCTACAACCATAAGTGTGTAAAATGGGAGAACAGCTGCTGTTCCCAAAGTAAAAACACTGCTTGCGATCTGAGAACTTGTCAACCCTACAATATAAAGCAAGAAAATAATAAGAAATGACATCTACAAGACAGAGACTTAAAGTTCATAGATGTTGCTAGCGGCACCGCATTTGAAAGAAATAAGTTGTGGACTCTTAGCAGTGACAGACAGAAAAACCTGGTTTTATCCATGCGTCACCCAGAAAATATCCAAGAGGAGATACAAAACTATTGCTACCTGACCATAAGTCTCCATT
>Ga0307518_10002086_pt1 | contig 14694 bp, 24 predicted proteins | sample 25_EM_MG_FD_203889 | JGI IMG/M metagenome (GOLD analysis project Ga0307518, IMG submission 203889) | Populus trichocarpa ectomycorrhiza microbial communities from riparian zone in the Pacific Northwest, United States - 25_EM | ecosystem: Host-associated > Plants > Roots > Unclassified | place...
TAACAGCATCTAACTTAGCGAGCGGTCGCTCCACACTCACGTTCTGGTTTCTTCCTATGCTGGTTGTGATTCGTTGCACACAGATCGCGAATCATGCGGAGACGAATGCGTAGAAAGGTACCTCAGTGAGTGCAGCGTGCATACATAGCAAGATTTGGGGGGACTTAACGGGGGGAAACTGGGAACGTGGAAGGTCGACAAGCCCTATGATATGGTGACGAGATTTTCTTGGATGAGAGGCTCGATCAGGTGTGGGCGCACTTGAGTGAAGGTCACCACCTATAGTAACTGTAAATCTTTGCAAGGGCACCAACCTCCGTTTGGAAGTGACTGTCAGACACCTGTTGGGTTTGGTTACAAAGGCGCTCGAGACTTCCAGACTCTGGGGTGCAGCAACTTTCAGGAACAGTGGACGATTTGAGGTGAGAAACAGTGAACCAATGTAAGGACTTGGAAGCCAGGTGGTATGGCTAGTAGTAGGATGTATCATTCATCTGTGCGGTGGCAAGCATTCCGTGTTGACGTTCTGTAATTTCAACTCCGAACCAGATATGCTCGTGAGGTTTTGAAGCTTAACACCTACCACCGTTGTACCACCATGCTGGTGGCACCTATGGTGAAAACCGCTGACTTGATCCGAGTTTGATAATCGAGGTGACCGAACCGTTATTCGCCTCTGTTTTGCCTCGACCATCCATAATTTCAACTCCGAAGCGGGCAGGATATATATGATGGTTTTGAAGTTGAACGCCTACCACCATTATTGTACCGCCATGCTGGTGGCACCTATGGTGAAAACTGTCGCTTTAGCGTTAACCATAGCGGTAGGAAACCGCGCTATGGCACCTCCTCATGTCCCCGAGGCCAAGGAACGCTATAATTCCTCAAGATTAGGAACGATGGGGCGAGTGCTGCTGTTCGAAGGACATCGGGTATGACAAGCCCAACACTTCGTATCATTAACCGTCACGAATATTTCTGCTAGGTGATATTTTGGCTGTTGGCCACTGCAGAAGCTGCTGGTGCATTTTCAGCCAGTGATTTGTGTCCACGCAGCATCAGACAGTTAATCTCGGCGCTACTCGCTGCTCCCACGGCTGGTGTACTCTCGCTTGCCTTTGTGGCTGGTGTCTGTCTGATCATCACTGGTTCGCTGCTCCGGCGGTACTGTTACCGAGTTCTCGGCGACCACTTTACCTTCGAGCTCAGCATTCGTAAGAGTCACAAACTCGTCACCTCAGGCCCGTACTCCGTTGTGCGACATCCCAGCTACGTTGGATGCGTCTGCATTGTCATTGGCGAGTTTTTGTGCTGTCTTGACAGGAATTCGTGGCTGGTAGCCTCTTCTGGCCTTTTCCCGCGTGATGAAGTCACCTTAACACGCACACTACGGTGCCTGTGGGTCCTTGTACCCACCCTATCAAGGCTCATGTTCGTACGGATGAACAACGAGGATGCGATGCTCGAGAAAGCTTTCGGTGACGAGTGGAGGGCATGGATGGAACGGGTACCATATAGACTGGTTCCGGGAGTTTACTAGAGATATCCTACTTTTACTTTTTTACTTTTTGCACATAGCAATTGCCAGAGAAAGCGGACGCTGCACTCCGATGGACTGCTATATTGTGCAAATAAGGGTTGGTAAATGTCTCTGGTAGTATATCGGATAGTACACCCGCCTGTCACGCGGGAGAGCGGGGTTCGACTCCCCGCCAGAGAGACTTCCTTTTTTCACGTTTATTGTCAGGGATGCTCAATACACACAGGTAGTACTGATCAGTGCTACTGGCACCCAAAAATACAATCAGTGTATCAAGCAGGATGTACACTAAACAAGTGCGATGTCCTATCACTGTTGTGGGGGCTGCTGCTCCTCTAACCACTTCCTGACCTCTTTCTTATTTATCATGCGCATCACCCTATGCTGCTCCTCTACCGCACGTTCGCGGTACAGTCGCATGATATGCCCGCAGACTATCCACACGTCCTCCCAAGGCGCATCGAACAGGTCCCACCAGCAATTGGGGGGTGCCGACGGGAGTGAAATTCCGAGATGGCGCGTGGCGAGAAGGATGGCTGCGCTGACGATGGTCGGAACGGCATATATTGCATACACAGGGGTTTGCAGCCTGTCGTTATAGATGTCCCCGTCCACGAATTGATCAGTCCAGTGATGCATGCGACATCCAATATCCGAGACCACGGAAATAAGAAGAAAACTTACGCGTCGTTGAGGTATCCCCATGCCTTTGCACACGCCTCCTTGTGGTTCGTGAGCCCAAGGAGGCGCAGGTAATTGATGAGTGTGCCGTAGGGCAGCACAACGTGGACGTTGAACCCAAGACGCTTGAGGATCTGCATTTCAGCGACAACGAGCGCGTCCTTGAGGTCGTAGAACGTGTCGCTGAAATATGTCATGGGCGTATACTTGAACTTGACTTTGCCTTGTCCTTGTGATGGAGAATTCAAGATGGACGGAAAGACCTGTGTTTGGCCGCAGATATGGCCCTGTGCAAGCATGTGGGGGAGCAAGTGCGATGATGACGAGGGTAAGGGGGAAAGGTGCGAGGCAAGTGTGTGCGTGTTTCGTTGAAGGAGGAGGTCGTACACGTTGATGAGGTCCCTCATCCGGACGGGACACTCCTCCAGCTTGGAAGCGAGGTACAACGCACCAATGCCAATGTCCTGCAAGCAACGCGCGACGGAAGAGGGATACGGATCCAGTGATTCAGAGGGAAAATGAAGAGCAAAAAGTATCGCTGACCCCAATGCTAAACTGCTTCATGGACGTGACGAACCAGAACCGGTGGAAGAGGATCTGAGCAGTTGCCACTGCAACTTGTTTCCTGTGAACGTTGGGTGTGAGCGAGGAGAAATCAGAGTACCAGAGAGACACACTGATTGAGCAGAATGCCAGCCTGGTGTATGAGTTTGCATCCAAATGCTCTGAGGTCTTGTTCGAGTTCCTGCGGCAGCCCATCTTCTCCAGAGGGTGTGTTTACAATTTGGCTGAATGTTGCAAGTGGGACGAGGGTCGGCGTCATCGGACAAGAAAGACAAAATCTCAAAATGGAAATCACTCTTTGACCGTCGACGCTACACTACAGCATCGAATATTCATGCAGAGTCTTCCTCCCAAACCAGACTTCCCTGCTCGACCACCCGCACTGACCAACGATGACAGGCGTGCAAGCGGCGGTCGCTCTTCGCCCGACAGATATGTCCCACGCGATGACTGGCGAGACAGAGACCAGCGCTCGTACCGTCTGCGCGACCAGCCACGCTCGCCGCGTCCAATGATGGACAGCTACATCGCAGGATCACCTCATTCTCACCCAGATACAGGGACCTCACCACCGCCACGAGGGTCGTCCCCTCATCTGCCCCAGCGGGACAGCTGGATGACCGGATCTCCTGCTCATCACCATCGCAATCACGGACGAGACCATCGTCATTTCGAGGATTCACATGCGAGGGACGACCGGGAGCGCAGACCGCATTCAATGCGGGACCAGTGGAGGTCTGGCAGAGTTGACCACTGGACTCCGGACCGCGATCGAAACAGGGACAGGGAAAGAGAAACCGACCGGCGAAAGCAGGACAATCATGATTATAGAAGAGGACCCAATTACTCGGAAAGGAGGCGGTCATATGCCAAGGACGATTGGCGTGACCGCGACAGAGACAGAGACAGAGACAGGGACGACAGGAGGTACGAGAGGCGACATCCCTCGCCTGCCTATCGTCGAGACTCGCGGTCCCCGCCCCCGCGTCGTGGTATGTCTACAGACCCATTCTTTCTCTTTCGTTCATCCAGTGATTTGTGGCATATGTTTTCATTGCTCTATGTAGATCACTATTCTGGACGCGGACACTCCCCAGCTGTTCGCCGTCACCCCTGTCATTCACCCCCGCGCGGCCATCGCTCACCCTCGCCACATCATGTAAAACCCGACCCAGCTTCAGAGCACGAAACGCCGCGACGCGACCACGATCGAGTGAGGGAAAGGAAAAGTATATCACCACCACCCCGACGACGGCGACACAGCCGGAGTCCCAGTCCACACCGACGATGCCCGCGTCCGCGCTCGTCTTCACCGTCGCGGGCGCGGCCATCATCTCCACGCCAAAGATCGCCGAGCCCTACCCGGTACTTGGATCGCGAGCCGGTGGACGACGGAGGGGTAGGAGTCACGGAGGAAAGACGATCTGTGCCTCTGCCTCATGTCAAAAAAGAAGAGGATAGAGAGGAGGATAGACAAGGATTGTCGCCTCACAGACATGCGATGAAGGACGAGTCGCCTGCCGAGTCGACCCACGTCAAGAGGCAGGGGCTGTCGCCGTCGCTCTCTGGACATGGACATGCACGCCCACGGTCGTTCTCGCCTCCAGCGTCTGAAAAGGAAAAGGAACGCGAAAGAGAGGGGGAGAGGGAAGTCGAGAAGAAGCCGACCCAGCCTTACCTCCCGACCATACCCCGGTACAACCCCGGCCCCCCCTTCAGCAAAGCACTGCTGGTTAGCGCAGACGTGAGCGTTTCAGTTTTCTTCGCTCGGCCTTTGTGATGCTGATTCCTTCAAACGCTGCCATATCGGAAACGAAAACTGCACGACAATAGTATGACCGTTTCGATGCTTACCGTGTCCATGTCGCTTCGGAGCAATGCAAGGCTGGAAAGGCGTGGCGTCGTGCGGTGCACGAGCTTGAGGTGGCGACTCTTGAGCTGAAGGCGGCGCAGTCCCGCCGAGAGCTTGCAGAAGGTCTTCGGAAGCGGGCTCATGCGGGTGTGCTGGGAATTGGTGCTGCTGGCGATGCAGTGTCTGTCTAAGATAATATATATCCACATTATCTTGGTGAGATGTCTGCATTCATTCTGCGTAATACAACAGCCACTGTCGCGTCTATGACAACTGGGGATAATCATTCCTGCTGTATTTTCCTGCAGACCATGTGCGTCCACGTCGGGTCTGATGGGAGGGCACAGTAAAAGCCGTATTTCTGCAAGGAATGACCCACGGTGTTGGGATCCTTTGGTTAGCACTCTGCGGCCGAGTAACATAAATGTGGACTAGGAATGAATTGAAAACGTGGGAAATTAGCCAGATGGGCTTCTTTCTTTTTTTTTCAAACTTGGTAAATGTCTGACCAGCAACAAAGCCCCTATCTCGACTGAGATCCAAAGCCCAGAACGCGCAGCACGTTCCTGGCAGTTCCACAGAACAAGGAACAAGAGGGGGAGGATTTGAATAGTAGGGTGGAATCAGCAACACATGCTGGTCCGGTTGTACTCACCTGCATCGCCTCGAATAGCTGTGTGGAGTACATCTCGAGCTGCGAGCGTTTATCAGTTACGTGTGCGCAGATAAATACTAGGACGTGCGCCAAGTGGCTGGGGCAACAAAGAGGTGATTGATCCAAGAGATGATTGTTTAAATTCGATGAAACCTTCCGAAACAAACGCATGAAACGCGAGACTGCTGACACTCACGACGACACAGTCCTTTTGTTTTCCTTGTTCCCCGTGTTGACCCACTGATGGGGCCTCATGACAGAGCTCCGAGCGCGGTGCTCCACGTTCGCCGTCGAATGTGTACACCACAGATGGGTCTTCCCATGCACGGGTACGCTGCGCATACGTGAGGCACGGTGGTGCTAGACGACTTACGGGGTACACACCGAGAGAAAAGTGCGCAGCGATTCTTGTGCGGTGATCTTGTCTGGCATTATTGGTTGTTTCAGATCGAGCTAGTATGTACGAATGCGGGCCGTTGCGGGCCAGACGTCATAGGTTATTAATTTAGTTGATTTGATTACTTACATAACCCCCCTGTCATAATCCATCATTAGTTACGCCGATGCAGAGAACAAGAATGGATTATTCGAAACGAGGACGGGTGTGATGGACGTATCATGCAAGGGTGCTCTAACGAGTACAGCTGGTCATAGCACCAAGACCGAGTGAATGAGAGGATGACAGTGGTGACGTGATCGTCTGTGGGTACAAAATGGTGTCAAATGAGAAAAAAAGAATTTATGGTGGCGGTCGTTGGCGCGAAATTCGGATTAGCGTAACATACTATCTCTTGCTCCCCCATCAAGGGGCTGGGCTTAACTCCTGGCCCCTCCACAGGGATGAGTCTCGGCAGGGGACCCCTGGGTACATACAAATATGGTAACTGCTTGAAATGGGTCGCGCCACCTAAAGGCGGACGAAGTGGTACTACAGATCAGATTCTCTTGTTCTTCGAGAGCGCGGTAGAAGGATGTTTGGCGGAAGCCGAGGTGGGCGTCTAGGGAGGGTAATATATCAGGATGGAGTGGATAGGAATCCCGGGCTAAGACTTACTTGTCTTGCAGGGAGGCGGTGGGCAGGGATCGCGTGATAGTACTTCATGTCGGCGGTATTTTCGGCTTATCTCTATCGCGATACGAGTTCCCTCCCCGCCCGAGTCTGGCCGTCGCAGTTGACGAGACTAAGGGTGGTTGTGCCACCCCAGAGGTTGATCGGCAAAGGGAAGGCCCGATGATCTATGGACGGGTGGTCGCAATGGAACGTGATCCAACCATGCACCGTGATAAAGAAGCTGCCGCGGATGACGTGGGGAGGGCAGATGCTGTAAGGACAGCTGCTGCTCGCGATGCACACGGGACCGCCATGCGTGGATGTGGTGGGCACGGCGTTTAGCAGGTGGGGGCGGTGGCAGATCGTCGCCGCCCCGGTCGTCGTCGTCATTGCGCTTGCGCTTCGCTGGTCTGTGGGTGTAGGGGGGATGGGAGAGGTCCTCGTCGGTGTCTGGGAGGTCGAACTGAAGGAAGGTGGGCGAGTGGTAGGGGAGTGGGCGGGGTGCGAGTACGGGGACGTCGCACACGGAAATGCGGATGGGGCTGGCTGAGCCCGATGCCGACTCTGGAGAGGAGGGGGTGCACATGTCTGTGGTGGATATAGAAGATGAACTGTCAGATGCAGAGGGAGACAAGGAGACTGCACATAGTTAGCTCAGGGGAGACGGGAAAGGAGGTGCAGACATACAGACGAGGGCGGGGAGGCGGGGCGACGGAGGGTGAGGGAGGTTTGCCCTGTCCCGCAGGTAGGGCAGTGGCCTGCAGGACCAGTCGAGGAGGGAGAGGGGGAGGGCCATGATTGCAGTGGACATGGGAGCAGGGGTCTAAATAATGGCGGACTAATAATATACATGGGATCCATTTGGACGGACTTGTTTTGCAATTCCAGCATGACGTCCCAGACAGCCACTGCCGCGTTCCGCCAGTTCGTCGTCCCTCGCAACTCCCGTGGGTCCCTCCCCGTCTACACCGACATCCGCAACGGTGGAACGCGCCATCTCGTTCTCATACGTAACGTACAAGGCCAGACGCAGGTAACGCACCGCCGTGTCTGTGCGCATGAAACGACGTGCTGAACTGGCGCAAATTTGCAGGCACTCGCAAACGAGCTCAGGTCGTCCCTTTTCAAGCCCGACTCCCCAGACGCAGCCAGGCTCAGGGTGCGCGTCCATGCCCAGAGGCACATCATTGTCTCGGGGGGTCGATGGAAGACAGACGTGACGGCCTGGCTTGCTGGCAAGGGCTTCTGATCCCCGTCGTGCCTAATCCATCTCGGAATCCTGCCATCCACGCTACGTCCACTTTTCATGGAGTACAGACCAACTCCTGCGTCACCCGTGTTCATGTATACAAAAAATCGTAGACTACTAACAGCCACCACGTGTATGTCTGCATCACAGCCAGCCACGGCGTGAAACAAGCCCACCCACCAGCACAGTATATACTTGATCCCGACCTTGGTCCTTGGCTGGGTATTAGTTGGCACAGCAACAACCAGAGTCGAGCGTACTCTATCGATAATGAGTGGCATATCGCTTGTCAAATGCCCTGGCAGCTCCGTGTTCAGGACCAGGGACAGGGACGTCCGCGGCTAGGTTAAAAAGATATCACCCTCACCTCCAGGGCATGAATAATATTCCACAGGTGGAGTTGTGTACTTGTTACATGCTCACAGGAGGATATGTTCCGATTGGACTCACGAAAAGTACGGTGCTGCTTCCTGCGCAGTCGATGCTTCGGTGATTAGATCCAAGGATGTGTCAGAGCTGTGTGTCATGAGACACATGCAGGACGTGTGCCAGCTCAGACCAGCCATAAGTGAAGACATACTTGGAGTGCACTCCATGTGAGGGACTTTGACCGCCCGACCAGCTCAGGGCCAACGTTCCATTCGTGTTCTCGTGGCTGGCAATACCAGTCCTTCTGAGCCAAGGTCAGAACCACAGGCCCTGAGGCTTCTGTGGTCGGCTCCACTTGTAAACTGCAGTCAGCGCACAACTCGGATGATAGGGGCTCGTGCAAGTCCCACAGGTGTGACTTGGACGTCGAGCTGGTCGTGGTCATCGTCGGTCGACGGAATAATCGGGGAGTTATCCTTTTCCATATATGGACATACAACGATAATCTTATCAAAATGACTTGGTGTCGAGTCTTCTTGACCCAGGCCTTCAATTTTCAACAGCATCCCGACAACTGCCACTCGCCAATCCACATCCAACACCTAAAAGACACTTGGCCTAGTGACTACGCAACAAGAACTGCACCGTAACGAAAAAGTAATGGCTACACCAGCATTGGCAGCATCTGTGAATGGTGCACCCCAAGGTACTTCAGGCGGTCCCAGCGCAACTTCTGGTCCCGCGCCCCCGCGTGCTGTCCAGCGGGACGGTGGAAACACAAGTCTAGGCACGTTTGGCGTGAGTTCGTCTGTCTCGCGAGTACCCTTCCATGAGAACTGACACGCTGTGCACCGTATGCAGGTCAAGTCGGGTCTGGCGCAGATGCTCAAGGTGAGCCTTTCCCCCCTTGACACGTTTCGCCGTGCCGAGACATACTCGGGCGCATGACGGTATGCCGACTACGGTGTTTCGGCTACTCCTTTTACCCGCCATGATCGTCGTTATGACATTGCCATCACGTATGTAGGGAGGCGTTATTATGGATGTCGTGAACCCGGAACAGGTGCGTTTGTCCGCTTTAGCCTCCTCGCTCTGCGTGCCCTTGCATGAGCATAGAGAGGAGTCGCGAACAACCGGGCTGACCTGGAGTCTCATGTCTCGTATATTGTTCAACCTCTCCTCGTTTTCAAATTTCCGTCGCATGTGCCCCGCACTTGGCTCTGGTTACATGTACGCCTAAAACCCGACCGGAACGCATGCACAGGCACGTATAGCGGAAGAAGCTGGCGCGTGCGCTGTCATGGCTCTCGAGCGGGTACCTGCAGATATCAGGGCTACAGGAGGCGTCGCTAGGATGGTGAGTCTACTCATTTCTCATTGTGATCTCTTTGTACGGGGCACTCGGATTTTCTCGATATTTTACCCCTCTACCCCCCTTTCCCAGCATCGTTTTCACCCTGCATAGGTGTCTTATTTTTGACCCCACATTACCCTTGACCCTGCGTGACGAGGCGTTCCAGCCCGAGAAATCCTCCATTCCGGCCAACGTTATTCATATTCATAATCTTCCGCCCATTTATTTATTCCCCTTTCCCATTGCATACTAAACCTGTCGTGGCCCTTGTCTGACTTCTTGATACCCGACATGACAGAGTGACCCCGCCATGATCAAATCCATTGTCGAAGCTGTCACCATACCCGTCATGGCTAAAGTCAGGATTGGCCACTTCGTCGAAGCACAGGTACGCCACCATCATTTTATCTCATTGATTCCCGCTCAAGCTAGAATGTATCTGGCACGCACACGCACACACATGCAAAAAAAAAAAATCGGTGATGTCCGGGTTTACAGATCCTCCAAGCCATCGGCATAGATTATATCGATGAATCCGAGGTCCTCACTCCCGCGGACGAGGAGAACCATATCAATAAACACAGCTTCAAAGTCCCTTTTGTCTGCGGTGCACGAAACCTTGGTGAGGCCCTCCGCCGGATCTCCGAAGGCGCCGCGTTTGTTCGCACAAAGGGAGAAGCCGGAACGGGCAATGTCGTCGAGGCCGTACGTCACCAACGTGCCGTCATGGCAGAGGTCAGGAAGGCCACCGTCATGAACGAGGAGGAGCTTTACACGTACGCAAAAGAGATTCAAGCCCCGTTCCATTTGTTGAAGGAAACGGCGAGGTTGAAGAGGTTGCCTGTCGTAAACTTTGCAGCGGGCGGGATTGCCACGCCAGGTGCGTCTCCCACATTCGTGTGTGGTTGGCTTGCGCGAACTGACATGCTCCCCCGTCTAGCGGATGCTGCGCTGATGATGCAACTCGGTTGCGACGGAGGTAAGATGCGCTTTGCGCTGTTCATTAGGATATGCACTGACCTTTCGCATCTATGACAGTTTTTGTCGGCTCCGGAATCTTCCACGTGCGTATTAGCTGCATGCAAATGCTCGCGTCTGCGTCTGCTAACATTCTCAATGGCACAGTCTGGAGACCCAGCGAAACGAGCACGTGCCATCGTGCAAGCTGTAACGCACCCTTACCATGTGCCTGCTTCATCTCACTTATCGTTGCACACAGGTTACGCACTACAACAATCCCAAAGTTCTTGCCGAGGTACGCCCCATCACATGTGTATCTAGGGTAGCCTGCTTACTGTCTCTCCTTGCAGGTGTCACAAGACCTTGGTGCGCCGATGGTTGGTCTTACCATGTACGTCAAGCTCTCTGCTTCGTCCGCTTACTTCTGGACTAACACTCATCTCCCATAGCAATTCAGACATGAAAGGTGGTCGACTCGCAGAAAGAGGGTGGTGATCACATCAGCGCAATGCATAATTTTTATTACTCAATACATTCAACTGTATTCACGTCAACAGCCAACACGATATATTTGTAGTCCTTTGGTATGTTTTCACATGAAGTACATCTTCCCCCTCATTGCGTCGTGCCTTGGCTTGTATCCCATCTGCCATGCTGAGAGGTTGAAGGAAGATCCACCGGAGACGGTGGATCCAGCGCTGTCGTCATAATGAAGCTCCGGATTGAAATGGAAATTCGCGCGAGCACAAACGATCTGCAGCAAGATCAGTCTCTACATACATGTACAGCATGTCCTGAGACTTACATCCGCATCTGAAAAGAAATATGAGTCCCTATAGTAAATTATTATGGAAACATCCACTTACAATAAACTGGCGCGGGAATGGATACGGAACGGGTTGCTCGAGCATAAGCATGACACAAAGAAAAGGCCAGATTTTGCAGGCTAAAAGGCAGAGAATTAATTGCCTTAACACTCAGATCCAGCAAAGAAATTACACTTCGACATTCCCTCTGAAATTATCATCCCTCAGGACAATGTAATGACTGGGGCGACTAGCTGTTATCACAAAGTTAAAGATGAGTAAACTAACATGTAATGAATAGGTGGCTTACTTCCAAGCAAGCCACCATGAGATTGAAGGTAGAAATCTTGGGCTATTGGGTTGCCAATGCCCTTGTCTGCAACAAACCCAGCAGGGCAGTTGCCAGACTTGTCTCCCTCTCCCCTACACCAATGGGATCAGGCTAACTCATGCCGAGAATATAGGAAACTTACTCTGACCTGGGGAAAAATCTAACATGGTGCCTGTGGACAGCTCTAAAAGGGATGAAATGGCACAAAGTGAACTCCACTCACTTCTTTCCTACCACAATGTATGTCAGAAGAGGTTTTTCTTCCTTTGCACCAGTCTCAGCCCAGAGGGCATCAATAGCATCTTCAGGACACATCAGACAAGGAATCAGGAAAAATATCAGCTAACTCACCCTTGATTGCCTGGATCTCTTTGTCTGCTGCTTTGGCATATTCCCCCTCAGACAATCCATCTCTAAACAGAATGAGATGGTAGGGGGCCACTTTATTGTGATTGTAAAACATGTGTATGGCTTTCTTCATCCACAGTTTAGCATCACATTACCCAGTAATACTTATTCACTTACTTTCATCATAGATCCCAAATTCTCAATAATCTCAAGCCTAGGGCGCTGGATACTGGTAAGAGCATCATAACACATCCCTTGAAAATCATATGAATATACAAGGGATGCCACTGAAGGCTGATCTGTTACTCCAGGACTTGGATGGCCAACATCCACCCCTAAGCAGGTGTCAGTACATCCATGTGCCACATATCATATCCCATACCCATGATTGTGAAGGGCCTCTTCAGCTTGTGAACATCTATGGAAGGGACAGCATTGACACCTCCTAGCTTTGCATTGATCCTGCTCGGATATTAGGCATGCAGCAAGGAGCATCTTAACAATGACCTACTTCATAGCCACATTGTTGCAGTATTGATTATTGGCTCTGGCAATCTTATCCTCCCTCTGCAGAAATAATTAGATATGTGCAGCTCCAGTAAATTGTTGCCTTACAACACATTGTGTAGGAAACTGAAAAAAAAGGTTAGAGATTTCAGATCACAGTTACTGGTTACTTACACCACAATGGACATCACCACATTGTTTTACACTAAGCCTTATGTCAGCTGCTGAGGATGGTAACACGACCAAGACGAGGTCTGGCTGCTCCTTCCCAATTTTTTTGCTAGCTTCCTGCAGGTCCTGAACAACTAATAAGTGAAGGAATGTACCATAGCAGGAGTATTACCGACCCGACGAACAGTCTGACTCCCAGTTCCCATTATAAATGCTTGTGGTAGGGAAACACCTTGCCAAATATCAAGCATGAATATAATGACACGGAAAAGAACTCACTCATTCCTGAATGGAGCGTGAGACCGAAGCTATGATAGCTTCAAACAAAAGCACATACCTAATTGCTGGCAACATTCAACGAGCATTTTGACAAACCTTTCCGTATTGGCACGGCTACGACTTTTGTTGAGACTGTAGTCAACCACAGCCCAGGCCGAAATATTTTTGGGCTTATGGAATTTTTGGTTGACAACATTCCACCCGCCGTTCCTCGGAGACTGGAGCTAAATGTTACTCAAACGGCAGAAGAAAGATTACAGACACATACCACAGGTGGCCTGCCTTTCTCGTATAGGATGGCGGGGGGTCTGAGAACGTGACCATCTATTACTGTCGGGTTCTTTGAGATAACGAGACCCGCTTCCATGATGAAGGGGGAGTTTTGGTAGTCGAGAACCTATAAGAACGAGAGTTGGGTACAGTATCGTACACGACGACGCTGATCCTCACCGTCGCGTTCCCTATACCGTTCAGAATACTCTGCATACGCGCGCGGGGTTTCTCCGAGGTGAATTCCACCATATGTTTCGTATATTCTTGGGGTAATTTGCGCGAGTATCGTTGATCTGGCAGAATTCTGCAGAGTTCGGCAGGGATGACGACTGGCCCGTCCCTGCCTTTCAATGCAATCCCGATGATATCGGGATACTTTATATGTATGTTGTACGTTTCACGATAATATTGCTGGCCCCAAGATTCATGAATAATACGGACACAGAAAGAACGAAGACGTACCTGTACGGTTATGTCATTGGTATCCTGCTCCTTCCTAAATTCGTAGTAACCGGCGCGCGGGATGATATCAGTAATCTTCCGCTTCCTGAGTTTCAGGTGCTCGAGGCCGATAAAAACGTTCTTGAAAAAGCTCTTCAGTTTGCGGAACGCGGGAGAGGACGCGTCGAGTTTGAGGGCGCGAACGTCGGATTGCTCCAAGACACTAAGCGCTATGTCGATGAAGCGACCTTCCTGGTACCTGGTAAGATCGCGGTCAATCATGTCTTTAACTACAGAAGAAACGACCTACATGACGCCAGACGTCACGTCTACATTGATCAGTAGCCGATTGAGGGTTGGACGGACACTCCTGGATTCAGGTCAGAAAGATGGTCAAGTCACAATAGATCACGTACTGGTAGAAGCCTTTCCATATATCTAACCCGCCGCCGAGTTTCCGAAAACCGACCTCTTTGGCGAAGAAGGACTTCACGTTGTTTGGATACTTCCTGTTCCACGATACGTGAGAATCCCGCCGTTGACGTGCGAGGCACCTACAAATTTGGGGCTTGGCGGACAATAAGCTGGAGCAAAGTGATTGCTTGGATCACTTTCGGAGTTTGCTGTTTGATGCGGCCCTCGATGAATTGGCGGAGTTCGCTAAAACAAACTTAAACCGGCAACACGACACTGCATGAAAAAGACCAACTTGAAATCGATGACGGCCGCGTCGACCCGCCTCAGGGTGATTGTATACGGACGCTTACTAGGAGCGCGATCGGACATGTGGATCTCGAACTAAGGAAGGATTCTGGGTGCCCATGGTTGCGCGTTGAATGGAGTTGACTCACCGTCTGAGACTGTCCGAAGGCCAAGACGTGCGATGAATACGCAATCGCGTCTCCATCATAAATGACCTTCGGCGTGAACGTTTCGGGTTGAGTATGGTTTTGCAAGCGTTCGAAAAACTCAATTCGGCGACTCGCTTTGTTCAGTTCAGGATGGAATGCTGCGGATCGAGCTCATCAAACTACACCCAACCAACCTCGCGTGCACACTCACAGACTGTGACGGGTCCAGGCACCAATATATGGCGTCATGAGCGCACAGCCAGGGTTCAATAAACCGAAGGAACATTACCATCGTATTGATGGTACTGCTTCTTGTCGTTTATTCGCTCGATCTTGAATGAATTCGTCTGCACTTGGAGGTTGGAACGTGTAGCCATCGGATATTGCGTGGCGCTAATTTGATCGATACAAC
>Ga0307518_10002087_pt1 | contig 14694 bp, 24 predicted proteins | sample 25_EM_MG_FD_203889 | JGI IMG/M metagenome (GOLD analysis project Ga0307518, IMG submission 203889) | Populus trichocarpa ectomycorrhiza microbial communities from riparian zone in the Pacific Northwest, United States - 25_EM | ecosystem: Host-associated > Plants > Roots > Unclassified | place...
TGCTGGAGAATGGAGAATCTCCATGGGCAGCTGGGAATTTCCAACCTGTCAGGACCTCATAGGTAGATACATCTGTAGAAATATACAAACCTAATAGGTCCTAAATGGGGGTTGACTGAAGTGCACCACCCCTAGCCTACCCTCATCATCTTGCTGACCATGATGACGACATCCGCCGTTCCATCAACTTTGAGGACGATACCCACCGATGACAACAACACACGCCTTGAGCCCACAGAAGCACACCGATCCGCAGCCCGGAGGCACAACGGTGACGACAGTGGCCCCCACGTACGGCCACTGCCGCCGTAGAATATCGATGATAACGACACCTACCTGCCGCACACAGAGGCACCAATGACAATGACACCCACCTGCTGCAGGCTGAGGTATGGCAACCGAGAGGACCAATGCTGGATGACGTCTACCCACCACGTGTAAGAGGCACCCAACACCGCTGCCACCAGCATCATCCACCAACGCGACAACAACGACATCATTACCACTGCCACCAACTATGTACCATCATCTAATGTCGCCTCCAGCGACGACCCACTACCACTGCCACCAGAACCAAAGTAGTAAGTTCCATCATCGCAATGCCTTCCCATGCATATTAATCGGCTTATTAGCTATAAGTTGCATCGATCAGCTCGCCCAATCTCCATGAAGTCTGACATTATTAATCATTCGCAAGTGTTCTTAACATGATGCACGGAGTTCTAGCCCGGATTCTTCCGATACACCCTCTGTCAGTGCCAATGCCAGCCGTCGTCAGTGTTGATTACTGGTCGTGGTGGGGTGGAATGGTGTTGTGGTGGTGGCGATGGTGGCGGGGCAGCATCAGTTTGTGATAGTTGTTATAATGGAAATACTTACTGGTAATTGAGTGGTCATCAATGTTGTCGCATTAGTGGCAGCGTTAGTAGTAGTGGAGGGAGAAATACGACCAGTGTTAATGGTTGTCCAATGTCCAATTTAGCGTGGTGGCAGTCGGAGGAAATTTGGGTTCGTGGTTGTTGGCGCAGTCGCGTTGGTGGCCATGGTTGTAGCTGGTATTGCACTTGCCAGCAGTAGTTTCTAGAGAGTGACATATGGCAGAGAAAATGAAAAGAAAAAACAAACCTTATGCCATAAGGCGTGGGATGCACATGGATGGGCACTCCCCAGGAGCATCGCCGACAGTCTGGAGGCGGAAGCAAGAGGGCTAGGAGAGCATGCAGCGCTCTCGAAACTGCCACCGAAAACTGGTGCCTAAGGTGGACAATCTGCCTGTGTATGCCATCTTATGTTACGCAGTCCCTGTTGGGTGGAATGCTGCTGGGATAGCACAGCATGCCCACTCCCATCGGACATGCAGGAGGCCTGCAACTAGTTCAACATTGTTTAATTGTGCAGCAATGGTCAAGAAATGGAATGAACATCCCAGAAGTTGAATGCATGGTATTTGGTACAGTGATAAAAACATGATCGAACAAATCAACACTGTATGTGACTGGATGGAATGGTGTGATTAATTTGCACCCCTGCGCGCACCTCCAGCATGAGCTGGCCGTCTGCCAGAAGGGTGAGCCCCACGACCACCATGGGCCTGCTGACTAAAAGTGGTGGGGTGCCCAGGTCTGAATGCCAATGACGATGGGGATGGGGAAGGGACAGCACTGTTTGTATTCCATGCGGTTTGGCGACTACTTGGAGGAACAATCCACGATGGATGTTGAGTTGTGTCCAGGTCCATCAGGGGTGATGAATGCTGGGATATGGGGGGAGGTCCTTGCACCTTATTTCTTGCAGCGGCTTCTATTTCCTCTGGATCCTTCCAGTAGTCAGGATCCTGTGCCGCAGCAGCCAAAATAGGATCCTCAAGTGGGTCAGGAGGCACAACTCGTCCAGCAGGGGGATGGATAGGCGGACATGATGGTTGATTGGGGGGAAGAGAGGGTTGCCTCTGTGGCTGGGTTGAAGCAACTTCAGCACTGCCATGCTGGCAGTCCACGTCCATGTCGGCCCCAGGCTGGGGGTCTTGCACTGGCATTTCAGGCTGTGGCGACACAAAAGCCGGGGGAGAGGGTACGGGGTGCGACGCATCTGGATGAGGGACCATCAACTTCCACCGGTTCAGCCGTTGTTTTTTTTGTTTTTCCCCTTGGGTTTGGGCTTGGGCTTTGGGTCATGCTGGGTTGGTGGGGGATCGGGACATGCTTTCTTTGTTTTCTGTGATGGACCAGCCCTGGGTGACGCTGGGGGAGATTGCACTGCCTTACATTTCCCCTTTACCTTTGTGACACCGGTCTCTTCATCCTGGGTCGGCACGAGGTCTACTTCACCATCATCATGGCTAAAAATGGTTTCTGTGCATTATAGGGTGAAATATAGGATTGGAATAGAGGTGGTTAGGATTTACTGGAATAAATTATGCATGTGAAATACTTACGGAACTCCTCATTGATGGGGTGATTCACGAATACATTGTGCATATGTCCCTTGACAAATGTGAGGTTGTTCAGGAAAACATCTGGTGTATGGGCAGCAATGAGTCGATATATGTGCACAGGTTTTGGCTGTGGGTAGCGATACACCCGGCCACGCAGCTGTTCATCATCCAAAGCCGACCATGTAGAATCCTACAGCAGTGTGTAGTAAGTTTGTTGAAGATGGTGGATTAAGAATAATTGAGAAACCTACCACCATTACCAAAATGTTGGCACATGCCAGGTTCAATCCAACCATACCGACATTGGAGAGGATGAGAACTCGGGGTCCATGCTTGCGAGTCGATTTCTGAAAGGCATCAAGGGCAAGACATCGTTTATTCACCGGCATCCTTCTGTGCAACTCAACACACTTGATGCCATATAAATCCAATACCTAGGGTTGGCGGGAACATGACTGTAGTTCGTGGCATATGTGATGTGCATCAGCAAATCCTGAGTTTGCTTGACAGCGCTTGAACTACTTGGCAGCACCTGTCAAGCACGTAAGTAATTTAAGTACATTAAGCAGACAAAGTGCTAAGCATGCAAAGCATTCCAAGCACGCAAAGTAACTTAAAAGCAAGTTAAGTTGATTAAGTAGGATAAGTAACTAAGTAGCAATACAAGCCGAGTCAAGTGGCTGACAGAATTGAGTATGCATGGTGATCCACAAACTTGTTCACATAGAAGGCAGTGAAAATATCATAGGAATGATGAGGCTTTATGTTTCGCGAGACAAACTGAGTCCCATACAAAGGGATAAGGTGAGCCACACGGTATATAGTATCCACATGAATGACAGAGATGGCTCAATGGCGATCTCTGGTGGAGGTCAGGTGTACAATCCACATCCCTGTATCAGCGTCTGGTTCATCCCCAACACAGTCGAACCATTGCACTACCGCACATGGGTACTGCTTGTCGTGAAAAACAAAAGAAAAAAATGTAAGGACACGCACAATGTCCAAACCGAGCATGCCATTAAGTCCTGGGTCAGTGTTCATGAATGCACAATCATAGCGGGGAGGTCCATTCTGCCATGAATGACATGAGCGGATGTACTCACGCCGCATGCCACCAATACCACTAATGTTGCTTGGTGCATAGAAAAGTGCAGCTGCAGAATTAACAACTGTGATTTTGTTGCAGGTGGGACACTCATATATTGGAACATCTCCAAAATTGCGCTTGTCATCAGGGTTGAGCTGTTGAAAAAGGAACTCCTCAACAAGGGTGGGGAGATGCGGCAAGCTGAGCTCTTTTGCAAGCTCCATCACAGTTCTGGCTCGCTTCGTTTCTGAATACAAGAGATTAAGTATATCAAATGCTCAGGTCAGCGAGGTACTTGCGAGCTGTGTGTGCGAGTTCAACGTGTGCCTCTATGGGCACTGGACAGTCCACAACCTCATTTCTGTCTTCATCTGGAACTTGTGAACGATGCAGTGAATTGTTGCCTTCATTGCTGACCTCTCCCCTGTCTATACTTCCAGTCAATGCAATGAAAATCAATAAAAAATAGAAGGCTTACCTTGAGTCAAAAGTGACTGCATGGCCACTGTTAGGCAGGTCCCCTTTAACATCCCTCGCCTATGGAAGTCTCTTCGAGATGCTGCCAACTTGTCTAAGCGTTGATTAATGATGAGCATCTGACCTAGTGGTTTGTTACGGTTTGTCCGCCGGTAAGGGGCCTTCACAGCATCGATATGTTTTGATTCGGTGATTGATGTACAAAGCCCATTGGGTGCCCCAAATAAACGAATAAGATCCAGGTAGTGTTTCATAGCATGTTGGCGAGGTAGGGAAAATGTCGACACTGTTCCTGATTGGCGGAATACTTCCCAGCACTCATGGAAGTGTTTAATGGCATCTTGGATGGCAACCAACATGGCTTCAGTGATAACATTGCGGTGGGCCAGGTACGTGAACTCCAGCAAAGCACGGAATGTCTGCATGATCTCAATTGGAATGTGCCCCTCGATGGCAGGTAGGTAGACCTACATAAATATATCAACGATGAGCCATAAGGAAAGTGCAGTGTAAACGAACCTTCATTAATGCCTTCGAATCATTCCCTGTCCACTGTTTGAAATGGTGGCCCTCAGGAAAGCGACAAAGCCCTACAAAAGGGGCTATAGCAGCAATCCTAGCATATGGCATGTCAGACTTGAAGACATGTTAGGGTTGTAGGAGCATACCTCCGATCAATATCATCCAAGATCATATTAGCCTTTGCCGTGCTATAGGTGGCCTTCAGATAGTCCTCAACCCACTCAACTAAATGATCCTTGAATATTCCTTTGATGATCTGGTGTAAGAGGTCAGGTGCAATGAGTTCATATATATCGGCATGGGAAAGTCATTGGTGAATGGCTGGTGTCATTGCTCAGAATATACACTCGACAGGATTAATGGAAAACATATGACCAGGTCTCCTACAATGCCATACTCATCCCACAAATCCTGGAAATCAAATTCTTCAATCAATGCCTCTGCATGTTCATGACTCCGATAAAGTGCATCCTTGTCAAGTTTGTGCTTCATTGCAAGACATATGAGATTCCAGTTAGTTGTCTGTGAAGCTTGGATAGCACAAGAACTTACTTTACACACCAGCCTCGCACAATGCACGCCAGAAGAACTTGCTCTTCGTAGTTGGCAATGTAAGGACCAAGGCCAAAGATCACACGACGGTAGTGCCCATCGCCAAACCAGAAAACTTCTGGCTTAGTCATTGCTGGCTTCAGGTTACGAAGGATGTGGGCAAGTGATGCATGGAAAAGCTGGCACCGAAATTTCCAGAATGCAGGGGTGGAGGCATGTTTTTTGTCCGCTGGAAGTAACCCAAGCCATCAGTTTATTTCAGTGCAGAGTGACAAACACCTACTGTGTGGCATTGCAAGGAAACCAATAAGAACAACACCATTACAATGTGCACGGCGAATCTTATTCTGAATGTTCCCAATAGAGAGATAGAGGGGATAATAGTCATTCTGACCTGTCACGACTGAAACGGTTGTCTTGTCGCTGCCCAAAATGATAGGAACAAATGTAGAACCATGTGTTGCAGGATCCTGAGCAATTGTGTCCTTTTCAAGTATGACCCACTGTGAGTACGAGATGAAAGAAGGTGGATGAGATCATACCGCTTGTTTCCAAGCCCAATCACCTGACATGAAGTCCTCCCATCGTTGCTTGTCTGTTGTGCTCATGTACTCCCGAAACGGTTGGTAATCCATATCACCAGCAAAGTCTGGCCAGGAAAGCATTTCATGAACCACCTCCTTTGGATCCCGGTACCAGATGTCATATGTATCATTCATCCATGGTGGCACCTCATCAGTTGGGCGTTCACCGGTATAAGAAACACAAAAACTCTCCCATTTCACATCCCCAAGCAGGGTGTTATCAGTTGTCTTGTACATTTCAGCACTGTCCTGAAAGACTTGCTGGCCACTGGTACCAAGGAGTGTTGCATTCCAGAGATCCAACAGTTCATTGATGTTGGCTGCAGACATTTGACTGCGCGGGAAGAGGAAGTCAGCCAGCTCAAACTCTGGACAACTCAAATATGGTGACCAGTCGTCAGTTGGCTTTTCGGGAAGAGGTTCGGGGGGCTGACCAGCAGGGAGGAAGGCCCCTGATGCATCACAAGGACATCCTACAAAATACATTGTTAATGCATTTGAGGTTAGCCCTAGAATTCGTGTTACACACCAGTGAGTCTCAGGTGATAATTTCGATAATACATGTCACCCTGCCCAATGAAGTCTGTACAAAAGGGATCATCGTCATAGTCATCTGGTAGGGGCTGGAATTGTTCCTCATCCCACAGGGACTGTTGATCTTGGCCCTGTTCCTGTTGAGCCAGGTCAGAGACTTTGATGTGTGGAAGGTCTGGATGGCAAGCATTCAGGTGTTGTGTTAGACCCGACTTGTTCTTGAACCATCGATGACAGCCAGCCTTGGTGCAAGGAAGGCAGAAGAATGTTCGGGCACGCATGCCAGTACCCAGCGTTGTCCTGTCAGACAAATTACAGGGAAGAGAGAGTGTGTAAGTGAAGAGAAAATTATGAACTGACCTGTTGTGCGTAACCAGAAAAAAATAAACTCCGAGCGCTAGTACTATATGGTCTGAGGGAGGATGAGGTGTACATAATGTTCACCTTTTTTTTTTTCTTTCTTCTGTCTCCCCACTTCAGCAAAGTCAACAAAAACCATCGATTGCACAAGGAATGGAAACTCACCAACCGCCGATGGACTTGATGGGACTCTTGCAAGTGGTCCCCCAAAACGTCGGACAGCAAATGTGCACCCCGGTCAAATAGTCCTGGACAGTCAACCAAAAGGACGTACCAGTGCACAGAAGCAGGCCAACGACAATTGTGCTCAGGAGGCCCTGGCTGCGAAGGTCATGGCAATGCAAAAGGGCTACCAATGAGTCAGCAACATTGAAGAGAGGATGCAAATAGATCAAACCACCAATAGTGCCATCAGTACTAGGCCAGTGAGGCCACGCCCTCGCCTTCACATTCGCACTGCTAGTGTCGCTGGATCCATGTTGCAGGAGGCTGATGGCATGGACACTGGTGCATACTTGTCCTTAACAAAGTATTCATTAAACTGATCTCATCGGTAGAGATGATGAGTGAATCACTTACCCCTGCAGCTGTTGTGGAAGACAATTCCAATGGGACTATCACGTTGAAGGAGAGCAGGGTGAAGGCGACAAAGCCAGCACTTCGAGAAGCAATAGTTGCTGCACGCAAGAAGGCTGCGCCATCTACATGTGACATGACTCATGGTATTACAAAGACGGAGTATTGATGTATGTTGATTTCTAACTCTATGTTAATCCTAACTGAGGCAACACTTTTCTTTGCTAACATGCTAACGAATACTAGCTCGGATGATAAAGTTGCTTTAGCCAACTTACGTGTCGAGAACTGGGCAAATGTTGTTGACACAAGTCCTGCGCAACCTCCGAGCATCATTGCAAGTCCTCGCACGTCAACCAGTGCCCCACTTCCTTCCCCAAGTACTTTGACTACAAGTGCTAGTTACGTTGGGTCCTATCTCACACCAGATGTTACTGTTAGAAGTACTTATTAGGGATTAATTGTAAGCATACCTCTTGGTCCATAGCATCAAAGGATGATTGTATGTCACGTTGAACACCCTTTGGATTGTCACGAACAATCCGCTGCTTCGTGGCACACAGCTGCATGATTTGGTCTTGGTATGCTGTCTTTTGAGCAGTGGTAAGCTTGGAGTAGTGGGACAATAGAGTCCCTTTGTGCGCATCAATAAATTCAATCAGCGTCCAATGTTCACCTTTCAAAAGGTCTTGTATTGCTTAGTTAGAGATGAACTAATGAGTGTAGCAGAAAGGACACACTTTCGTTGATATCATTCAAGCGCTGATGGACAAATGCGTTCCAAGCATTCGGGCAGCAAGATTTCTTTCCAGCATACCCACCAAGGTATAGTTGATGACGGACCCATCACTCGGACCTGGTGAAGTCAGGAATGGTATGAAATGAGTAAGAAACATACCGGTGATGTTTTTTTGATATTGCCACTACCTCACATGTGTAGGCTACACGTGCATTGTTGATATCATCTGTGAGTGCTCTGAACTTTTCACGTCGAGCAAGTTTCTGCGACACGGTAAGATTTGGACATGCAGTTGGTACTTTGTTTGTCTTTGTGCGGGCCATTGGTAGCTGGAGGGGCAAGAGAATCAGTGAGGATGGTGAATTTGCAGGACTAACCTGTGGTATTTCAATGAAGCACAATCCCAACCCTTAGTTGCAAAAAAAAAAAAAGGCCATTACCAAACTGACAGTTCTGGTCCGATCATTGTTACATATAAAATGAATCTACAGAATAATATAGTACACCAGTGTCAGTCAAGAATTGCAATAGATCTAAGAACAAAGACTTACTCAAGAGACTGGAGAGCTCATGCATGATCATATCTGCAGGATCATTGCAGGACTTGGTGGCTCGACTACAAAGTTTGAATTGAGCTTCCATCTTCTTGAACATGGCTAGCCATGACACTTTGGAGAGACAGACAGGGCAGTGCTCAGGGCCAGCAGCTGTGTTTGTACCCGTGTAGTAAGCCAGGCTCGACATGCAGAACAGCTGGACATCCACACACCTCTCTGCTGCTGTTACAGTGTGGCTTCATTGACAGCACAGTACTGGGATGTTGAGAAGCCCATGCAAGATGCTCGGAAGGACCTAAGGAAAAAAAGAATCTGTAATAAACACTGCCACAATGCAATGGACGGAATTAAAGCCGAGTTACCTTGTGCATCACATTGGCTATATGGACTAGGTCAAATCAGGGTCCAAAAATGGGATGACACTTACCGGCGGATACAGGAATTAGTAGGCGCACTGCGGAGTACTAGACTTTGCAGTGCATTTTAGCACAATCAGGGACTAGTCGCCCCAGAAAATGGAAGTATCACTAACAGAAAGAAGTAACAACAGAAAATACATACCAAGAGGAGAGATTTGTTGATCATTTCCAGCAGTTCATCTGGAGGAGAATGGCACTAATAGTAGAGCACATGATTTGCCTTTCATCGGAAAGGAATGGATAAGATGTTGAGGAAAGAAGGTAAGTTCAGGGGAAGATACGGTGATTGAATCTTCCATGGTATGAAATGCATCTGCCACGTCATGTCCCTATGCAGTGTTCAAAGGTGTCCATGAGCAAAGTCGAATTTGATAGTAAAATTCACTGAGCATTACTTAATAGACAAGACTTCCAGCATGTTTTCATCAAGTTGTCGTATTGTGAGATCCAAGTATATAGTAGAGTTGGACATCAAACATTATTGAGCAATGGTTAAGCATGAGATCAATCTGATCATTAATAATCAATATTCAATTAGCCAGCGCCGCATTGCACATGGATAAATGCACCGTCAGTCTGACTTGATATAACAGAGACTACCAGTACTTTAATGATACAGACTCTTGATTCTTCAAGTCTTGAATGACCTCAACCAGTGGGGCTTGCATGAGCCTAATAGTAGTACTAAGAGTTCATGCACGGATGGAACATCACACAGCATGAGTCAATAAAGACTGAATATAAGAAACACTGTCATTCAATGGCTATCAGTATTTCTTGTTTGTTAGTCTGTAGTATTACTACTAGTTCCCAGTGACATCTACATACTAAGTTCAATGTTTTTTAATATGCACATTCATACAGAAGAGACATTGTAATGTAGGTGAATATTACTTTAAAGATGACGGGAATTTGTGCAGGTGTTATTGAAGCATCGAGTTACTGTGACAACACAAAAGACACTGTATAAAACAAAGTGCAACAAAAACCACAGCAAGTAAAGCACCAGGAGCTCGTTAATGAGTAACCCGGCAACATGAGATTGAGTAGTACAGGCGAAGTCATTGAGTAGGTAGGAGATGTGCCCCCCCGCTCCAATCATAAAACAGTGACGTCCCGTCAGTGATGTTCCGCATGGTGAAGTAGCACCCACATATGGAGCCTGTGGGATATAGGGCGATGTAGGTGAATATGTATTCAGCGAGCTCGGGTTGTACCTGGCAGGACCGGCGGGTGACACACCTCTAGCAGAGTAGGTAGGGGATGTGGCCCCTTGATTCCAATTGTAAAATGGCAACGTTGCATCAGCATATGGAGACAGTGGGACATAGGGCGACGTAGGCGAATATGCATCCAGTGAGCTTGGGCTGTACCTGAGACTGGCAGGCGATATGCCTCCAGCAGAATTGGAAGGGGATGTGGCCCCAGCTCCAATCGTAAAACGGTGGTGTCACATTGGTGACGTTCCGAATGGTGAAGTAGCACCTGCATACAGAGACTGTGGGACATAGGGCAATGTAGGTGACATGCCTCCAGCAAAATAAGTAGGGGATGTGGCCCCCTGGCTCTGATCATAAAATGGCAGCATTGCGTCAGTGATGTACCCAATGGTGAGGTAGCACCCACATACAATGACTGGGACATGGGGTGATGTAGGCAAATATGCATTTGGCGGGCTTGGGCTGTACCTGAGACTGGCAGGCGACATGCCTCCAGTAGAATAAGAAGGGGGTGTGGCCCCCAGCTCCAATCGTAAAATGGTGGTGTCAAATTGGTGACATTCCGAACAGTGAAGTGGCACCTGCATACAGAGCCTGTGGGACATAGGGCGACGTAGGTGACACGCCTCCAGCAGAATAAGTAGGGGATGTGGCCCCCTGGCTCCGATCATAAAATGGCGGCATCGAGTCAGCAATGTACTGAATGGTGAGGGAGCACCCACATACAATGTGGGACATAGGGCGATGAGGCGAATATGCATTTGGCGGGCTTGGGCTGTAGCCGGGACTAACAGGCAACATGCCTCCAGCACCCAGTGGACTCTGTCCATGTGGAAGGAATGAGAAATTAGTAGGGTCATGCCACCGTTGACTGTGAGTGGAGAATGCCACGGATTTGCCCTTGAAGTTACTCTCTGACCATGCTGGCGAGTTGGTATCGTAGGGCATCATTGCCACCTGACCAGGAGTCATTCCGCCATCTGTGTGTGCCGCAAGCATGTTCTGTATGGGCAGTCCATGGTCAACAACAGCATCTTTGAGTATGTTGATGTCAAGTGCAACGTTGAATCCACCTGTGCCCATAGGTGCAAGCTGTCTGAACATGACGTCCTCCGCAATCCCATGACAATCATCTTTTTCACTCACTGCCACTGCCTCCATTAGAATTTCCACAGTCTCTTTGGACAAGCATTGCATCAGCGTGCCAGTACCAGCACGGTTGATAACATGCCAAGTAATGGCCATGAGCATGCCACGGTGTGTCATGAGGTCGCCCAGGAGGATCAGATAACAGTAGTTGGCATACAAACCGTCGAATTCAATGACCCCAAGCAGCTTTTTTATGATCGTCACAAGTGCAGCTTCAATACTGAGCACATTGAAGATCACGATGCTGCTGTTCGAGTATGTGTGCATAAAGTCCATGCCAGGGATATACATGACTGCCTTGAGGTTGACACTGTTCGTCTTGAATACCCGCTTCTTCATCTTGGTGTGCAGGCAACCACAGAATGAAGGACTGTGAGGTCTCTTCCTTGGACCAGTGTTTCTGCACCAACTGCAAGGAACTGGGCCACACTGCTTGGGACAGGGAATGCCCAGTTTATATTACTAAGGCAAAAAAGTATCAGTCCCACATCGCTGATGCTCGTTACAGATTCTACCCCAAAAGAGAAGACCCCTCAACCTGGGAACTCGAACAGGACACTGACCACCCATGGATGGGTGCTACCCAAGATGGTGATGGACAGGATGTACCCTACCAAGTGGACTACCCAAGGGATGAGTGAAGAACTACTGGGCAGAGGCAATGACCACCAGCAGCTCCTCGCAAGCCACACCCCTTCCCTATGGACCCTCCAGGCAACTCCCAGACCAAACTCCCAGAAACATGGAACTGAGCAGCCCCCCGACCCACACAGAGGCAGCGCAGCCTCTCCTCCCCCCACCGGCCCCTTGACAGAACCCCCACACCCATCCTTCTATGAACAGTGTGAGTCAAAGTGTGGATTTGGGTCAGAGTAATAACCCAAACACAACACCAACAAAGGACTACAAAAATGTGCAAGTGGTGGTTTACCTCTGTGGTGTCCAGAAAGGATATGCTGAGGAGGGGGAGAGGGGATCTACACCAACAGGGTGATGCAGATGATGATGCAGGATACTCCTGGGGTACAGGAGCAATAGAAGATGAAGGGGATAGATGTCTGGACTCTTCCTATAGCCTAGGAAGTGTCAATGTGGGGATTGAGGTGACTGAGAGAGAAATAGTGATACTACACCCAGAGATTGGTGCAGCAGAGGGACAAGGGGGCTCCTGACATCCAGAAGCAATGGGGAATGAAGGATTGACTGGCTAGACTCCACTTGAGCCTAGAGAAATACTTGGACTTGAATAACTTGAATAAACTTGAAGATATTGAGCCTTTAGACCTTCACTGAAACCTACAAGACTCAAAGTATTGAGGGGATACTGACTGAGAGAGACTGAGAGAGGGATAATTTCGTACTATTGGGTCTTTTTTCACTGGGCTGAGCCCAGGGGTTTAAATACATGGGGGGGCACAGCATTAAAGTACAAAAAGAGAAGGGAGTAAGCAGAATTTGTCAGGGATTGGTAAGTGATTGGTAAGAGCTTTGTAAGGGCTTTGTAAGCGATCAGTAAGCAAGGGATAAGCATAAATGAGTAAGCATAGGGAGCATGAATAAGCTGCTGAGTAAAGGAATGAGTAAGCTGCATGAGGCCAATCTAAGATCTTCTGGACTTTACTATGGTCGGGAGAGCGACCAGCTGGGTGGCATTCTTGGCCAAGAATCAAAACACGAGGTCGGCAGACCTGCATCTTTGGACCAGAGAAAGTTCCACCAGGGTACCAGGGGTCCAGAGGTCTTTGGGGGGTCAGCATACACTAAGGTGTAGTGCATGTGTTCTAGTGCCGCTGAAGCACAACCACAGGCTCCCTTGACGAGCTCTCTTCTGGGAAAGAACAAGAGAGGGTTCTTCTTCCTAAAAGCACTCTAAAGTGGGGATATAGCTGTCATGGTGCTGGAGGACAGTGTCTGAAAGTAGGGAAGTGGACAGAGTACTGAATTTGATGCATCCAGGGAAGTGAGACAAATGACAGAGGAAGATGGACATGGCAAGTATCTGGGAGGAAGGGACCATAGGCTGAGGGCTCAGGGGACACAGAGATAACCAGAGATGACTTTTCAAGCTTGACAATAGACGTAAGATGACCAAAGTATGTCCTTGATGCAGGACTGACAAGGAGAACGTGCTGACTGAGAATGAGGGGGACTGAGGGAAGATATGTGCCAGGCAGTGCACAGAAGCTCAGGGAGAGGCTGTCCTAAGAGCAGGACATAGTGGAGATCTGCAGCAATAGCAGAGAAATGATCCAGAGCAAATACAGACTCCATAGTGACCAATGAGATGAACATCTGGATTGCAGGGGGAATATCTCCATGGGAAATGAACGGATTTACATCAAAACTTGACAGGCAGATAGACCATGCTCTAGGCTTTCTGATGGTATAGTCATGTGCTTGATAGCTTTAGAAATGATGGAGCTATTCAAAATATCGGAATGCTGGCACTGGGTGCCTAAAAATGACATTTGGGCACTAAAGATCATTTCTTCTCTTTCTCCTTCGTTTCTCCATCAATTCTTCAGCTTCTTTGCTCATTATGGTATGGGAGTTGGACTGCAGATGTGTGCATTCCATTCTCATACCAAGATGGTTGTTATTCCTTCAGTTTCTCCTGCTTCTTGGCAGTGTCACGCACCAAACAGGTTTGGTACAGTGAACATGGAAGAGAACATCTATATCAAATGATCCTGATGTGAAGGATGAGTACGACAGAGCCTCATTGTAGCTATCTATCACACAAGAAGACTATCCTGATGCAAGAGGTGACTGCCGACGTCTAGCAGTCATCACTTGCACAAGAACCGCCAAGAAGCAGAAGAAACTGAAGGAATAACAACCATCTTGGTATGAGAATGGAATGCACACATCTGCAGTCTGACTCCCATACCAGAATGATCAAAGAAGCTGAAGAATTGATGGAGAAATGAAGGAGAAAGAGAAGAAATGATTTTTAGCGCCCAAATGTCATTTTTAGGTGCCCAGTGCCAGCATTCTGATATTTTGAATAGCTCCATCGTTTCTGAAGCTATCAAGCACGTGACTATACCGTCAGAAAGCCTAGAGTGTGGTCTATCTGCCTGTCAAGTTCCGATGTAAATCCATTCATTTCCCACGGAGATATTCCCCCCGCAATCCAGACGTTCATCTCATCAGTCACTATGGAGTCCGTATTTTCTCTGGATCATTTCTCCACCATTGCTGCAGATCTCCACTATGTCCTGCTCTTAGGACAGCCTCTCCCTGAATTCCCGTGCACTGCCTGGCACATATCTTCCCAGCCTGCTCCCTCAGTCCCCCTCATTCTCGGTCAGTGCATTCTCCTCGTCAGTCCTGCATCAAGGATGTACTTTGGTCATCTTAGGTCTATTGTCAAGCTTGAAAAGTCTTCTCTGGTCATCTCTGTGTCCCCTGAGCCCTCAGCCTATGGTCCCTTCCTCCCAGATACTTGCCATGTCCATCTTCCTCTGTCATTTGTCTC
>Ga0307518_10002088_pt1 | contig 14690 bp, 18 predicted proteins | sample 25_EM_MG_FD_203889 | JGI IMG/M metagenome (GOLD analysis project Ga0307518, IMG submission 203889) | Populus trichocarpa ectomycorrhiza microbial communities from riparian zone in the Pacific Northwest, United States - 25_EM | ecosystem: Host-associated > Plants > Roots > Unclassified | place...
AGAACGCTGGGACTGTCGCGAGAGCAGGATCTTCATAATGGAGGGATGGTAAGTCCTTCCCAATGAAGTTAGCTCGGGCGTGTGGCGTTGAGTACATATGGAGCTTAGCGGAGGGAAGAACATAAGATCCGTGGAAGGCCCAATGGACCTGCGGATTCTCTGGGTATACGAGGGCATTCTCCTCGCCGACCTGTCCTCTGACCTGGCCTTCTTCTGGAGCAAGGAAGGGGTTTGCTGAAAGAGGAAGAGGGGTGTCCTGGATGCGTCTCCGGTAAGCCGGAACTACAGCCTGGACTACTGTACCACCATACTCCTCGGACGGATGAGAGTCCAAGTGGGCGGCACGACCAATTCCACGTCGTAACTTGACGTAGAACTCTTCCGAAACTCCCTGTACGTACTGAGTCCAGACTCCTCCAGTGGAGGGCGGACCGTTCTGCTCCAGATCGGGCTGTATGTCAGCAGCGACTTCACCTTCTGCAATCACGTCAGGGCGCAATCGCCAGCGCTCACGAAGAGCTGCACGGCGGTCAGCGGCGTAAGAAGGTGGGGGAGTCGGACCTCGTCGCGGTTGTACCACTCAATGATTACCAACCCTAACGATCCTTCTTCCCTGCTCGGTCCTTCCCCTTTCCTGAATCCGAAGCTCGCTCTTGCTCCTGGCTAGAGGTGCCGGGACGTATTCGGGCGAGGTGCCTCGAGATGAATTCTGCCTGGAGATCGGCCTGGGCCTGTTCTCGGGCAAACTCCTCGAGTCGGAGTCGGATGTCTGTTCGAAGGTAATCGGCATCTGAAACGTTATCGATGAGTATCTCTTCATCATACGGAAGAGACTCGATGATAACAGATTGCCAATGTCTGAACAAGACACTAAACTGGTAGGGCAAAGCCCACCGGGGATCAGGAACCGGAATGTGACTGTCAATATAACCGTAAAACCGGTCATGATTAACAAAGGTGAGCTGTTCCTGCATATCAAAAGGCAAAAGCCTTCTAATGTGTCCCAAATTTCCACTGAGCTCATCGGCTCTATGGAATGTCCTACCCTGGTACTGTTGGTAGTTCCTAACAGCTTCACTCCAATAGTAGTCCACCGTTTGGTGAATACTTGGAGGGGTTTCAATGTTAGAGGAATCACCCTCATCATTAGGACCATCAAGGGGAGCAGGAATAGCAGGTGACTGCGAGTTAACGATGATACGAACTGCATAGCACACGAAGAGTGTGGCAATGTAGTTGTACCTCCAGCGTTCATACCAGAACACAAACGAAGAATATATCGTAAGAGATAACATGGCAAAAGCAAACGGTAACTCGTGAAGAACTTCAGCTACGAGCTGTTCAAGATTCATAACAGAAGACAGTGACGTAGACAGTACTGCCGTATGTGATCTGCTATGGCCTTAAACAGGGCTCATAACCTGTAGCAACAAAACTGGGGCAACAGCAATGCGGGGACGCAAGCGTACCTTTGATAGCTAGTAGCTGGGTTCTTGAGGTTGAGTGTTTGTTGAGTAGCGAGTAATAAGAGAACAGTTGAAACTGTATTGAACTAAGGAACTACAGGGAATCCTACAGGGTATATATACCTGTGGTACATGGTCTGTGCGTAGATAAGTATTATTCTCGCCCTTTTCACCATATTCCCATATGTAGTCAGTGCACTTTCCATATACGTAGTTATCATGGAAATGTGTCTGCAACGTGCATCAGCATGTGTTAAACACGTGCCTTGCTTGTGATAGTTCCAGTTATCCTGTGGAGCCGGTCATGTGATCTACCGGTATCCCGGTTGACACTACTCCGAATCACATGTAACTGTGATCTCTGGAATCTCCAAGATTAGATAAGATAAGATATAATCATACGTTCTTGTCGACAACTCCGGCCTAGTAGATCCTTAGATCAAATCTCGACTAAGATACTCCTCCCTCTGTACTACCCACTATGCTCTCCTAATCCATCTGTTCACCTGAACTCCTGAACTCCGGCCAACTCCGGTCTCCGTCCTATCCTGTCCCCTTGGTCCTATGTCCGCTCCTAGCAAGTCTCCTACTCGCACAAGGGCAAAAGCCATCTCTGTCCCAGACTCGATGCTAGACCTCTAGGGACTTATCCCACCTCTGGGATGTGTCCTTTGTCCGGACAAGCTGTGCTACTCTGGTCCACTTTCCCGCGGTCCGGACTTACTCCACAAAACCCGGACTTATTCCCAGTGCTTCCCTAGTGCCCGGACTTCATCTGTATGACCTGGACTTGACTGTCCGCACTAACTAGCACCTACTAGTGTCTGGACTTACCTCCTCATTAGTCCCCTGCATCCCTGGACCTCCTAGTAAGATCATCAAGGAGAACTGGTCCTGACAGTAGATTTGATCTCACCAAAACTTGTGCGAGTTCATCCACCATGGCTCTGAACTTACTGTCTCCAACAGTATGCATAAACCCACACTCTTTGTCTGTCACTCATGTCCACTCATGTCCAGCCAATCTTGGCCACTGTACTCCTGAGCATCATGCTCTCTGACTTGTCCTACCCGGACTTCCGCTCTGACCATCTCCGGTCACCCGCATTGACTGGCAACTACTCCTGGACTTTGTTCTAAGTCCTTCATACATTATTTCCAATGACTGCTCTTCTTTAGGGCATCAACTCCGGCCACCTCTATCTTACTCTGGCTTTACAAACCCCTGTTTGGTCCGGACTTTTGAATTTCCACCCTCTTGTCCTTTCTTTGGACTTGGAAACTCTTTGGCTGACTTGGAAGTATTTGTCTACACTCTGTTGCCTTGGCCTGACACCAGCTCTGCTGCCTGCAACTACCTTTGCCTTCCTTTGGCTGCTTGGACCCTTGTCAACTCTGGACTTTTGGTTTTCTGGCTTGTTGTCCCTTCTCTGGACTTGGAAACTCTTCGCTCCACCCAGAAACCTTGTCCACACTCTGCAGCCATTCTTTGGCATTTGTGTCTGTTGCCTCTGTTGCCTCTGTCTGCCTCTTGCCTTCTTCTGTCTACCAAGACTCTTGGCTACTCCGGACTTTTGAATTTCTGGCTCTCCACTTTATCCGGAAATTGCTGTCTACACTCTGTAGCCATCTCTAGGCATTGTATCTGCTGTCCTCGTCCGCTTCACTGCCTTCAGCAAACTCGGACATGTCCTGTCTCTCTGCAGCTACTTGGGTGTCTAGCACCTTGGTACTCCAGCACCTTGGTCCACTCCGGCTCCCCAACTCCACTGGAAGTACTCTGCAGTGCTTTGGAACACTCTGTAACCAACTCCAATGTTTTAGCTCAAAACTCCGGTCGCCCTACTGTTCACTTGGGCTTCCTCTAGTCGAAATGTCACTCCTTGCACTCGGAACTCTTTCTGCTCTGTGGAAACTCCAGCCAACTCTGGACCTATGCAGCAGGCCCTCCACTAGTCTTTGCTCCCTACCTTTTCTCTTGACAGTCTTGTGTCTGTCCTTCTGTCTGTCCTCTGTGTCTGTTCTTTCCAGTCGCTCTTTGTATCCTTGACACCCTTGTCCATGGTATCTAGACCTTGTCCAGTCATCTCCTGTGCACTGCACACCAACTCTGGTCAACTCCTGTAGTTGTGCACTAACTCCAGTCACTCCCTGTGGCTGCGCACCAACTCTGGTCAACTCCTGTAGTTGTGCACTAACTCCGGTCACTCCTTGTGGCTGCACACCAACTCTGGTCAACTCCTGTGATTGTGCATTAACTCCAGTCACCTCCTGTGACCTGCATACTACTTCTAGTTGTCTTCTGTGTCCAGTGCACCAACTCTTGTCAACTCCTTGTGGCTGCGCACTAACTCTGGTCAACTCCTGTGGTTGCGCACTAACTCTGGTCACCTCCTGTGCCCTGTGTGCTAACTCCAGTTGCCTTCTGTGCCCAGTACACTAACTCCAGTCATCTCCTGTGGCTGCGCACTAACTCCGGTCACCTCCTGTGCCCTGTGTGTTAACTCCGGTCACATCTCAACCTGACCACTTGGTATCTCTGGACTTTCTCCACCTACCTGGACTAACAGGCTTTGCTGCTACCCATCGGAAACCCCTATTTCCGGAACTCCGGCACTGTCCTGCCATCCAGTCTGTCATTCTGACCCCTTTTACCTGTCTCTGACTATCTTGTCAACCCCCGAGTCTGTCCTTTCTGAAACTGCAAAAACTCCGGTCATCTCCGCTCCTCTGGCATCATTGCACAAACTCTCTCCATGCCCCTGTGCACACCTCTGTGTCTCCACACACAAACCTTTGTGCTCTTTTGCACAATCCGCACCTCCGGTGCAATCTGGTGCTATATGCACAAACCTGTGCCTCTGTGCACAACCCTTGCTCAGGAACTACTAATAGGAGCAACTTCGAAACATAACATACCACCTACGAGGATCCGTTGATCAATTAGGTATTGGTTTGTATTATCATTGAATACCTTGCAGTGTTTTCCAGCCCCTGACATCACCCCCTGGGAACCTAGTTTCCAAAACTCCGGAATTTACTTCTGCCTCCTGCTCCCTCTGACCCCCCTTGTTGACTAGCCAGTTGAACTCCTGGTAACTCTGGGCAAACCCACCTGCTTCTATCCAGCTTGCGATGGCTAACCCCCATGACTGCAATCTAACTCTGAAAGCAACTCCAGTTCTTCCTTTATTGGAAGGAACCACCTCCGCTTGGAAACCACCCGCTACCACCTAAGACCTTGTCTTCAGTTTCACCAACCCGGACTCACCCTTCCATTCGCTACACTCTTGTCCTTGTCTTCATGTACCTAGGCTACCTCTCGTCACCATCCCTGTCTACTCTGAGTAACTCCAGTTGTTGTCCACCTGGACAACTGCACTCTGTGCTATTCTGCTCTGGACCTCTTTGTCAAAACTCCGGACCTTGTTGTCAAAACTCCAGAATTTGCTCGCTCCACAGTACCATCCTCTGCCTAACCCACTTTTGTGCTTGCTAGCCCCAAGTATCACTTTGGTGCATCCGCACTACCTGCTTTTGGACCCAGCCATCTGGTGCTTCGACCCCATCACCCTGAGGGTAGACTATGGGACATCTACCCAAAGAAGGGGATAAGGGCTTCGCCCCAGCCAACCCTTGGTCATTTTTTATTGTTATCATAGTCTGTATCTGACCTTCCCAGTCACATCTCCAGCCAGTCCGGAACCCTGTACCCTGTTTCCAGCTACTAGCTAGCTTGTTTGGCTTCATGCCAACACTCCTGTCTGAGATGGCTTCATGCCAACTCACTCTTTCGACTGTGTCTCCAACCAGTCCGGAACTCCTGGTCCTGTACCAACCCTCTTGACTGAGACAGTGTCATGCTGACTCACCTTTCCAACTGTGTTTCTGGCCAGTCTGGAACTCCTGACCCAATCTCCGGTCACTTTCTAGCTTGGAGATTCTCTCCAGCTGTGTCAACCTTCAGCGACCCAACCGAGACAGCACTGTGCTGACTTACCAAAACTATGTCCTCTGTGCTAGCCTGCTTGTATCTGCTGACTACCTTAGTACCAACTGTCCCATCCTTGTCCAGCCCTACTAGCGGACTTCCGGTCACTTGGCAGTACTCGCACCCCAACTCTGGCTCTCATCTGCACACCCAGAACCTCAATCTTCGAACCTCTCTCTTGTTTCTGACATTTGCGGACTCCTGACCCATCTAGGCTCTCAACCAACTGATCCTATCACTTCCGGATCAACTCCATGCTTTCTCTGATCATCTGTACTACTTTGTACTCAAAACTCCGGACTGTTTCCACAGGAAAGCTGAGTACTCACCCGGAAATCATCGGACCACTTTCCCTCCTTGTCAGTAACCTCTAGGGTCACCCTATGGCCACTCTCTGGCCACTGGTTCTTAGAACTTGGACATTCCCTGTCTCCAACCTTCTGGTCGCTCTGGCTCTACAGCCACCCGCATCTTGTTCCCTGAGCTTATTCTACTCATCTGCTCTTTTAATCTGTGCTTCCCTCAGTTGCACTAATCTGTTTCCGGACCATTTCTGGTCTCTCCAGCCCTTGTGGTCAACTCCGGCCCAGCTCTGAACTTACTAGTCAACTCCTGGTCAGTTTTAGCATCTCCAGTTGCGATGTCTGGTTCGCCTCTGGACTTAAGACATTGCTTGTCTCTATGCGCAATCTGACAGTCTGTTCTAACTCCTGGTCATCATCAGTCCATCTCCGGACTCCCTGGTCAAGTCCTGACCATCTCCTGCAGTTCTGCTTTTGTCCTGTCCAACTCCGGCGGACTTCCTGGTCATGTCCTGGTCAGCTCTAGCAGTCCTGCTCGCAAACTCCAGTTTGCATCTTGCCTCTGGACATTTCCTAAGTCACCTGACTTCTTGTCCAAACTCCTGGTGCTTCCTTTGAGACCTTCTGTCTCTCTGACATCTCCACAAGTCCTGCTTTGCATCTCCGGTTTCTATCCAAAACTCCGGAGCTCTTGCATCACTTCCTGGGTCATCTGACCCACCTCCAGCAGCTCTGCTTTGATGTCTGGTTTGCACCTCAAAACTCCGGACATCCTTGTCCTCTGTCCTTGTCGATGTCTCTAGCAGTTCTGCTTGTGATCTCTGACTTGAAACTCTGGACTTTATTTGTCACCTTTGTAGTCATCCGACTCCCTCTCTTGACACCCTGCTTGTGATCTCCAGCTTGAATCTCAAAATTCCAGACTTCCATGTCATTTCCAGAGTCATCAAACTCCCTGTCAGTACTACTCCTGCTTGCGATCTTCAGCTTGCACCAAAAGATTCCGGACTTCTTGTATCATCTGCAGATTCATCTGACTCCCTGTCTTGACTCCTGCTCATGATCTCTGGTCCATATCCAAAAAACTCCGGACTTCCTATATCATCTCCAGAGCCATCTGCCTTCTTGCCTTGACTCCTGCTTGCAGTTCCCTGCTTGCAACTCAAAACTCCAGACCTCCTGTGTCATCAGACTCCTTGTCCTGACTCCTGGTGTTTTCTCCAGAAGACTTTGTCCACTGTGACATCTCCAGTTGTCTTGCTTATGATTCCTGACTCACTCTTCAACTCTGGATATCTGTCAAGACCGGTTCTTCGCCGATCTGATCTCTACAAGGGGTCTGGGGATCAGGGGTTGGCCTAGCGGTAAGACCGAGATGCTACGTAGCGTAGTCGCACTTCCCGAATGATAGGAAGGCCGACCGAGGTTTATATGGAGTGTCCGAGGGTAAATGGTCTACGACCGAGTGCTTGCACGAGACAGAGACGGAGAGTGCGAAGGGAGAACAGAGGAGAAGGATCTTATTCGATATTCGAACTGAAACTACAACAGACCGAGTATCTAGGTATTTATACTAAGTGGAACGGATGAGGCAATGTACAGGGAGTCGGGACTACCGATGAACGACGAGCGCAGTCGCGCTGCACGCTGAGTAAGTACGGTAAGTGCAATAACCGGGTTACTGATAGATAATGTATTAGTAATGACACGGGACGGGAACATATAGTGACCGGAAACAAGAAAGGAAACATATTAGGTAATCGTACAGGGAGACAGATCGGACAACGCACTCACCGATTGGTGGTGCTACAAGACAGATAGAGAGAAATGGAAAAGGGGAGTACATACTATAAACAGACGGCGAACGCATGGATGCAATCAGACAATAGGGTACAGGGTGATCGGATGTCACGGTCATGACGGTATCCCCCTCTTAGGGCTGAGCCCATGAGGCTGCAATGCGTATTCCACACCGATTGTGCATGTCCATTGTCTGGGTTTGAAAATCGGTTAGGGCATATTTAAGACTGGCCTTCGGTGACGGTATCCCAACAAATTCTCTTCTTCTCATAACAACTAGACTAATCATGTCCACTGGCAACACCAACAACATTGATTGGATGCACGCCCCTTCGCCCGAGTTGGAAGGGAAACCGACTGATTCAATCCAAGTCCAAATCACCAAGTTCGACGAACAGTCGCGTCGGCGACGGGAATGATTGATGAAACAGGCAGCCGAACAGGAGGTGAGGAGATTGGCAGAAGAGGCTGCAAAGAAGAAGGCTGAGGAGGAGGTGAGAAGGGTTGCTGAAGAGAAACAGAAAGCCAAGGAGGTGGCAAAGCGAGTCGCCGAGGCGAAGGTGCGAGTGGATTTCGAGGCGAGGCGCAAGGCCGAGGCGGAAGTGAGAGCGAGGGAGAAGGCCGCGTCGCTGGCGGCGGGTGAGGAGATGCGGGCACGTCTGGGGACAAAGCCCAAGGTGCATGGCCGATATTTTTTCCTTTGTCTTTTGCTGACTTACTGCTTAATTAGCCTTGTCAGGTCACTGCCTGTTCCAACATGGGCATAATGGGGTTCAGGCCCCCTTGTGACCGATGCAGGCAAAGCAGTAACAGCAACGAGTGTGAGCTGGCTGATGGTGCGCGCACACCGACTTGCAGTCAGTGTCAACGATCCAAGATAAAATGCACCTTCAGTGTGTCGATGGCAGCGATGGAAAGATCGGCGAGCGGAGAGAAGAGGAAGCAGAGCGAGAAGACAGTGGAGGTGGAGACGTTGCCAACAGGAGGAGAGAAGCGGAAGCGGACGAAGAAGATGGTCGTCGATGCCACGAGTACCTAGGAGATAGAGGCGGCGATGGGGGGGTTCTTGGTGGCTGGGCCATCGAGTCAGCCAGACCCAGTCGCACTGGTCTTGGACTGCCGACTCGGGGAGATCGTGGCGGCCATTGACCGCAATACAAGGGAGCTGGCCAAGCTGGGTCGACAGGTGGAAGGGATCGCCTGGGAGACAAAGAGGGCGGCTGACGCAAAGGACCTGAAGGGCAAGGGCAAAGCAATGCCCGAGGAAAGCGAAGAGCAAGAAGGGTCGGATGAGACGGACAGGGAGAACGAAGAGTCAGGGAGTGAAGATGGAGAAGGTGAGTCCGAGTGAATAGTCGGACAAATACTTGTAATTGTATTTAGTTTTATTTTTTATTTTTACTTTGTTTTTTGTATACTATCAATAGACTTGGTTCGGTGATCTGAAAGACTTAGTGTGAGAGGCTTTCTAAGGGGCCTGGCTTAGTCGGATAGGCTTTGTGATAGTCGGCCACGAGTTCTGATGCGTGTCCGAGCTCGGTCGCGATCAACCAAGATGTTTCTTCGTTGGTACCTTCATAACCAGCCCATCTAACTAGGTAGAGGAGTGGGCATTGGCGTCGACGTTGGTCGAACTTTGAATCGAGGATCTCGGTGATCTCGAACTTGGGTTCGCCGTCGACTTCGATGGGAGGTGGTGGAGGTTGTGACCAATTCGGTACTGTGTTCGGTGTCGCTGGTTCGAGCTGTGAGACGTGGAAGACAGGGTGGACAGCACGCATAGAGTTGGGGAGACGGATTGTGAATGATAGAGTGCCAACTTGGGTGATAATGGGGTAGGGACCAAGATTCTTCTCGGAGAGTTTCTTTGATGGTCAGGTAGACCGAAAGTACTTGGCTTTGATGAAGACTTGATCACCGACTTTGAAATCGGGTGCGGGTGATCTTCTGGCGTCAGCAGGGCCTTGGTACCTTTTTTGGGCAGCAGCCATTTCTTCACATAGGTACTCATGCAGCGATTCTAAGTCAACCGCGTATTCCCTTGCCCGAGCCGATGAGAGATCACGCTCAGGGTGCACAGCAAGGTTCGGGTGGTATCCTTTGTTCGCGAAGAACGGTGAGACACCTGTCGTAGCGCTAGGGGCATTATTGTAGGCAAATTCGGCAAGAGGTAGTAAATCCGACCAGTTGTCCTGCTGGTAATTGCAGTACATCCTGAGGTATTGCTTGAGTGTTTGATTAGCTCACTCGGTCTGTCCATCACCTTCTGGGTGATAGCCCAAAGTGAAGTGTAACTTCATATCTAAAGCTTTACCGAGTGATCGGAAGAAGTGCAAGACGAATTCTGAGCCTCGGTCAGATGTTACATGCGTGGGGATGCCGTGCTTAGCGAAGACGTGTAGTAGGAAGAGCTGTGCGAGCTCAGGGGAGGTTATTGTATCGTGAGTTGGGATGAATATGGCTTGCTTTGATAGTCGGTCAATGACTACCAATATGGCAGTGAAGCCAGATGAGGATGGGAGTTGCTCGATGAAGTCCATGGTCGGTCAGGGACCGGTAATTGTTTGAGCATCCCATAGGGTCGGTGACGTGGCGTCTTAGCTCGGGCACAGGCCATGCAGGACTTGACATAGTCCTTTACGTAGGTACGAATGCCTGGCCATGTATATTCGCGATGGATGAGTTCTAGAGTGCGGTTCTGACTGAAATGTCCTGATAGGGGATGGTCATGCTTATACCTGAGGACACGAAGACGTAGGTCATCAGTCTCGGGAACGTACATGCGTCCATCAAGACATAGGTAACCAGTCTCATCAGTCGACCATCAGGGATTTGATGTGTCCGAGAGGTGGGCTTTAGCGATCGGATCAGACGATAAGTTGGCTAGGATATCAGTGTGAAGACTGGAGTGTGTAGGTATGTTGCGCGAAGGGAATCGGTGAGCTGTTCAGCCGTGAACCCCAGTGAGAAGTGGACATCCCCTGGTGTGACGCAGTGTGGTGAAATATGATTTTGCGGGTGGCTGTGAACACAAGACACATCTCGTCATATTTCTGTAATAAAAGGTTGACAAATATCATATTTGCGATATTCTGGGGCAGAGCGTGGTGTGACGATATATTGCAATTTCGTGTGCGAACATAAAATATCATATCCAGGCATATTGGTGTACTCAAGTTCTTCGTTGTAACATATTCTCGCGTGTGACAAAATATCTTCTTTACAGACTTTGCATTTCTTATGCAATATGCTCTAATATGACCAAATATGATTGCTCCAATTACTACTTAATGCCTTACTAATACCAGTCCTTGAATGAGCCGAAATTGAACAGTGCGACGAGGATGCGATGAACTGGGTAGTGGAGGCCGTGTGGGTAAAGTCCAAGTAACATGCATGTGTGCGAGCGAGAGAATTGAGACGAGACTGAACAAAAAATGATGTGCGAGCATGCGAGGAATTGATGCGACCGAAATCTAATAGAGAGTACTGCTGCAAATTGTCTTCGTGTCCCAGCTGTTGCTTGTGGTCTGCGTCCAAGAGCATCAGAGTTGGGATGCCCGGATAATAGAAACATACCAGGGCTGTCACCTCGTCATCATATGACTGTATGACCTGAGCTTCCTAATATCTCTGACAATGGGTGGACTTACTTTTCGTTGGTCGGCGGTCAAGGAGTTGTAATACTTTTGAAAATCTTCCGTAGACCCGCTCGATGGAACTTGCTTGCACCAGCGGTGGGCACATAAGTTGCTAGGAAGAATCAGTGTGGTGTCAGCGCAAATTCTTTCAAACGCACCGTCCATTTTTAGTGGGACCTGGGCGCATCTTTGCCTTGCCGCTGCCCTTAGTAGATTTTCCAACTGGTGCTGTCTGGGCATCGTCAGGCGTAGTGGGCTTTGGTACAGCGGGCAGGGTGGCATCTGCTAATTTGAGAATTGGTCTTGCTGTCTCGATTGCGGAGTTTCCTTGGGATGCTTGAGTTTGAGGAATGTCGAGAAGAGCTGGGGGCGAGATATCTTGTGCCTTGCTGGCCGCAAGAGCCAGCCTGGCACTAGAATACACTCATAGTATCAATATCATTGAACCATAATTATGTGATCACTTACAGTGGGTCAATGAGAGCATCTGACTCGCATTGGCTTTCCCTCTCCCCGGCCGTATAGGTGATTGGTGTCAAGACTGGTTCTTCACCGATCTGATCTCTACGAGGGGTCTGGGGGTCAGAGGTTGGTCTAGCGGTAAGACTGAGATGCTATGTAGCGTAGTCGTGCTTCCTGAATGATAGGAAGGCCGACCGAGGTTTATACGGAGTGTCCGAGGGTAAATGGTCTATGACCGAGTGCTTGCATGAGACAGGGATGGAGAGTGTGAAGGGAGAACAGAGGAGAAGTATCTTATTTGATATTCGAACTGAAACTACAACAGACCGAGTATCTAGGTTTTTATACTAAGTAGAACGGATGAGGTGATGTATGGGGAGTCGGGATTACCGACGAGCGACGAGCGCAGTCGCGCTGCGCGCTGAGTAAGTACGGTAAGTGCAATAACCGGGTTACCGATAGACATCGTATTAGTAATGGAACGGGACGGGAATGTATAGTGACCGGAAACGAGAAAGGAAACACATTAGGTAATCGTACAGAGAGACAGATTGGACAACATGCTCACCGATCGGTGACGCTACAAGACAGATAGAGAGAAACAGAAAAGGGGAGTACATACTATAAACAGACGGCGAACGCGTGGACGCGATCGGACAATAGGGTACAGGGTGATCGGATGTCATGGTCGTGACAGTATCCCCCTCTTAGGGCCGAGCCCACGAGGCTGCAACACGTATTCCACACTGATTGTGTGCGACCATTGTCTGGGTTTGAAAATCAGTTAGGGCATATTTAAGACTGGCCTTCAGTGACGGTCAACCCATCAACACTTTCTTCTCACATAACATCTTTGATTTTTAACCATGTCTTCTGGCAATAACAACAATGGCAACAACGTTGACTGGACGCGTGCCACCTCGCCCAAGTTGGAAGGGAAACCGACCGACTCGATACAGGTGCAAATCGCAAAGTTCGACGAGCAATCACGGCGACGACGAGACCGACTGATGAAACAGGCAGCCGAGCAAGAGGCGAGGAGGCTTGCAGAGGAGGCTGCAAGGAAGAAGGCTGAGGAGGAGGCGAAGAGAGTTGCCGAAGAGAAATGGAAGGCCGAAGAGCAGGCAAAGAAGATCGCCGAGGAAAAGGCGCGAGCTGACTTCGAGGCGAGACGCAAGGCCAAGGCCGAGGTGAGGGCGAGGGAAAAGGCCAAGTCGCTGGCGGCTGGTGAGGCGATGCGGGCTCGGTTGGGACAGGGTGCGAAGCCCAAGGTGCATGGCCAATAACCTTTTTCTTTTGTCTTTTGCTGACTTACTGCTTGATTAGCCTCGTCAGGTCACTGCCCGTTCCAACACGGGCATCATGGGGTTCAGGCCCCCATGTGACCGATGCTGGCGGAGTGGCGACAGCAGTGGGTGCGAGCTGGCCGACGGAGCGCGTACACCGACGTGCGGTCAGTGTCAATGGTCGAAGGTCAAGTGTACCTTCAATGTGTCGTCGTTGGCATTGGAACGGTCGGCGAGTGGAGAGAAGAGGAAGCAGGGCGAGAAGACGGTGGAGGTGGAGATGTTGCCGAGAGGAGGAGAGAAGCGGAAGCGGACGAAGAAGGCGATCGCCGATGCCGCAAGTACAGAGGAGATCGAGGCGGCAATGGGAGGGTTCTCGGTGGCTGGGCCATCGAGTCAGCCAGACCCAGTCGCGCTGGTCTTGGACTGCCAACTCGGGGAGATCGTGGCGGCCATTGACCGCAATACAAGGGAGCTGGCCAAGCTGGGTCGACAGGTAGAAGGGATCGCCTGGGAGATGAAGAGGGCGGCAGATGCAAGGGACCCGAAGGGCAAGGGCAAGGCGATGCCCGAAGAGAGTGAAGAACAGGAGGAGTCGGACGAGACGGACGGAGAGAACGAGGAGTTGGGGAACGAAGACGGAGAAGGCGAGTCTGAGTAATTAGTCGGACAGAACATTTGTAGTTGTGTTTAGTTTTCTTTTTCTTTTTACTTTGTTTTCTACACTGTCAATAGACTTTGTTTGATGACCTGAAAGACTTAGCATGAGAGGCTTTCTAAGGGGCCTGGCTTAGTCGGATAGGCTTTGTGATAGTTGGCCACGAGTTCTGATGCGTGTCCGAGCTCGGTCGCGATCAACCAAGATGTTTCTTCGTCGGTACCCTCATAGCCAGCCCATCTAACTAGGTAGAGGAGTGGGCATTGGCGTCGACATTGGTCGAACTTTGAATCGAGGATCTCGGTGATCTCGAACTTGGGTTCGCCATCGACTTCGATGGGAGGTGGTGGAGGTTGTGACCAATTTGGTATTGTGTTCGGTGTCGCTGGTTTGAGCTGTGAGACGTGGAAGACGGGGTGGACAGCACGCATAGAGTCGGGGAGATGGATCGTGAATGATAGAGTGCCGACTTGGGCGATAATGGGGTAGGGACCAAGATTCTTCTCGGAGAGTTTCTTTGACAGTCGGGTAGACCTAACATACTTGGCTTTGACGAAGACTTGATCACCGTCTTTGAAATCGGGTGTGGGTGATCTTCTGGCGTCAGCAGGGCCTTGGTACCTTTTTTGGGCAGCAGCCATTTCTTCACGTAGGTACTCATGCAGTGATTCTAAGTCAACCGCGTATTCCCTTGCCCGAGCCAATGAGAGATCACGCTCGGGGTGCACAGCGAGGTTCGGGTGGTATCCTTTGTTCGCGAAGAACGGTGAGACACCTGTCGTAGCGCTAGGGGCATTATTGTAGGCGAATTCGGCGAGAGGTAGTAAATCCGACCAGTTGTCCTGCTGGTAATTGCAGTACATCCTGAGGTATTGCTCGAGTGTTTGATTAGCTCGCTCGGTCTGTCCGTCACCTTCTGGGTGATAGCCCGAAGTGAAGTGTAACTTCATATCTAAGGCTTTACCGAGTGATCGGAAGAAATGCGAGACGAACTCTGAGCCTCGGTCAGATGTTACATGCGCGGGTACGCCGTGCTTAGCGAAGACGTGGAGTAGGAAGAGCTGTGCGAGCTCGGGGGAGGTTA
>Ga0307518_10002089_pt1 | contig 14688 bp, 16 predicted proteins | sample 25_EM_MG_FD_203889 | JGI IMG/M metagenome (GOLD analysis project Ga0307518, IMG submission 203889) | Populus trichocarpa ectomycorrhiza microbial communities from riparian zone in the Pacific Northwest, United States - 25_EM | ecosystem: Host-associated > Plants > Roots > Unclassified | place...
TCTGCTTCTTGGCGGTTCTCGTGCGAGGGATAACTGCTAGATGTCGGCAGTCATCTCTTGCTCCAGGATAGTCATTCTTGTGCGATAGATGGCTACAACGAGCTTGTATTCATTCTTCGCATAAGGACAGTCTTGACTTTGCGTGATATGGATAGCAAGGGCTGTCTGTATCCCTCAAGTTGGGACAATCTTTCAACAGATCTTGGGTGTGTTCTTTGCATTAGTTTCGTTGGCTAACTTTCTCCATGTCCACAGTACCAAACACATTTGGTGCGTGACAGCGGGATGTCTGATTTGTGGAGGACACAAAACCAGACGATCTCACGGTGATTGGAAATGATGAACCACAATGCCCAACAGATGAACTAGTCGACCTATCAGAGGAAAGTGACAGTGGGAGACGCCAACTGGTGGCAAAAGAACGGAGTTCTTCACCTGCCCTATCTGAGCTGTCATCACTCACTCCCACGGAATCCTCTGACTTCGAGTCTGAAGGGCACTTCAAACCTGAAAAAAATGAACCTGTATCTACCCCCATCACATCCGTGCCTGAGCCACAGCAGGCTCCTCAGCCTCGAGCATCAAAGTGGGCAGACTTGCCCCCACGCGAACCATCTACCCATATAAGATGACCCCCCGAACGCTATGGGGATCACACAACCGCAGAAGAGACAGATGCTGCAGCAAACAAAACCATTGGCACTGCATTTGTCACATATGCTGGAGAACCACACACCGTCCGCGAAGCGCTCCAGTCACCCAACTCAAAGCAGTGGGAGAAGGCTATACAGATGGAATATGAGCAGTTAAAATGAACTGGCACGTTTCAATGGGTGAAAAACATACCAAATGGGCAAAAGGCAGTCCGTAGCAAAATTGTCTTGAAAGAGAAACACGATGGTGATGGAAACGTCGTAAAGCTGAAAGCTAGGATTGTTGCTAAGGGCTTCGATCAGGTGCCTGGACAAGATTACGAACTCACCTTTGCGTCCATGGCCAAATTCACGACCCTCTGCACACTCCTCTTGATTGTGGCCCACAAGGACTGGGAGCTCCACCAAGTGGATGTAGTGGGAGCCTACCTGCAAGGGGACCTTGATGAAGAGATCTACATGGAGGTGCCAGAAGGGGTGACAGAAAAGGGCAAAGAGGGCTGGTATTGGAAGTTGACAAAGGCACTATATGGGCTGAAACAAGCAGGACATCAGTGGAAAAAGAAACTCGACGAAATAATGGGAAAACTCGACCTCGAGAAAAGCCAAGTGGATGACTGCCTGTACATCCATCACAAAGACGGAGTCGTTGCTCTACTGATCCTGGCATATGTTGATGACATGGCCATCGTGGGAAAGAACCTAGAGCACGTCCGAAATTTTAAGAAGGATGTGGCGAAACATGTGGAAATTACTGACCTAGGGGAACTCCATTATATCCTTGGAATCCAGGTCAAACGCGACTGCACAGTGTGCACTATTTCCCTCAATCAAACCGCATATATCCACGATGTTCTTGAACACTTCGGAATGGAAAATTTGAACCCTGTGTCAATGCCACTTAATACAAAGGAATGCCTGTCAGCCGCACAAAGCTCACAAATGAAAGAAGAAAGCAAAGCTTACCTAGAGTACGTGAGAGGACTCGTGTACATACAAATCGTCGGATCTGTCATCTATGTCACACAGACATGCCCTGATGTCCTGCACGCAGTCGGAGTCCTGTCGCAATTCAGCACAAATCCTGGAAAGGCTCACCTAGAGTCACTCAAGCGCATCCTAAGGTACCTGAAAGCGACAGCACACTTCTTGTTGACTCTCAGACGACAAGGCACCAACAGAATTGATTTAGTCGGATGGACAGATTCGGACTGGGTGCAGGACCCAGACACGAGACAATCAATCGGCGGCTTCGTATTTGATGTCGCAGGGAGCAAGGTAGCTTGGTCATCCAAGAAGCAACCTACCGTTGCACTGTCCACAGTCGAATCCGAATACATGGCCACGTTGAACGCGACGAAGGAAGCCATATGGCTTCAAGTTTTACTAGGAGAGATGGGATTCAAACAGATATTAGCAACCACGATCCATGTCGACAATCAAGGATGTATCGCGCTTGCACACAACCCAGTCAATCACTCACGTGTGAAGCATATTGACATTCGACATCATTTTATTTGTGAATGCATTGCTAGCAAGGAAGTTAACCTACGCTACATGTCGACCAAAGACATGCTAGCTGATATGTTTACCAAACAACTTCTGTGCAAAGCATTCAAACGGTTCCGTGACACACTCGGAGTGGGGGAACATTGAGCACTCATCAAGTGGGAGTGATGAACAGAGACATTAGGGCGAGTGTACGACTTGCGCCCATGTAGTTACTTTCCTTTTTCGGTAGCACACATGTTCCACCGCGCAGCCACTGGGAGGTTCTTCGTCCTTTCGTTGAATCTCCCAGGTGCATATTAGACACAAAGTATTATATGTAGTAACTAATACATTGTCCTTTCGTTGAATCTCCCAGTGTCCGCCTCCAGCTAGACTGCATCTGCTGTGACCCACCTATTGGCTCATTGGCATCACAACTTGTCCTCAACACTTTTGCATGGGAGATATGGGAGTAGAATAACTAGTAAATCTACGCTGTTTTTGTTAAAAATACAGCTGTTTGGCAACTTTGCTAATTAACGCTAATTTACATTGGTTAATTTGAGGCCCCAGGTGGTCAAGTGTAAATTAGCAGGTTAATTTGGGTCCTGACCCAAATTCACGGCACACTAGTGCATGTCCCATTTGGCCAACACTCACTATAAGACCAGGCAGATCTACAAACGAGAGATCTGCAAGTTCTTTTCCACTAATTTCTAGTGAAATGTCACAATTCCGTGAACATCAGCAAACCAACCCTCCCCTGGACAGTACTGGCCAGTTACCCCAGAGCCCCAGCTACTCCTAGCAAGGTACCCAACTGGCTAGCACTGTCCAGAACTGTCCCAGCACTTGTCCCAGCTGTTCCAGACTGTTCCAGTAGTACTATCAACAGTGTCCATACTACCTTTACTACCTGTACTTGAGACTTTTGAGCACTTAATTCATTCAAAGTTAATGTTAATCAACTTATATTAATTCAATAAAAAACTACAGAATGGAGACTAAATATTATATACATCGGGGTGGTGGTGGCCACATTGACGATGCAGGTGGTAGGATCATCATCAATGCTGGTGGTGGAGTGGCCATCATTGCTGGTGGGATGGTGGTGGGGTGGTGCTGGTGGTTAATGCAGGTATAAGCTCAGTGTACTGGTAAGTCACTATATTAGAGTAATACCTAATGCAGGTATAAGCTGCAGTAAGTAAGTAAGTGTCAATGTAGGGGACAGTAAGTCCTACTCACCTCAGTGTACTGGTAAGTCACTGAGGTGGCACTACGTCGGAGAATGGAAAATGTACTACCGTGATTATGTAATGTGTAGGTACCATATACGGAACACTTATCTAGTCAACGCTCCCCCAGAAGTGGTACGTAGTCCGAGAGCAGCTGCGAAATGCTTCACCTTAACACTAGGTAAAGCTTTAGTAAGAGTATCTGCAGTCATGTCAGCAGTGGGGCAGTAGATTAAAAGAAAAGAGCTGCTGTCGACTACGAAGCGAATGAAATGGTAACGTATGTCAATATGTTTCGTGCGTGCATGAAAGCTTCCATCTTTGGTGAGTGTGATGGCTGCCTGGTTGTCACAGTAGAGGATGGTCGGGTCCACAAGTGGTTGGAAAACTTCCTTGACGAAACGGTGGAGCCAGACGCCTTCCTTCACAGCATGCGTGGCTGCAACATATTCAGCTTTGGCCATTGACAAGGTGACAAGTTCCTGCTTCTTTGACATCCAGCTGACAGCTCCTCTGTCCAGTATGTAGGCAAAGCCAGAGATCGCGTGGTGATGCTCCTGGCTGGCACCATCTGCGTCTGTATAGCCTTCAAGACCTTTCTTTCTGGCATCGAACGTTAGGGCTAGACCCTTGGTACCTGCTAGATACCTGTAGATACATTTTACGGCTTCCCAGTGTACCATGCCAGGTTCATTGTTGAACTGCGTGACCGTCGACACGGCAAATGCAATGTCAGGTCGAGTTCCTACTGTGAGATGCATGAGGGAACTGACGGCGGCATGAGATGGGATGTGTTTCATCCATGCAGCTTCAGTAGGCAAGCTGGGAGCTTGGTTGCGCAAGAGTTGGATGTTCGGGTCCATAGGTATGGACAACGGCTTGAGATCGGAGAAATTATACTTCATTAGAATGGCATCAACATATGTTGTTTGCGAGAGCGCGATGGTGCGAGTGTCTCGATCGCACGTGACCTTCATTCTGAGTAGCCAGTTGATAGGCCCAAGATCCGATATTTTATATCGTGCCTTGATCTCGTCTTTGAATGCTTTGATGAGGGACAGAGAGCTACCAGTGACCATACAGTCGTCGACGTGGCTCGCTAGAAGCAGTATGTCATGTCTGACATGTAAATAGAATACTCCCCAGTCAGATTCTGCGCAAGTGAGTTTGAGTGCGTGAGGTGTTCGGCACAGCTTGAGGTACCACTTCAACGCGCCTTGTTTGGATCCGTACAATGTGACGAGAAGCTTTGCGACCAGACGTTTGTAGTTACCGTCAACCTTGTAGCCTGGAGGGAGTTCCATGTAAATATCTTTGCCTGGGTCAAGCTTGCCATTGAGAAACGCCAAGTGGAAGTCGAAGACTTTGACATCCCAGTCGTTTCATGCGGCTATTGCAAGGATTGTGCGAAGGGACGATAAGTGTGCGACGGGGGCGTAGGTGTTGTCGTAATCGACGCCCTGTACCTGTGAGTAACCCTTCGCGACTAGTCGGGCTTTATACTTATCGATTTCGCCCGCAGCGTTCCATTTTATCTTGAATACCCACTTACACCTGACAACATTCACGCCGTTCGGGTGTTTGACCACTCTCCACGTCCTCACATCCGCTAGGCTGCTCAATTCACTCTTGATCGCCGTCTCCCATCTCCCCCAGTCGACTCTCGATCGTGCTTCGTCAATCATCAATGGATCAAGTGCTTCCGCGTCCGCAACGCCTGCCACCATCATGAAGATGATGTCATCGTCATCAGGGCATTCGCCCGTGCGAGTCGTTCGGTCGAAGAGTTCTTCGATGGCGGCTTTGGCTGTTTCATTCGGGCGAGTCGTCCATCCATCTGCCATTCCTTCACCTGCCTTTAACCGTTTGAAGTACTCCGATTCGAAGTGTTGACGTGTTGATCGTCATAATGCGGGTTCAGGTGGTGGTGGTTCGAAGGCGTTTCCGAGGTGATCAGGTGCGTCATCTGTTTGCGTTGTGCGCTGACTGATTTCACGAACAGGCTCATCTGGGGACGCTACAGCGTCTGCGCTGTCGGTGTTTGACTCGCTGTTCCCGTTCGAGACATTTGGTAAGTTCTGTCTCTCCCCCTCAGGCTGTGCACTAATGGACGTCAAGGTAATGGTCGCATCTCATCGTGCGAACATGACGCTGCGTTCAACGCCGACGGTACCGCGATCTGTACAGTAGATGTGGTGCCCGTCCGATTCGGGATCAAAGCTGACCCAGTGGCCGTCTCGCGTGCGCATGTTGAGTTTGGAACCTGTGGTGTCATGTACCTTGACTTGGCAACCCCATACAGGTAATTTCTCCAAGTTTGGTTTCTTACTGTAGAGTACCTCATAAGGAGTTTTGTTGCCGAGTCAACAAGTCGACGAACAGTTCTTGAGCCAAGTGGTGTGCATCATCGCTTCGCCCCAGAGAGACTTCGGGAGGCTGCTGGCGTGGAGCATAGCTTGGACACGCTCAGCAAGCGTCCAATTGCGCCGTTTGGCAACTCCATTGTGCTCGGGCGTGTCATGTACAGTCACGCGGCACTCAGTACCTTTTGACTTGAGGTATTTGGTAAATTCTTCGCTCATATATTCTCCCCCGCAATCCAATCGAAGATGTTTGATCTTCGTGTCGTGCTGGGTGGATAGCCATGCCTCATAGGAGAGGTATGAGTCAAAGGTGTCCAATTTGAGCTTAAGTAGGTATAACTTGGTGTACCGCGTGTAGTCGTCTGTAAAAGATACATAGTACCAACTGTGTGTGCTTGTTTGCACTGGAGATGGTCCCCACAGATCTGTGTGGACCTCATCACCGAGTTTCTCATGTCTGGGAGGGTCACGAAACTTCCCGATTGGCTTGTGCATGGTCTTAGCATACTTGCATGAATCACATGCACCCATAGTAGAGTGAGCGTCATTGAGAGTGAAGCCTGTGATGGTTCTGTCCTTCAGCATTTTACGGATGGCTTCAGGTGCGAGATGGCCTAACCGCGCATGAATTTCGGCCATGGTGAGAGCATCCGATGCCTTTGCAAGACCGACGAAAGGTTTGCGGGCTGACTTAAAACAGTACAGACCTTTGGTAAGGGGTACTTCACCGAGCTTTTTCCTTTTGTCACTGAATATTTGACAACATTTGTCACGGAAGAGTGCGGCATAGCCAGCAGTGTTGAGTTTACTGATGGAGATCAGGGTGATGCCCATTTTCAGGGCGTACAAGACATCCTTGAGGTGTATGCAAGTGACGGCTTTGCCGTTCGGGATGGAGATCATGAGATCACCCTTACCAATGGCTTGGAAGGTGTGATTGTCTGCTGTGGTGATGGACTTTGGTACAATTGCTTTGTAATCAATGAACTGGTTGTGGTAGGAGGACATGTGGCGAGATGCGCTGGAATCGAAGAGTTCCATGCGCTCGGAGGAGTCGAGATTTTCGCCAGCAAGGAGTGCATGACTGAAAGTCTTCGTGTACGTGTCCTCTGTGTCATAGATGAGATCGGGAGTGACCTCGTCTGCCAATTCTACAAACCAGCCTTCGTCATTAACCCGCGCGAGCCAGACACCATCTGGTTCCTCGTCTTTCTCAGCAGCCTTGGCAGCTTTCTCAGTGCCTTTGCCTTTGCCTTTGTGATTTCCTCGACCTTTTGGGCCTTGCCTGGCTTTATCGCCTCCTTCGGCCCAACAATTCTCCTTCATGTGACCTTTCTTGCTGCAGTTTGTGCAGAGCAAGTTTTTCTTCGACTGCACTGAATAAGCGACATCATCGTTTGCAGTCGTATTTGAAGGTTTCCCAGATTTCGCATGGCGAGTGTCGTAGTCATCAATTATACTAGACTTGACTATCTGAGGAGTGATTGTCCGATAGTTCATCTTTGCTGAGATGCAAAGAGAGGATATGGTGGAGTTGTAGGTTGAAGGAAGTGAACCAAGCAAAATTGCGGTGTAATCACTGTCACGGATGAGCTGTCCGAGTGAGGCAAGTTCTTGCCGCATCAGTTCCATCTTGCTGAAATGTGCGCGAACGTCTGCCTTTTCTCCACAATGAACCCCTTGGAGCTTCCTGCGGAGCTCAATAGCTACAATGCCAGAATGCTGCGCGAATTCAGATGCGAGAGCCTCCCATAGCGAGTGGGCTGAACCTAGTGAGTGGAACTTTAGGTAGAGCGTATCTGGAGTAGATGCTGCAATGATCTGTTTGACCTTGGCATTCTCCTTTGTCCATTCGGGTTCCGCTTTGTCATACTCGTCAATGAGCTTTTGCTTGTCTTTATTCGGAGTCCAGGTGTCATCCTTTCCAGTTTGAGGATGCCAAGGTAGCACCTTTGTTCCTGTAAGGTAACCACGTAGTCCCTGTGCTTCTGCAGCTAGCTCGATTCGACTTTTGTAAATTATCCAGTTGCTTCCGTCCGCTTTTAGTGTTGGGACCTTGATGGTTTCTTCTTTGAGAACACTCATCATATTTGGTCGTCTGGAAATACTTTTTGCCTTTGGAGTTAGAGCGAGAGCTCAGGGCTCATAACCTAATGCAGGTATAAGCTGCAGTAAGTAAGTAAGTGTCAATGTAGGGGATAGTAAGTCCTACCCACCTCAGTGTACTGGTAAGTGTCAAGACCGGTTCTCCTCAACGATCTTACTAGAAGGTCCAGGGATGCAGGGGACTAATGAGGAGGTAAGTCCAGACACCAGTAGGTGCTAGTTAGTGCAGACAATCAAGTCCGGGTCATATGGACGAAGTCCGGGCACTAGAGAAGCACTGGGAGTAAGTCCGGACTGCAGGAAAGTAGTCCGGAGTTGATCACAGCTTGTCCGGAGCGAAGGACATCCCAGAGGTGGGATAAGTCCCTAGAGGTCTAGCGTCGAGTCTGGGACAGAGGTGGCTTTTGCCCTTGTGCGAGTAGGAGACTTGCTAGGAGCGGACATAGGACCAAGGGGACAAGATAGGACAGAGAACGGAGTTGGCCAGAGTTCAGGAGTTCAGGTGAACAGATGGATTAGGAGAGCATAGTGGGTAGTACAGAGGGAGGAGTATCTTAGTCGAGATTTGATCTAAGGACTACTAGGCCGGAGTTTGGTAGTTTATATAGTAATGAAACTAGAGGTGAGTATATACGGTGACAAGTAAACACCCTAATGTCGAGACAAGGGACAGAGCGGAAGTGGACAGGAAAATAATCCAGGTACAGGAAAATAAAGCAGGGGCAGGAAAACAAACCAGAGTGGAAGCAGAAACGTGGAACTAGTGTTACAGGGACGACGGAGGAAAAGCAGGGTGAAGGAAACTAAGTTGGAACAGGACAGGTAAGGGTCAGAGGTGGACTTAACTAATGTTAAGTCCGGAGTGATGTCCAGGACCGGAGGAAGTGGAACCAGAGGAAGTGGAACCGGAGGAAGTGCAAGAGCAGAGGGAGTGTGCAGGTGGAGGAAGGGCGGAGTAGCGAGAGGAAGGTCCAGAGTTGGACATGGAAATGTCCTAAGCCTTTGGTGGACCTAACAGAGGAAGCGGAGCAGGAGCAGGAGCAGAACTGAGCCGGAGTTGGATGTACCATCCGGAGTTGGGCTACATCGCAGACAAGGCTAAGGGAGTGGCCGGACTGAAACCGGAGTAGCGACTAATGGTAGGTACAGGTCCAACACGGAGGAGTTAGACCGCAGATCTGTCTGTAGGAAGACAGGGGTTAGTCCTGAGGCGGAGATGGACGTAGTGACTGGAGTTGAGCTGGAGTGCAGCTATGGGGCTGGAGATGGCTGGACTAGATCCGGAGTTGCATCTATGCCTAAGGAGAGGTCAGGCGGGCCAAGGTTAGACCGGAGTTGCAACTGGGAAAAGTATGGATATGACAGTAAGTCACTGAGGTGGCACTATGTTGGAGAATGGAAAATTGTACTACCGTGATTATGTAATGCATAGGTACCATATACAGAACACTTATCTAGTCAACAGTGGTTGCGTCCATCATCAACGCACAACACAGGTGGTGGGGTCATCGTCGTTGTTGGTGCCTGATGGTGGTGGCCGCATCATTGGCACTGGTGGTGGGGTGGTCATCGTCAACGCAGGCAGTGGTGGTGGCTGCTTCATTGACACTGCTGGTGGGGTGGTCATCATTGCTGGTGGTGGTTGCATCGTCGACACTGGTGGTGGCCTTGTCGTCGATGAGGTTGGTGGTGGTGGTCGCATCCGTCATTGTCACTGGTGGGTTGTCATTGTTGCTGGTGGGTTGTCATTGTTGCTGGTGGGTTGTTGTTGTCACTGGTGGGTTGTCGACATCGCTGGTGGTCACCTCATCGTCAATGAGGTTGGTGGTGGTGGTCGTGTCATCGTCGACATTGGGGGTGGTGGTGGTCACTGGTGGTCGCCTCATTGTTGACAACATTGGTGGTGGTGGCCGCATCGTCGACACAGGTTGTGGTGGTGGTGGTGGTGGTCGGTGCCATTGCTGTAGCCATCGTCATCGTCGTCTGGTCAACGACACTGGTGGTGGTGATGGTTGATGTCATCGCCATCATCCGTGATGGGGTCATTGTTGGCGCTGATGGTGGTGGTTGCATCAATGACGCTGGTGGTGGTGGCTGTTGGGTGGTGGTCGATGCGGTGGTGGTGGAAGATGAGGAATAAGGCCTAGTTTGGATGCCAAATGAAACAAGTTCGAAATTTGAAGTTTGGAATTCAACAGTCATGGGACTCCACCACATGACAAGATAGTGGCTATGCATTGAGCTGGCATCAAGCGTTGAAGTTCACCACCATGTCAAGCTCTGAACACTCTGATCACTCCTTATGCTCCAAGGGAATCGTGGAGCATACTCAACTGGTTTCATCAGCAAAGCCAAGGAAGGCCAGAGCAAACTGGACAGATGCTGAAGAGCGTGCATTTGTTCTTTACCTGCAGCAGCACGCAGCCACAGCTGGAGATGGACTCAACTTCCCAAAGAGAACCTTCACCAGTGTTGCACAGCACTTACAGGAAAAATTCCTGGAGCAGACAGGTGGGGAGAAGACCAGTACTGCATGCCATACAAAGTGGACAAAAGTACATACTATCTCTTATCTATGCGTCATCTACTCATCAAATATCACAGCTCAGGGATGAATACTTCACGGTTCTGAACCTCAAGAGTGCATCTGGATTTTCCTGGAGTGACAGCAAAGGTGCTGGGAAGGAGAAATCAGATCCTGAATGGAAGGCATATGTCAAGGTAAGTGTTATTGTACCACACGGAAATGACACTCATTCTAGCTATAATGTAGACGCACAAATGCACGGTGCATTTCAGAGACAAAGGTTTCCATATCTTCGACATCATGGAGGAGATGATGCCCTCAAAAAGCAAGGGCACACATGTTTTTTGTCCTGGCAGCAAACCCTCCGAGCAAGTGTCTTCCCCAGCAACAAGTATGTGTCCCCCTGTGTCAAGACCGGTTCTTCACCGATCTGATCTCTACAAGGGGTCTGGGGGTCAGGGGTTGGCCTAGCGGTAAGACCGAGATGCTACGTAGCATAGTCGTGCTTCCCGAATGATAGGAAGGCTGACCGAGGGTTATACGGAGTGTTCAAGGGTAAACGGTCTACGACCAAGTGCTTGCACGAGGACTGGGATGGAGAGTGCGAAGGGAGAACAGATGAGAAGTATCTTATTCGATATTCAAACTGAAACTACAACAGACCGAGTATCTAGGTATTTATACTAAGTAGAACGGATGAGGCGATGTATGGGGAGTCGGGATTACCAACAAACAACGAGTGTAGTCACGCTGCGCGCTGAGTAAGTACGGTAAGTGCGATAACCAGATTACCGATAGATAATGTATTAGTAATGACACGGGACAGGAACATATAGTGACCAGAAACAAGAAAGGAAACATATTAGGTAATCGTACAGAGAGACAGACCGGACAATGCGCTCACCAATCAGTGGTGCTACAAGACAGATAGAGAGAAATGGAAAAGGGGAGTACATACTATAAACAGACGGCGAACGCGTGGACACGATCAGACAATAGGGTACAGGGTGATTGGATGTCATGGTCGTGACACCCTGCAACCCCAAGTACATCTTCAATGCCACCACCACCAATACTTCAGACACCTGTGCTGTTCCTGACCCCATTATCAATGCCACAGCCAACATTTCAGACACCCACCGCATCCCGCCATGAAGCTTTGGCCTCCAGTCCTACCCCAACTGCAAAATCTACTACCGACATCTCTGCTCCACCTTCTACACCCTCTTCATTCCTCGCACCTTCAGACCATGGCTCCAATTCCTTGTCAATTTTGATGAGTGTTAGCTGGGGCCCAGGGAAGCACAATTTCTGGTTCTGAATCTGTTGCAAGCGGTGCAGCTTCAGATACATCTCAAAAGCGTGTCCATGGTCCCTCAGTTGCTGTTACAGCACAAATGGAGAGCACTGAAGCGATGAAGAAGGTGTCACAAACTATTGATGGAATTGCCAAGGCCAATCACTACAACAGATGTCTGTGAACAAGCTATCACCCTACTCAACAAACACAAAGACAATTTTTCAGAAGATGACTTCCTGGATCTTAGTTCGTATTTGAGCAAGAATAGAATGAAGGCTGTTGTCTTTGCTGGCGTGGCATCGAAGTTTCACAAGACTTGGTTAGATAGGTGTCTTGCAGAAATAGCCACGAAGAAATCCGTTTGAGCACATCCATGCATCATACATATGTTCTATATGTCACCCCCATGCAACACATCCATTGTACTGTACACTACTGTCTTGTACATTATGTGGGTAATGGAATCCCCCTTCATTTACACTCTGCCAAGTAGTCTCCCCACATAGCCTGTGCAAGTGCATCACGGCGCTTGTTTGCATGCTCTGTCTCATCCCTGCCCTGCACAATGTTCTCCTCATGATCACTACCTGCAATTGGAATATCATCCCTCTCATCAAAGCGCATGGCTGTCCAATCAAAATCTGGATCGTTGAAAGCTTCAACATCGAAGTGGTTGATGAAATTGTGCAGTGCACACAAAGCAGTGGGTACACAAGCTTGGATTTCCATGCTGTACTCCAGGGGGAAGTTGAGGATGCACCATTGGCATTTTAGTACTCCAAAAATATGTTCAATAATGTTGCGCAGTGCGGCATGTCAAAGGTTGAAGAGTTCACATGCATTTCTTGGTCTACAGGAGTTAGATGAATGCAACCTTACTAAATATGCAATGTACCCAGTGCGCCCTTCACACCATTCCCTTAAATGATAGCGGACACCACGATATGGAATGAGAAGTGAATCGCACAATGGGAATCTGGCATCACCAAGGAGATACCTATCAGCAGGTACCTGGAGGCCATTTTGTACAGCATCCTTCCATAGCGCACTGTCAGAAACCAACCCATCCCACCCACACAGCGCATAGATGAAATCAAAACTGAAATCACAAGTGAAGAGGCAATTCTGTGAGAGAATGAAAGGGTGGTCATCTGTTGATGTAAAGGCACGTATGTGGGAACCATCCAAAGCGCCGATGCATTTGTCAAAAAAATTGAAACGAGGGTCCTTGGTGATCTTGTCCAATATTGGTGTATGTGATGTGGGGAAGCGGACTTGAGTGTTGTAAAAATCGGGGGAGGAGGAGAAATGTACAAGCTTCTTGAAGTACCTGGTAACAAGGACCATGTGACAACTAAAAACAGTAGATGAGTAAAGGCAACGTACTTTGTGATTGTGTCCATTGAACGCTGGAACCGTTCGGCAACAAGGTGTGAAGAGAGCCCAGTAACACAGGTGTACAAAAAGATTCCAAGTTGCTCCTCCACCGATATGCCCTTCTTTGATACCATGAAACTGTTCTCATGAAGGATACGTACAAGTGCCGAAAACATTTCAACAGAGATGCCAAAATTAATCTTGATACGGTCGGGGTGTCCAGTAATGAGCTCTAGAACCCATGCTTCGCCTGAAAGGATGGATGTATGGTGAGGAATGCATCTGGTAGGAGCAAAGATTTGATAGCAGAGTTGGGCGATCTGTGCCATGACCAGGGCTAGAAGAAAAAGTAAACATCTACGATGGGTCACAACATCAGCTACGATAGCTTGAAGTTGCCCAGAATGAAGTTGTTGACTGTGGTTGTCCATGGAGCAAAGCAGATTGGTAGTACACAATAGCCTACGTGATAACCTGCCTGCATGCATAGCCACTATCTTGTCACATGGTGGAGTCCCATGACTGTTGAATTCCAAACTTCAAATTTCGAACTTGTTTCATTCAGCATCCAAACTAGGCCTAAAGACTTAGAGAAATTTTTGAAATATGTGTGTGTGCGCGTGTTTGTGCACATAATGTACCTACTTTGTCCTGTCTTACACGGCCACCCGAAGGTGAAAATCAGCCGAGTGTCACGGGCCAGCGGACGGTAGCCCAAGGATGGATTGTCACCGTGTAACACGGGCTGGGCCCAAGTTGGATATTATCACCTTGTGATATGGGTGGGCTATGGTGCTGTTTTAGGGAGTGGATAAGGGTGTAATCACCATGTCATATGTGCGGGCTGAGATTTGCTGTAATGGAAGGTAATGGGTGGGCTAGGAAACATTAGTACCAATGAATATAGTAGGGCTGAGCCACTTGGCAATAAGGTGGAACTACAAATAGAACTACAGGTTCACTGCCAGGGTTTGACTACCACGGGTTAACTAACTTGGGTTTACTACCGCGGGTTAACTAACTCGGGTTTACTACCGTGGGTTAACTAACTCGGGTTGACTACCATGGGTTAACTACCGTGGGTTAACTAACTTGGGTTGACTACTGCAGGTTGACAGCTGCGGGTAATAAGGCTGTGGAAAGAGTATTGCGGCCTAGCACAGCTGCAGTGTACATGTACCTAACAAATAAGGCCATACACACCATGTCCTGGACATGTACAACTGTGTAAATATGATTTGCACAGTTAATGCACTGAACTCGCAGTCCTACCCGCAGGAAGGATTGTATGGACAGATAAAGCCGCGGGAAAATTACCGCGGTGTAGCACAGCCGCAATACACATGCCCCTAATGACTTAGGCCATACACACCATATCCTGGGCATGTACAACTGTGTAAATATGATTTGTGCAGTTAATGCACTGAGATCACAGTCCTACCCGCAGGAAGGATTGTATGGACAGATAAAGCCACGGGAAAATTACCGCGGCCTAGCACAGCCGCGGTGTACATGTACCTAACAAATAAGGCCATACACACCATGTCCTGGACATGTACAACTGTGTAAATATGATTTGCACAGTTAATGCACTGAACTCGCAGTCCTACCTGCAGGAAGGATTGTATGGACA
>Ga0307518_10002090_pt1 | contig 14688 bp, 5 predicted proteins | sample 25_EM_MG_FD_203889 | JGI IMG/M metagenome (GOLD analysis project Ga0307518, IMG submission 203889) | Populus trichocarpa ectomycorrhiza microbial communities from riparian zone in the Pacific Northwest, United States - 25_EM | ecosystem: Host-associated > Plants > Roots > Unclassified | place...
TCTAAGAGAGGGCTTTGTTTACTCAAACCAATTGTCTATATTGTTGGTTAAGCCAACATTGTGCACTTGATTAAGACAAACACCATCGTGTTTGAAACACAAGAAAGCACACCTGTCCGTTGTCAGCAAGATCAGGCCAGTTGTAGTTTGCAGACTCCTTAGCTGCATTTTCAGCAGCTGTTTTCCGTTTTTTGGAGGCGTCGCTTGCTTTTCCACTGCCCATGTCACTTTCCTCGTCATAATTTTCTCCATAGACAGAAAGCTTGAACTCTTCAACTGCTTTAACAACTCCTGGTCTGTGGTATCATAAATGTGAACATTTGTCAGGTTAACAAAAATGATTGTGAAGATCCACATCAAGGGCAGGGAATGAAAGAATGGTGGGTGCAGCAAAGGATAGGAAGCTACGAGTTGATCTTACCTGGCCATGCCTTCTTCATCAGGAAGTGTTTCATCATTGATTTCTGGCATGTCATCTTCATCCAGAGCTAGGGCCTGCAGAACTGCATAGTGTCTCTGCAAACCTGTAAGAAAATGTATTGGAAATTGATGATGAGGAGAATCCAGCTAAGATTTAAAGAAAAAGAAAAATTATATGATTTCCTCATAGTTCACATAAATCAATGTCCTCCAATAATAGCATATATTACAGCAAACTAATATTATGCAATGTGCTATATCCATGATGCATGAAAATTGTGATCCACATGAATTGAGATTTTATAACTTTATATGTTCAATCAACCCAAACATTGATATTCTTTTTATTTTCTTGCACTATAATTCAGGATCTCTCATTATAAAAGCGCTAACTTCAATCAAGGCGTTGCTTAGGCAGAGACCACACTTCATAAATGCATGCTATATATTAAAAAATTGGAACTGAGATACAGATTGACCAGTAAGAAAATTTTACTACACCTAAAATAACATGCACTATATTTCATCATTTGCAGAGTAGATTTGACAAAATATAAGAGAGCATAAAAGTTCTTCCTAGTTCAAATCCAGAATCCATGGGTGTATGCGCGCTTCTGAACATTTCAAAAACTTTATTGACTATTACATGCTTAATATATTAAACAGTACTAATTCTAATCCTAGCAGAAATCCAACTTTTACTCCCAGTACGAGTAAAGGTTAAAACCAATCATCTTTTTTCATTGCCATCAATTTCCAATTCATAGTAAGAATCCAAATTAAAATCACTTTTTTCCTCAATAATAGCCATCAATTCGCACTATCCATGAATTCATATAAAAATTTCCATTAAACTTTTAAGGAAATCTATATCAACATCAGATAATAACTTTTATATGAATCACAGAAGCTAGTTCAATAAGTTAAATTTAAATGTGTTAATTTCAATAATAAAATAATTTTTTAACTTGAATAATACACATGAGGGTGCACATGCCAAAACCACTAGTTAGACTATAAAATAATATAAAAGTTTAGACAACAGCCAAGTGAAGAGGTTTTCAAAAATTTTCCCAATCATCTTAAGATTGCTTCTGGTATGGAATGAAAAATCTGAAGAAATGTTAAGGAGATAACATCTTAAATTTAAGGGTGAAGAAAGGTTTAAGAGATGATGTATTAAGAATGTTTGGTAGGAGTTGAAAATAATGAAAAGTAGTGGGTCCCAAAAAAAGAGAAATCAGATTTTAAATTAAATATAATAGCAAAAAATTAAATAACATATAGTTGCACTCCAAAATGGAAATAAAAGGAGAAGAAAGAATAGATTAGTGTTAAAATCTACAAAAGGGGAGGGAAGGACTCGAGATCCAAAATCCACCCCCCTAAAAAAAATTTCACCTCTCCCCCACAAGAGGATGAAATACATGGTTTGGATTTTTGGTCATATTTGCCCTTATGGTTTTGGTTTGATCATTGTTGGTTTTGTACTTGTAAATCTTGTTCACATATAGAAAATTAAACCAAAACCACGGGGGACAAATATGACCAAAAACCAAAACCAGAAGGGCAAACATGCAAGAATTGTAAGTGCAAGGGCAACAATTAAGTGCAAGGGCAACAATGACCAACTGGAACAATGGGAAAAATATGACCAAAAATCCAAAACACAAGGGCCAACCATGTATCTCATCCCCACAAGGTTAACATTTAAACCCATTTTGGGGTTAAATTAAACCTCCATGAAAATTTCCTTTTTCCCCTAATTTGTACCAAAAATAAGTAAAATGGGCCACACCAAATATAAGCACTCTTCAAGGTACGAAGTCTGAATAATCAAAGCCAGCTTACCAGGGTTAGCAAATTGGAATACAGAAAAATCTTTCAAGTCAATGCGTTTTATTAAAGCAGCAGCCTTTTTAATTTGTTCATCAGTAGCTCGAGGTGCCCCAGCATTTGTGTCTGAATGAATCTGCAGCAAGTCAACCATACCCTTGTTGCTAAGATTACTATATAATCCATTTTGAATCAACTTAAAATTGTACTTGCCTCTTCAACATGCCTGACATCATCAGAATAGGGAAGATATATCATGTGCATTCCAGGTGGCTCAACCTGACCACCAGCACTAATAATCTCATCCTGTTTTTCAAAGATATCAATAAGCAACATTAATGACACAGTAATTTTGAAATTAGACATAAAAACAACAGCAATTATGTTCACTGCATAATTAGTTCAAGATAACAATTTGTATCACATAAATCGCATTGTTTAAGGAACTTGGAAATCTAGTTCAACAGCATGGATTAAGCACTAGAAATTACTTTCTTTCATTACTCAACAAAAGCACAAGGCATGGTATTCAATTCAAAAAGATAGATTCAAATCCGGGAAGAGAGATCTAAAAATATTGGTAAGAAAAACAAAAGCACAGGGCATAGTATTCAATTACAAAAGCAGAAAATGACACAATTGCACACAATGACAGCATGAGGTAATTCAAATGCCTTAGTTTAAATGACCACAGAGGGGGACAACTACGTTAGAATATTATCGTATTCTCAAATGCAATTAGGAAAATAAAATAAAAATAAAACAAAGAAAACAAATAAGCAAAATGATAAATGTGTTAGACAAGTATTGGGAACCTAAGCTACTCTCTACCAATCAATCAGTTTACATTACAAGTTTATTTCATTACTCTTTACATTTGAGCAGAATTTAGTTGCAGGGTCCCCCACTTATTTAATGGAATAGGGTAGAAACTCAAAAGATAGACAAAAAAGAGAGTAATAATGACAAAATAATATAAGGATGAAGATGGCATATTGATGCCAAAATCAGACTTGTTCACCAATTATAAATTCATGCATGCAACAATCCAATGGTACTTTAAAAATGCAGTATTTTACTTGTGCAACAAGGGCAACCAATTGAGGACGAGATGAGCTTCCATAAAATGCAACTGCAAAACTGCAAAATTTTCAATGAATGAAGAAAGAAAAAAGAATTAAGAATAAATAAAAAGCATGACTAATTCAAGAGATAGGATAAAAAAAAATCAACTTTTGCAATTGATGAACAACACTTCTCTTGGGTTCCATAATTTATATTCCTGCTTTTCCATAACCAAAAAGAAAGTGGTGCTAAAGTTAGGAATCTTGATGCTCCTAGCCACATAAAGTGTAGGATACTAGCACCACAAAAATTAAAGCCATCACCTAGTTATGCTCCAACAGAATTTGGGACTGGAAGAAGAATTTGGAGATGGTTGTGCCCTTTGAAATCTTTATACAAGGTGGATGCACTAAAGTTTCAAGTCTAGACACAAAGACATGGTTACAAAACCAAGAGTTTGCCCATTGCATCATAGAACGGTCCCTATATTATGATTAAGGATATGGATAATAAATATGAATTTCTACAATCCCAGGCTTAAACAAAAATTGCCCAGGTACAACGGTAAAATGCTATTTGTATATACTACAATAAGGAGAAGGAAAGTATAAATAATAAATCTAAATAAATACTGACAGCGTCTATCATGAGTAGAAACTTATCTCATTACTAAATAATATAACATAGCAATACAAATGAGAGATATTATTACATTATATCTTATAAATATTTGGGTTCAAGTTCAAGGAATAATACTATAGTTCGCAAAATAAACACTGCTCACCGTTTAAGGTTTACCATGGATCTAAGCAGGGCAATGAAAATGCAAGTGCTACCAATTACTTCCTGCAACCAATAACCAGAAAAGAAAAAAGCGCTATTACATACCAGGGAAGAGATGATTTTAGGATATATGTAAAGCAAGATGGGACTGTTGAAACAAAGAAACTCAGAAAAAATCTGGAAATATAATCTTACAATCACCAAATATCTGAAGTGCATATATTTTTTGTTTAATAAGATAACTACTACTAGTTATAACATCCATCATAGCCACAAGAGAGAAGTATCGAGCTTTAATGGAGAGTGAAAAGGGAACAATTGAGTGGCTTGAAAGTATTAATTTTACTTCTCATTGAAGTTCAAAATTAAATAGATATTCTACCATTTCACTACCAGACTCTCAATTAACATGCTTTTATGTTGTAAGCAAGGCACAGGCAAATCTAGACAGACTCATAAGAGAACCATCAAAGCTCCCTGACCTTCAAAGGACCAAATAATAATAACATAAAATAACATTCACCAATATATTGAAGCATAGCTACCCACAAACACGTGCATACAATTAAGATTTTGAAGAGCATTCTAACATGATTCTTAAAATTATTCTTCATGCTCATCATAGAAATGACATTCTCAAAGACAAACTGTGGAGATGAGTAAATTCAAGCTATCAAGTTTAATCCACTTAACTAGATTTATATATCCTAAAGTAGAAACAATCAACAGTACGAATCATATTATGTCCTTTAGATGCAATTTTGTAGGTGAAGTGGATCAAAATATCATTCACTGCACACCCATGAAACCAAGATATTGCCAAATTGCCCAAATGTACTCTCTGTATGAGATAATGTGAAACTAAAAAAACTCCTAATGCATTCGATGATTACCTAATGCATTCTTAAAAAAATTTATTTCCATGAATGTGCCATCTTCTATATAGAATCCTATAACATTGCAATACCAACCTACGGAATCCATTTCTCTCCACTAACTGCAATTCCTAAAGGGAGATATAGAGAGTTGTAACCCAATCTAGGGGAAAACATTATTTAGCTGTGGCATTACATGGCCATTTATAGGCTTGAAGAAGCATGCTAAGTCATCAAAAAAAAGTTGTGATCTATAAACCAAAGCAGAACAGGCAGCATGAACTTTATGAAAATACCCAAATACTGTTCAAGGAAAAGAATTAAGGAACCTTTTCACTAGGAAAAATAAATGTCGAAGGCCTCAAGTTGTGATAATCTTTCAAGCAACTTAAGGGCTTGAATCCAAGAAGATGAAGATGTCCCGTTGAAACTCTTTTTATCTCAGACAGCTCCTCGACAGACAACATGATATTGTCACTGAACCATAAATTGATTAATTAGGCAACAAATGCAAGTAGACAGCCGCCATAATTTATCAAATAACAAAAAAAAAATATTAAAGTTTTGGCATATACCAAAATCAGCATGCCAAAAAGGACGGTGTGAAAAATGTAAGGGCATGACAACTTTTAAGTTACAATATTAAATGATCTAACGGGAAATTTATTTACATCATATACTCCTAAGAAGAATTTAAAAGAAAATGAAAAGGGGAAAGCAAAAAAAAAAAGATGCAGCAGGTTCTTGAATCAACTAAGAAAGAAAAATAAAAAAAGCATTACAAATAACATAATCGACAGAAGTGAAACATGCTTACTTTTTGTAAGGCTGATATCGTTTTGCAGGTTCTTGCATCAATGCACCAGTATCGGCACAGATAAAAGATCTCTCGGTCTGCACAATGTCAAAATACATGACCTGATTAAGATCTAATACTCACAAGGTGAATCCAAAATCTAAAACAAAAAGGAAATGATGGGAATAAATTAAAAGTCAATTACATATGATTAGAGCAAGTAAAGAAACTCCCCAGTTTGTATCTAATTAACTTGAAACTAATTCCTTTTTAAGAAATTTTATGGTGTGGATTAGGAAGCAATAAGTAAAATACTGGTAAGTTCAAGTATATAGCACCATATTCTGTTTTAGAATATCATTGAACAGAACATAACACCTCAAGAGAAAGCTAATGCATTATCTCCTTAACCTCCTTCAGTGCCAAACTGTGGAAATCCCACAAGCTAGAGCCACAATGAGGGAAAAAGAATACTACATGAAATGCATCATGCCATAAGAAACAATCCAGATGCTGGAAAGTGCAGCACAAAATGATCAAGACTAATGATCTCAAATAGGCATAATTCACTTACATTGCACAAAATATGTGCAATGTAAATAAATGTAAGCATTAAACGAATAAACAAAATGAAACATGACAATCTGTTATTACCTTCAAAGGACGATTGCTGACAGAATCAAGCCACGTAATTGCCCCTAGGAAACAAAAGCACAAAAAAAATTTCATAAACTGCCTTATGTGATGACAACGATATTATGCAGAAGCCTCTATAACATAATGCAGCATAGAAGTTCGTAGTAATTGTACCTGGCAAAGTTGGACGAATCAAAGCATATGTATTCAGCTCAATTGACAATCCATTTGCAATTGACAATGTGATTCTTCTTACTATTCGCTTTGTAAACATTCGTTTTCTAAGCTGATCTTTCATATCTTGCAATCTGAGATTAGAACACAATGTGAGAGGATTTTATGAAATGAATAGTGCGCAAATACACATGAAATGCACGCAAATATAGATATTCAAACATCACTGTAGATCAATGAGTGTATTATAGCAGGATATACGCGCCAATGAGAATTATCATCTCAACAAAAAGCTCTGTTTTGAGGGTTCCCATGAGAGACTCTTGTATAGATGTTTGTTTTTGGGTTTACTGTGAGCAAAACAGGCCCCCACATATAGAGAATAACCATGTCAATATGTGGAAGATAACATAACTAGCAACTCTTAATCACAAGATGTACAGGTGTCTCCAACACAAGAGAGAGAGAGAGAGAGAGAGCTCATTTACATGCAGCTAGGTAGGTAACTCTTAACCATAAAATATTTTTATGGCCATCAGTTTAGAAAAGCACACACACTAGCATACACACATGCATACATACATTTAATATGTGTGTGCGCGCACGCAGCTATAAGCATAGGAGCATAACTGTTTGGTGCTCATTAACATTTTTGTGTGTGAGAGAGTGTTTTTCCTATTCCAGAAAAACTTGCACTATCATATGGAGCCCTTGTAACAGTATAGCCACTACTTGTGAAAGTTTTTATTGCCTCTGGAGCATTAGCATTTCCCATAGCTTTAAAATATGTAAGTCCCCAGAAGCCCAATTTCACAATTGCACTTATGCAATGTCAGACAGAAAAATGAAATAATCCTTGCAAGAGTACCACAAAAAAGAAAATGCATACTTTTGTCCTGCTGAAGGCATAAACTGAGCAAGTTCATCACCCTCCAACCCAATCAAATCCTGAAATATAGTGAATTCTCTATCAAATGTAAATCAACTTACCAGCCGGAGAAGTTAATAAAGAAATCAAATGGAGTAGATATGGAACAATGAAAAATCAACTGATGTAGGCAAGGACATACAGAATAGAAAAGTGAAACATTGAACTCCTCATCAGGTTGACTCAAGGGGAGAAGTTCAATTGAGATGCCAAGATCTTGTGCATCCTGAAAGGTAGCAATGGCATTCTTTAACAACGAAATTTGAAGTGAAAAATTGCATTCTCACAAAGGGTTGAATTTTGAAGATGTGCTAGTTATGTCAATGGAAATCTATACTTTAGCTCGCTGCAATGTTGTCCTGGTCATATCTGCTTTGGCTACACCCTTGATGCTCCCAAAAGGATCATCTTCGTTTGTAAATAAAAGAATCCGTTTATCAGCTGTTTTCGCAGATCTGAGATGGTTTCATCCCTTACATTAGGAAACTATGCATGGAAGATCTTAAAAAAGAAGATGAAAATATCACTTCAGCTTAGAAGACAATCAAAGCTATAACATCAAAGACAAAGAAAAATGTGTATTACCCTTTACGCAACAATGCTTGCGCTATCCAGAGAGCATTGTAAAGGGAATTCTCCCGAGACCCAGACACAATACCATACTGACTGCCAATGTCTTTCGTGAATGATTCTGCAAACAAATTAGATCAAAAGTCATTTGATATTTTTAATTTCACTAAAAAAAAAGGCTTTACAAAACATGAAGTAAGAAACTGCTCTCATTATTTCCATATTTACATACAAAGATCCTCAAAATTATTTTTTTCAAAAGTTAAAACATCTATGGAGATGATAAGTCGGGGATAATTATGACCATTCAAATTCAACCATCAGCTTCAACAAGCTATTAAGAATTAGAGAACTGAGCTCTCACAACTTTTGAAACCGGAAGATTCAAAGACCATGTAAGGAAAAACAAGATACCAGATAAAATAAAAGAGAGATGAAATCCAAAGCATGACTACTGGCTACAGCGTCATTTAGCTTTGACAGCGATAGTTGCCACACATTCTTCCAAGAGGAAAAGAAATATTATTAGATTCAATAATCATTGGTACCATGTCATCTGACAATTAACATTGGAAAGTAAACTAGGAATTAGTTAGAGGTTGTTGGAATTCCACAACTTTAGACATCAAAATGCAGATTCGACAAAGTCTTGCTCTGAAAGACAGACACTATGCTAGCAACGATTATGACAAAAGACTGGTGCATCGAACACAATCGATGTGATACAATTTCAGCACATAAAAATTTAACTACACAAAATATTAACATTTTTTTATGTTTAAAACAACAGCGGTCCAAAACAATGTAAGGTTAGATAAAGTTGAGTAACTTTATTTCAATGTTAAAAAAAAAAACTGAAGGACCCAGTCTGCTATAACAAAATTCAACCCTTTGTGAGAAAAAATAAAGAGTTTAGACCAGAAATCAATAAATCTGTACCAAAGCACGTAGAATATGCTGTCGAGACTTACCCTCTATGCAATCAAAATCTTTGATAAGCCTTGCAGTTGGCCTGTCTAGATACTCTCTCTCCGCAACATTGAATACAAAAGCACCATTTAGATCCTGCAAATTCTTCTTCTCCCTCTGCAATGATTATCAAATAATGGTGAACTAAATATGCTAACAACTTCCATCATAGCTAGCATGTGATCCTAAAAGAAGACAAGTATACAACCAAGTAACTTTGTCAAATCACATGCCACCATAAATACCAAACTAACCCCAAGAAAAGGATAAACTACAACTATGGAATTGCAAAATGTATTGTTTCTTCATCTACTTACACCCTTTTTTGTGTTGGCTATTAAAGCCAAAAACAAATAAAAAGACTTACAGTGTTAAAGAAGCAGATTGCAACTTCATCATACGATCTATTAATTATTTGGGTCTTCAATGACTGCGCAATACAACTGATAGCTATGTGGAAATGAGTTTCTTCCTTTCCGTCCTCCTGCAATACCACCAAAATCAAGAAAAAAAAAAAAACATGTTCACAGCCACAAAACAGCAGCATTTCTTATGCAAAGTCTATTATTAATTACAAATAAATCATTTGGATGAAGTAAATGGAAAAGAAATTAACGAAATCTGCTATTATGCAATGCTACATGCTAGTGTTTAGAATTGTGGCTTCGGTTACTTTTTTAAATCGTTTGGAAATCCATTAAAAAAATATTTTTAAAAAAAATTATTTTTGACATTAACATATAAAGGATACAAAATCATTAAAAAAAAAATTTAAAAACACTTTTTTGAGGCAAAAACAAAGACACTCTGATACAAAAGAAACAGGAAGGAGAGAGAGAGAGAGAGAGAGAATATACTGACAGAAGGGCAAGTAGATGAGAACATTTTGGGGGAAGCATCGACAAGGTAGACCACGAATTCTTTCGACGATTCTCTTTGCTGCAGAATGTAGTTTAGCAAAATTAGTGTTTCATTTTTTGGGAAAAATAAATAAGTAAAAGTGACAAGAAGTAAGGACCTGACCTGATAGAATTCGCTATCGGGATCGTCTTCGTCGTCTTTAAAGATGTCATCAGGGTCCAACTCCATTTCTTTCTTTCTTTGTTGATGTTTGGGAAAGAAAAGAGAAAACAGAGAGATCACTCGGGGGGTTTGTTTTAGGTTTCTCTGTGCACTCACCCTCCCTCCTAATTTCTTAAATATTCGAAATTCGAAGAGGTCAGTGAAGAGTACTCGGTACTCTTTGTGCTTTTTTTTTTTAATCGAAAAGTAAAATAGCGCCTAGCAAACACTGCGCCTGCACCGGTGGGCCTGAGAGAGGAGACCTAAACTGGGTTTGGCCCGTATGTTTTGTTTGGAAAAACTGTGTTTTAAAAAAATTTAAAAATAATTTTTTTATATTTTTAAATTGTTTTTATATATAAATATCAAAAATTATTTTAATAAAATAAAAATATTATTTTAATATATTTCTAAACAAAAAAAATTAAAAAAAATATTATTACTACACTCTCAAATACTCTTAGAATTAAGATCTTTCTTTTCGTGGTTGTTTCATGTTTTATTTGTAACCAAGAAAGATAACTTGAATTTAATTAAACAAATTTTAATTTAATTGGTAATTTGTGGAATTATTATGTTTAAAATAAACCATTAAATTACATAATTTAATTCAATTTTAATACTCAAAATATTTATTAATTTAATTCAATTTTATTATTTGAAATATTTATAGAAATTACCTGCCTTGACTATTTTTCTCTTCATTAAAGAAAACAACATTTTTACATATTATAAATACCACTTTCAAATTAATCTTTAAGAAAATACATTCCAGCTTCACTTATGCGACAGTTCTAAATGCTTCTGCTCATAGCTACCATTAGTTTTAGGAAGCAAATACATGCTCAAATTATCAAACTATAATTGCAATCAGATATGTGTGTGTGTGTATGCAACATTCTTGTTGTTATCAAGCAAAGTTAATTGTGGTTTGAAAAATATTAATTGCGTCTACATTTTATTCTTCGTCTATGATTGAATATTCATTTACATAATCTTGATTCATTCATGTCACATCTACTCTTATAAGAATTATTATTATCATCTACAACTTCATGCACGTTGCTAGAACTAAAAATTGACTCAGTCATCCTCTCTAGCATGGTCTTGTAAAGAACATATGGTTCTTTATACGCAAACCAACACAAGTGTTTCTCCATGAACATTTTTTGTAGAAGATGCATCGTATAATATCTGGATCGATAAACTTTTTATTTTTATACCTATTACATGTACACATAATACCTCCTCCACTAATATTTTTTGGATTAGATAGTGAAATAATTAATAAAACCCTCAATCCCATTACAATAATCCATCTTGCGCAACCCTTCAGGTGAAACTCAATACATCCAAGAAGGATCATCCATTACTTATATCAAACTTATATAAAATATTAATGACAACATATATTAATTAATTATGTGAACTAAATAAATTAGTTGTCATTGATTTAACTCAAATTTATTCAATTTGTTATAATAGTACCCTTAATCATTATCAATTTCCTACAAAGATTCAAATTCCTTTATATTTACCAAAATTTTCAACTTAACAATAAAATTGATAAAATATGAAACATACTCATTAAATAAGTCATTATTTATTTATTTACAAAACACCTAAATCACAAAATCAAAATCAATTTCATCAGATTACAAACAAATATAATTTTTTAAAATCTCAAATAAACCTTGACATGTACAAATCATGCATTCATATAATAAATCTCTATGGAGAAAAGCTATAGAATAAGTAAACACACATACAAATTACATATACTACACCAAAATGCCAAGAAAATTAACATTTTAAAAATGGGTTAAAATAAAAAATAAATAGTTTTGCTTATTTGATGTCAGAAATCTTCAAAAGAAATTAAATCAGAACAGGAATACTAATAGACTTAGTGTTGGGGTCGCCAGATTTATGATGATGAGAATTTGATTTGTGGTAAAATAAAGGGGTTGCTTTTTTTTACAAAGAAAAATAGAAGAAGAAAAAAAATGGGGGAGGGAGAGCGGGGATGTTAATCATCAAGTTATAACTTAAATATTACCTACGAATTTACTGAAGAATATTAGCGACAAGTTTATTTTGTCGATAATATCGTTTATAACAATGACATGTTATTTTTTCTTCTTTTCTTTTTATTCCTTCATTTCCCATTGTAATTCTCTCAGTATACACTAATGAAAAATTTTCATCAATATGTACCGATAGACATAAAGAAAAAATATTTCATAGGTAAATTTCATTGTAATTTACCAATGAGTTTTTTCTCATTAGTATTTTCATTTGTATTTGATAATTTTCTAGTAGTGAAAAAAAAATAAAAAATCAAGCTGGCCACCAATCATGTTGATGGAAAAGAATCCGATGAATTCAAATTTCCAACTGCAACATTTGAGACATGTCTCATGAGATCATGGGTCAACATTATAAAATTGACATATCAAGTATCAAAAACATTTGTCATCCTTAATTCTTACAACATCTTACAATGAAACAAGAAATTTCAACATCAAACTTAGTTTTTAATAATCGCATAAATCTCACCTCTTGATTTATAATAATTTTGATAGTTTTAATTAATCAACAACCAAACTTTTCATGCATAACTTTAATCGAGCCAATAACATATCACCAACTCATCTCTATAGTCAACCAGGTTCATATTGACATGCAAAAAAGTTCTTATATAATTAAGATAACCTATAAGACAATAAACCACATCTAGGAGATTAGTTCCTTCGATTCTTGATTTATTTATTGCTACAAATATTTTTTCCTCCTTCCAAAGATAATTGTTTGTGTTTAGAATGGCTTATGCAATTTTTTTCATTGTACTAGTTAGTTCTCTTAAATCTCAAGGATAATCATTTGTAATTGATGCTTCTTATTTTAAGGAGGATGCTATTGAGAAGAATGGAGTAGATGATAATGGATCTTGGGTTCTTAGCTTTGATGTAACCCTTTCATAATAATAAAAAATGAAAGTTCTCTAAATTAATCTTTTTATTTGTTATTCAATGTCATCAATATCCACCTCCCTCTTTTCTCTTTCTTATCTTTGAACATTCTCTATAGTATTCTTTCTTGAGCTAAATTGATATATCTTTCTCATGTTTCTTTGAGGATATCCAAGTGATGAAAAAGTTTTTCTCGAATAAACCTTAATTTCAGATGAGCCTTGCAATAAAAAATATTAAACGCATTAAAACAATTATAATTAACAATTACATAAAAATAATTATGGTAAGTGAATTAAAATACTCATACCTCAACAAAGACTTCCATACCTCCACTAGCGCCTTAAATTTTTCAGTAGTGTCATTCCATCTAATTTTACTTTTGCATTCAATTTCTTTCGCCAAGATAATTTGATCAAGAGTTTTAAAATGATAAGGGCATTTTGAGTTGATAAATTAATTTATTAAGATTATAAATGTATTTATTAGTTATTTTTAGATGAAAATAAATTGCAAATGGTATTTTGGGTAAAAGATATCCCAGCTCGATTTTCAAACCACCTTTTTAATGACAAAAAATTGAGCTTGTAAATGGTGTATCATGCAAAAATAAAAAGGTAGACAACATGTTGTCAACCCCTTAAAAAAAGGCTATGAGCATAGGGTTATGAGTGCATCATGCCTTCTTTATATTTTCTATGTGCCCAGCCCTATCCACTTTCTATTTCTTTTTTTATTTTTTTAATGTTTTTAAAATACACTATTAAAAAAAAAGGCTTGGCATGATATTTCAATTATTATTCAATTTTTCATGGTTCTTAAATAATATTATAGATTTTTATATGAATATTAAAAAATTGTTTCTAATTATTATGTAGCTGATATGGAAAAGAAAAATAACTCATGAATATTCCCAGAAAAAATAGTTTTTAAATTTTCTAAATATATTTTTGAGATGATTTTATAACATTTATAAATTATTTTTTACTTTCAACTTACAAAATATGACATTATGTTAATATTTTTTAAAACTTGCTTTTACTATCATAATAGGTTTTTTTTATAGAAAAGAGTTAATACAGTTAAAAAATATCCTTTCATTAGAACATTTCATCACAATCATATAAGTTGTCTTTTTTATGTCTTTCATCTCAAAGTTGTAAAAGAGTAATTTATTGGTCTCTTTTAGTAAATCAGAAACATTAGTTACAAGGTCAATATTTTTTTAAATCCAAAGAAAATAATAATATCAATACACTTGAGATACCATTATCTGGAAGCTTATTTAAGTTTATATATTGATTTCTTAAGCTTACACACTATGAAATTCTTTCCTTCGACTAAGAGTGTGTTTGGTATTGCGGTAACTGTTGTGGTTGTGATTTGAAAAAAGTTGTTTTATAAAAAGTACTTTTAGTTGAGATTGGTTTGAAAAAATAGGTGTTTGGTTAAAACTGTGGTTGAAATTGAGGTTAAAGAAAAAGTAGTTTAATGTGTTTGGTTAAAAATGCTTTTAAAATTGAGGTTATAAAATAATTTTAAAAAATATATATTAATATTGATAATTTTTAATTTAAATATTATGGATTTAACTATTGCTAT
>Ga0307518_10002091_pt1 | contig 14684 bp, 15 predicted proteins | sample 25_EM_MG_FD_203889 | JGI IMG/M metagenome (GOLD analysis project Ga0307518, IMG submission 203889) | Populus trichocarpa ectomycorrhiza microbial communities from riparian zone in the Pacific Northwest, United States - 25_EM | ecosystem: Host-associated > Plants > Roots > Unclassified | place...
TAACCTTAACATCAAGATTCTTATCTGTAACAAAATTTTGATTCATTTTCTATGATGTTTTGTGGCTTGATACTCTGGCGATGAATTCTTGGTTTGTTTTTTCATTTTGTTGTTTTATCTACTTCTGGGCTTGGTTAACTTCTTAACAATCAAAGTTCAAGTAGTTCTTCTGAATTCTGTTCTTTGCTCAAGCGATTCAATTGAACTCTGTTGGATGGGACATGCTCGAAATAATCTCTTTTAGTGTCCCTTTGAATGTTATCCCTATTGAATGCATGTAAAATCCAGCGTGCATGAAAAACTTCTAAGAATATGATTGCAAGAGGAGCATTTGGTTTTTACATTATTTTGTGGCTTAATGGTTTATTGAACGTGTTCGAGTTTTGTTTTGCTGATTCATGGCCCATGCTTTTCAGTTTTAAGAAGTTAAAATGATGTTTTCTACTTCCGGGGCTGATTGGCATTGATGTAACACGGGATTCAGGAGTTTGCAGGGAAAATAATTGTGATAAAAATAGGAAAAGCGGACATGCATGTTTGTTTAGCAGGTAAGAGATCGAGAACGTGCTAGATCTTAAGAAGTTCACAAAAAAAGTTTCATCTCAAATGCTAAGCTGATTTAGATTTCCTTTGCAAGTTCACAACAACAGAATCCAGGAGGAATAGAAGTATAACCTACCTGTTAGGACTTGGTGACCTGGGCCAGGTTTCATTTTGAACTAGTTTGGAGGTTGACCTGATCCGGGTTGACCCTATCAAATACGGCAGACCTGGATGATACCTGACTAAGTCAACTTTGAGGATTAATTTTCTTTTTTAATTTTTGTCCAAAGCGACATCATTTAATTTATTTTTTTGTCCGAAACAATGTTGTTTCATTATAAAAAACCAAAATGATATTGCTTTGAGGTTGACTCGGCAAACCTGCAACCCAGGCCAGGTATGATAACTTAGGATTGGTTAGAGGAATCGCTTTTGCAGATCTTTCTTTAGACAATAAGGTACATTGTATAGTAGCAAATAGAACATTGAGCCAGGGTGTAGCTATGTTCTGTTCTGTGATTTGCCAAAGCTGGCAATCCCAACCTGGGTTTAGAGTGAAAAAGGTTGATTGATTTATGCCTTGGCAACTAGTATGTAGCTTTTATGGTTGTCTATCAGCTGGACGTGTGGCTTTTTAGCATGTTCACATGCTGCTGTCAGGATGATCATAGATTTGGTGAAGTAGCAATACTTAAAATTTTACACTGGTGTTACTAACTTGGCTGAATGTCATGCTGATTGCCTCGACTGCCAGAGGCAAGAGGGAAGGGAGTGAGATAGCAACATGAAAGGGATGAGAAGCAGAAGATGGGTGGTAGTCAGGATAATATTAGAAGTCTAGAACTTGGAATTTTATTGCTGGATGGCATTGAATTGGCTGCCAGGAAGATCTCAGATTTTCCTTTCTTCTGCCTTGGTTCTTCAAAAATTAAATGAAGGACTAGAGATATGCATTAGAACCTCTGCCTAAGTGCCTATTCTACAACAACAACAACCAAGCCTTAATTCCAAAATAGTTGGGTTCTGCTATACGAATCCTTTTGTGCCATCTCCCTCAATCACATTCAATCTGCCTGGTCTATCTGTTTGAAATCTCTATTACTAGATGAAGTGCATAATGGTCAAGTGCTCTTGAATGAATCGTGCGGACGTTTCTCAAGAAAGCTAGCAAGGTTTTATGCTTTATTCCTTGTGATTTTTCACCTTGTTTGGGTGTTGTGCAGGTATCCTGGCACGGGGGAATATGACAAAGTTTTTGAAGAGGGTGTCTACGGTTGTGCAGGATGTGGAACACCCCTGTACAGGTCGACAACCAAATTTAATTCCGGTTGTGGTTGGCCAGCTTTCTACGAGGGTCTTCCTGGAGCCATTAATCGCATTGTGAGCTCTTTTGCTCTGCTAGTTTCCCCTTCTTCGCTTACCATTTTATAGCAATTTATGTCATGAAATATTAACAAGGTTGGCAATTGTTATCAGCCGGATCCAGATGGTATGAGGATTGAAATTACATGTGCAGCTTGTGGTGGACATCTGGGACATGTGTTTAAAGGCGAAGGGTTTCGAACTCCCACCGATGAACGCCATTGTGTCAATAGTGTATCGCTTAAGTTTGAACCTGCAAATTCTTCCCAGTGAAAACTAATGGTGTGGTTATTTCATGGTTCAGTACCATTGGTTCTGTATAAAACATGACTCTGCGTTTAGCCAAATAAAAAATGACTCTATCACTGTTGGTTATAATTACCCCTGTTACGTGCTTATGAACTTTTTGGAGTATAAAGAGAATGCTGTCATTTTGCCATTGTGCTGCTTCTGTTATGGAGATGAGAGAGACATCGCAGCCAGATGTATGATCTCATCTTCTTCCTGCGTGGAAGATGAAGCTGGGAAGATAAACTATAAATTAACGGTACCCCTTTTACGTGCTTATGAACTTTTTGGAGTATAAAGAGAATGCTGTCATTTTGCCATTGTGCTGCTTCTGTTATGGAGATGACATCGCAGCCATATGTATGATCTCATCTTCTTCCTGCGTGGAAGATGAATAGGGGCTGGGAAGATAAACTATGAATTAACGGTAAAAGTTGTATATTTGCAGTTAAAAAAGTCTCAGCACTGGGTCTTGGGAGTGTGATTGTGCACTTTTTTTTTTTTTATTTAAAGTATTTTTTATTTAGAAATATATTAAAATAATATATTTTTTTATTTTTTAAAAATTATTTTTAAGATTAGTACAAAATATTAATTTGAAATAAAAAAAATATATATTTTTTTTAAATATTTTTGAAAAGCAAAAATAACTAGTGACATCACTTTTAATCCATACCACTGTTCTCACACTAACAAAAAAAAAATGTTATTAATTAAGCAATTTTCTGTTTAAACAAAGGTGTAACTCGCTTTTTATAAGCATGCTGGGCCGTGTTCTGTGATTTTGTATGACAAAAAATTGCCGTTGAATGACCGCAGGGATGGTCATGTTGTCTCTTCTTTAATAATTTAAAGGAAAAACAAAGCAAACACCCTATAATCCCCGTCGCAATAATTTTTTTTTAAAGAAAATCGGAAATTTCTTCTAATTTTGGCAATAAATAAATAAAATAAAAATAAGTTTCCGGCGCAGATAATCACAGTCAGCATTAGCAATCTGCCAATCCGCCACATGGACAAAAAATTTAATTTTCAGTTAAAAAAAATCCACTTGACAAGATGACAAACCAGAAGTTCTTCTTGGCCACTCGACTTTACGTTCCATTTCCTCTTACCACAAACAAATTTCACTCTCCAAATTCTCTCCTTTTCATTTCTCCAAGTTCCAAAATCAGTGGGATTTGATTAATAAACGTGTGGCCACTTATGGCCTCTCCTTTTAGCCCCTGCCTGTAATTATAAACACAAACACAAGATTACTAGATAACTGGAACTAACAAACAAATGCATTTCAGTTCTTTAGCTAGCTGATCTTCTCCAGCGTTGTGTTCTTAATTAACCCGTGATTCTTATTACTAATATGCTGGAGTCAATCACTTGTTGTCACAGTCCCAAGGTAACAATCTTTTCAATCCTCCCTCCCCCTCCTTTTTAAGCAGTTTCCCATCTTTCTGATTCCTGTTCTTTATTAAGGTTGTTACGTTTAGTAATTGTTATGCTTGAGAACTTTGCTACTTCATTTTCTAACACTAGGACTCCATCAGCTTGTTCATTTCGATCTTTTTATCCATGTTTTGCATAATCGGGTTAGTGCCTATTCGTTTCAAGTTTATTGTTATTAATTTGGTTTTACCCTCTTAATAATTTCTGATTTTAGCCCACATTTTGGAGTTACATTCTTGTTTCTAATCGATTTCTCTTTGTTTATACCACTAAGTTGTGAGAGCCACTTTTTGGTTGCGGTGGGAACTCCACATTCTAACTTGGTTCTATGTTGAAAGTTTTTAAACTGGTTACAATATAGTATATATTGTGCATTTATTCAATATTTTGTAGTATTTGAAGTAAGATAGTTCTTCTGATTGTAATCCATTTCATTTGTTTGCTGATTTGCAGGGGCACAATATTAGAAACAAATCAAGCCCAATCAGGGCATGCTCTCGTCATATATCACATTTTCATGTACATTCTTTTAATGCTAGATTTTTCACAAAGCAGCCAACGCGCATGCCATCATGTGGCTTAAATTACTGGACTAGTCAATTCTCCTTTGTTTCGGGAAATATATTTGAAGGCAAATCTTTGTTAACTTCCAGATTGTGTGGTTCAAGAGGAATGTACATGTCCAGACAGAGATTGGGCCGTTGGGAAAGATCTCGACTATGTGCAGCTGTTGATGTTGGTAGTGCCATAGACGTTATCAATGATTTAGGATTGGATACTTTGACATTCTTAGGTGTGACTGTCGTGGTTGTTCCTGTGTTCAAGACAATTAGAGCTAGTCCTGTAAGATTTAATATTAGCTACAGTTCTAATTACTTTCTTTTCCATTTGATGTACCATTCAACTATTATTGCATCTAAATGCTTTGGATGTATATAGAAAGGGCGACGGAACCTGTATTGTCCATAAGATTAATGCTTGTGTTACTTGGAAGTGTTGATGGTTGCCTAACGCGTAGAAGCATGCATATAGATAATAATGCAGCATGCTTGAAGGTTTTTTGTTTTCTTCTGCTTAAATCCTGCATGATAATGGGGGTTGCTGGCTGTTTCAGATACTCGGTTTCTTCTTTGCTGGGATTGTACTCAATCAGTTTGGATTCATTCGAAATCTTACAGATGTTAAAGTACTGTCTGAATGGGGGATACTTTTCTTGGTAAGATCCGTCATTTAGTTAGCTTAATGTACTATGTTGCTGCTATTTTTCTCCTTCATATGCACTGCTATTTCTGCTGCTGTTATTCTATTTGGAGCTTTTAATCATGGTGCTCTATTATCTGTAACATTGTTTTCGTTATTTGCTCCACTATACATGTGGATAGTAATGGGGGTTGGGGGGGATTAACAATGAAGTTAAGCACAGTTACTATCAATCACCGAAACTGGCATTGTGTATTTGCCAAAACCTCATATACTCTATGGGCTTTCTGGTCTTTTTAGGGGATTTTAGATGACTTCAATAATTAAAAATAGCTTATTCCTTTTTAGCTTTTTGAAGGAAGAAACAAATGCATACATATAATATTGTTTAGTTCTCATTGTAAATGCTTTATCATAGTTGTTCGGACAAGAGCTCATTATTAAGCATCTTCTATGTTAATTTTATGCATTATTATATACTGTATAGATGATACTTGTTCCATTTGGAATACATGTTCCTTTTTTCAGCTGTTTGAGATGGGTTTAGAGCTTTCACTTGCACGTCTAAAGGCACTTGCAAAATATGCCTTTGGCATGGGATTGACTCAGGTATAACATTCAAATCTGTAAGCCAAATTGTCATTGTTCCTTGCACAATTATGGAAAGTAAATTTGATAGCTAGGTTAACTTATGTATTAAGTAGATATACATGATTTTAACTTGTTGGAAAATTGTATTTGACAAGATTTCTAAGAACTTTTCAATATGCAATGCTTTATGTTTTTTTTCCATACTGGTATGTGTTTCTTTATTCAATCATCTGAAGTTTATGTTTTCAATGTTCCGGAGGCAAATACACATGTAAAGGTTTCAGTTAGAACCAGGATAATTGTGGAAAAAAGGGGTGGTACATTTACATGACGCTCAGACTATGTGTGAAAATGGAACCAAGTCCTTTTCACTTCTGGCAAAAATGCATTGCAAGGCTCTGAGCTTCTGGGGGGGTCAAAAGACATTGGGTTTCTCAGTTGGGGTTCTGGAGTCTTATTTAGCCAGGATAAAACTTGAACTGTCCTGAATTTGAAAATAGATATCAGGCTCAAACCACTTTCTGAATATGTTTTTGTATGCTTTAACATTACAATTAGAAATTTCCCTTTAGAATACTGTATCATTCATCTTAATGCATGATGCTTTATGTTCATTTTAAAATAGCTGGTTCTTTTTGGCGGTGTTTGCTCTTTCTTTGAAGATTAAGTTTATAAATTTCATGAAAAATGAATTCGTGTGTCCACATAAAATCTGAAGAAACCATAGGAATGCTTTATTGTGCCAGACAGTTGTCTTCTGAATTTCTTGTCTAGGTGTCAAATAACCCTTGACTTAGCTCCTCTAGAATTAATCTCAGCAATATTTTCTTTATGGCATTTTACAAGTTTAGTTTAATTGCTTTTTTTCCAACTATTGTTTACTTTGCATTGCGCTCTATAACTATATACACTTTTGAGGAATGAAAATGTGACAATTACATTATAACTGCTGGGTGAACCTTTGAATTTATTGCCTTGAAGGTTGTGTTATCAACTCTTGCTTTCACAGCATTTGAACTCCCACCAAATGGTGCTATTGGAACGAAAATTTTGGAGTTCCTTTTTCATTCCAGACCTGATTTGGTGAGTGCTCTTATCTACGTATTCTCAATCCACGTTGCATATGATCACCAAGCAATTCTTTAAGCAAGCCCAAAGCTAAAATCTAGCAGTTCTTTGGTTTGGTGTGTTTCCTCTGTTGTTGTTTATTGAAAGCCTTGTGACTGAAGTTGATAATTTTTGTTTTTTTGGTATTGGTTTGGATGAATTCCAGGTGAACATCAGAAGCATTGACGAGGCTGTTGTTATTGGTGCTGCTCTCTCTCTCTCTTCTTCAGCTTTTGTTCTGCAGGTACTCAAGTTGTAAAATCTAACAATGAGTCGCAGATCATCTGTATAGTCATTTCTATTTCTAATAGTGGAATTTAGGATAACTTTAAATCCTGAAATTATTCATATCCAACCCAAAATGATGGTCTACTTATGTTCTATATTTCGGGCTGTTATAGGGTTTCCAGCATGAAGGCTTTTCATTGAAAGAGAATTAGAGTTATGTGATGCAGGGTTCTGGTTTTGAAAAATTATTAACAACATGGATTAACGAATTTTGGAATGATCACACTACAGAACAACTGATAACAAATTGACGAAGAAAAAGAAGAGAAGGAAATGGGAATGTTTGCAAGTCTTTGCAGGACATTATAGATGATTCAAAGATTTCAAACAAGAGCTATAGGATGGCTCTTGATAGGTTCAAAAGGTGATTAAAGTTTGAGAATAGAAAATATGAAAGGAGTTGATTTGATTGTCATGGTTTTCCTAAACACGCAAATCAGACTGGAAAAGTGAATAAAATTTAAGAAGCTTAGAAGAAGAATGAGAGAAGAATGCTTAAGAAAAAAAGAGTGAAGAGAGATAGAGGAGAAGGGAATTCCTCATCTTGCAAAGCTTTCAAAAGAGGAGTTTGTTACTTGGTCACCTGGGTTCCTTTAGAACCTGTAACTGGATATATGGATGGAGATAGGAGTGTTTAAGTCTGATGGTGAAGAAGATTAGCAGGACCATTCAGTAATAAGTATATTGGTTCTATGGATTCCACATCTCCCTGATATGTTCTTTGAAGTAAAGTATCCCATGGTTTCTTTGAATTATGTCTAGGTCCTCAAAAGTCCTTTTCTAAGAAAAGTTATGAAGAAAAATCAAAATAGAAGATTTCCACTTGATTTGGTTGTTTTTCAATCATATCAACATACATAATATTTATATTAAATAAGATATATTGGATCTCATCCTTGAGCTTATCAGATGTATAAATAGCTTCTTGCAGAAAAGGGTGAGCTTCCTACAAGATTTGGCTCTGCAACTTTGGGAATACTTCTTTTACAGGTACTTTAATTACTCACACCTGGTCTTGTCTGCATGTATACTTGAAATTTCTATTATGTTTTGAATTGATTATGTACACGTGTCTTGCCAAGATTTTCATGCAAGTAGAGACTAAAATTTTGATATTAAAATGATGTTGGAAGTTGGAACCTCATTACTCTCTATTTACAGGACATAGCAGTTGTTCCTCTCTTGGTCATACTTCCTGTGCTAGAGAGCCAGGTATGTCTAGACTTGCTTTTTTCTGTCCTGAAGAACTCTAAATAAATTTCATTTTTTGTTACCAGTAATAATAATTTAGGCTGCGTAAATTAATTTAATGGTATGCTTGTAATCCCACTTTCAAGATACCTGCTCCAAACTCAAAAGGTTTCTGTTTCGCTAGCTTTATTTGTTTGGACAGGATAATGCAGAGCAGATTAGCCAAAGACCAAGACTGTCTAGAACATAGAGTTCAGTGAAAATAATGCTTTTTAATTTCTTATGATCTGGTTGAGATCTGCTAATAATTAACTTAACTTTTCATTGTGGGGACAATTGCTCAGAATCTTTATGTTTCCAGAAAAACATCTTGATTTCAATTTTCCTTTCTCATTTATGTTTAATCAGTGATAATTCCTGAGATATAATCCAGATGCTTCAAGTTATTCATTGACCTTGTGTTCCTTCATCTGTTATATATATATATATATATATATATATATATATATATATATTTTGCAGAATCTGGTGGAGGAAAGTATTTGGCCAATGCTTGCCCAAGAAAGTTTAAAGGCTTTAGGTGGTCTTGGGTTGCTTTCTCTTGGGGGGAAATACCTTCTAAGGCGAGTGTTTGAGGTATGTGCCCTACTCATTTTATATATTAGATCCAGACATACATAAGGATACATAAAATGTTGTTGCCGACACTAAACTAAGTTATTCAGGTTGTTGCAGAAGCAAGGAGTTCGGAAGCATTTGTTGCTCTCTGCCTGCTAACAGTTGCTGGGACTTCTCTTCTAACTCAGAAGTTGGGCTTTAGTGACACGGTTTAAACCTTTCTTATTGGTGATAGAAAATGGTTGATATTGAGTTTTTGAGTCCATGCAGTTTGATTGACTTTGATTTGATCATGCAGCTGGGAGCATTTTTAGCGGGGGCATTGCTGGCAGAAACAAATTTCCGAACACAGATTGAAGCTGACATAAGGCCATTTAGAGGCTTACTTCTTGGGTTATTTTTTGTGACTACAGGGACTTCAATTGACACGCAGGTTCAATTTTTTCTCACCTACTAATTTCATAAGCAGTTCTGTTATGCAGGATGTTTGAAGCATTGAATACAGACAACTGTATGACATGCTGTTCTTCTTATGGGCATGATATCTTAATTCATCGTTAGTGCCAGAACATTCTGTTCACTGATTGTTTCTTACATTTCCTCTCTGACAAGTCGATTTATCTTCTTGTGCAGCTCCTTTTTCGAGAATGGCCAAATATACTCTCTCTCTTGGCAGGTTTAATCGCCATCAAGACAATGATTATAACAGCAATAGGTCCTCGTGTTGGACTCACCTTGCAAGAAAGTGTAAGGATTGGATTGCTTCTATCTCAAGGAGGTGAATTTGCATTTGTTGTATTCTCTCTAGCTAACAGGTCAGTCAATATTTTATCAATGTGCTACCATGCTATGATAGCATTCTGGATTACTTTCTTCTTTAAAATTTGTATCTTCTTGTAAGCAGTCTGGGAGTGCTACCACTTGAGCTTAACAAGCTGCTCATAATTGTCGTTGTGTTGTCAATGGCATTAACCCCATTGCTTAATGAAGTTGGAAGAAGAGCTGCTGAGTTCATTGAAGACAAGTTTGACACAGAAGATGTAAGTTCAGTCTATTATGAGTATGGTTGTGCTAAGTTCTCATGTTTTGAATATTTGCTAGTACACATCAGATGTGAATTTACCAACTATATGCTTAGATGCTCCAGAATTTTTAAAATCACCTGAACTATTTTAGCTTCAATGCATATTGTTACATTGTATTGATTAATTTATTGATTTTTTGTTACTTCTGCTAATGTGCCTAAAGTTAAATCTGAATATGCTAGAAAGCTGCTGAGGTGAACTTCAATGTTAGAGAACCTATTGTGATTGTTGGATTCGGACAAATGGGTCAGGTACTTTAGTTATTTAGAAGAAAAACAGCAGTTTTTTTTTTTTGGTTTCGAAGAGACGTAACATTTTGACTGCGCTGAAACTGCCCTAATGTTGCCATTTTTGTACATGCAGGTATTGGCCAATTTCTTGTCCGCCCCTTTGGCTTCTGGGATAGATGGCGGCTTTGTAGGGTGGCCTTATGTAGCTTTTGATTTGAATGTTTCTGTTGTCAAGGTCAGGAATTTTTGAGTTTGATTCAAATAATTTGCTTCTACAATCCAAAGTTAATTCTCCAAAAATTTACATAAACTGTTCTGCGTAACTTTGTTTCCACAAACGTGGTTATGAATTAAGTTCAAAATCTTTGAGCTTTCAAGAATTATATTAACTTACACAATCAAGTAAATTGCTGTTGCTTACATATACCATGACCCTTACAGATTTCCAGGTACATAATTGTTGAGAACTAAAACATGAGTCTGATTACAATTAGATCTGTCTTTGAAAAAGGTACACTGCGTGGAGAACTGTTTGGTAGTATTGTTGAGTTTTCCATTTCTAATAGTGAGAAAATGAAAGCATCTCTTAAACTGTGATTGTAGAGAGGATAGAAACTTTTTATCTGCTAATGCCTGATCATCTGCAGACTTTTTTGGCATTAAACCTTTGCAACTTCTCAAGCCATTCTTCTCTTGCTAATAGTTTGTGCTAGGTTATAATGCTCGGTCTTTTAATTTTTCACCATCATATTCACAGGCATCCAGGAAACTTGGTTTTCCAATCCTTTATGGGGATGGTTCACTTCCAGCGGTATTGCAATCTGCTAGTATCTCTTCCCCGAAGGCTTTCATGATCATGTTTACAGGGAGGAGGAGGACAACTGAGGCTGTTCAAAGGCTTCGGCTTGCATTCCCTGTGGTAGTGCTCTCACTCTGAGCGTGTGCATCAAGTGCAATAAGTCAAAATGATATTGCTACCTTATAAAAATGAATGGAGAAGAAAACAAAGGGAAAATGAATATAGTCTAATATGAGTTATCATAATCCTTCCCTCTTTACTGCCATCACAGGCTGCTAATTCTGTAAGAAGCGGATGAAGCTTTAATATTTTTTTTGGGTCCTTTTTTCCTTGTTTAGAAATATGACGTCTTAATTTTGTTATTTGCACAAGATTTCTCCGTGCCAAAAATATTTTCAACCACATTGCCCAATTTATCCTCAATGGAGCTAGGAGGCACTAAGGTTCGTTTGGCATGACTTTGTGGAAAATGACTTTTGATTTTGAGTCATAATTCAACTATGAGTTAAGTTAGTATGTTTGACAAAAATTGACTCAAAGCAACTTTTTTAATGAAAGGAGGTGGTATAAGCAAAATAAAATTTTGACTCAATTTTGTAACAACTTATTTGATTTAAGTCAAAAGTTATTTCTTATCAAACATCTTTGACTTTTCTTCGAGTCAAAAGTAGAAAAACATCTTAAATCAATTTGCAAAAGTCATATCAAAGGGAACCTCAATTTATTTCTTGATTCCACTCTATTTGTTTCATCCATATTTTCTTTTCATTTTTACCCACTTTTCTAATGATATGTTCCTTTTCTTGGCTGAATTGCTATTTTTGGTGCATACTTGGCAGATACCAATTTATGCCAGAGCTCAAGATCTCACCCATCTTTTAGAGCTAAAGAAAGCAGGCGCAACAGATGCTATATTGGAAAATGCGGAGGTAAGAATAAATCAGTTCCCTTTTGGTGGTTTTCACTTCCGAAGGGGTTTCAATAACTGTCACCAATCACCCTAACTATATATACCATATATTGATCAGATGAGCTTACAACTTGGCTCTAAGCTTTTGAAAGACTTTGGCGTCATGTCTGATGATGTGAACTTCTTGAGCCAACTTGTTCGAGAATCCATGGAGTTACAAGCTCAAGAAGCACTCAGCAAAAATGATGCTCGAGAATTTGATATCACGAAACCATTTCAGGTAAATACATACAGGCTAGGAAACCTTACAATTTGACTTGCTGGTCACAAGAATGGCAGGGTATGAGATTTTCTGTACTATACAGTAACAGATTTTTCTTAAAACTGCATTGCAATCTGTTTATTTCCAACTAGTGGCCTTTAATCTAACCAAAACATTGTGACAGCTCACTCTTTGTTTCGGTCCACATGCTTTGTCTCTCTTTCCCTGACTTCCTGTGCACCTGATCTTTCTATTCCATTGGAGATCTTTCTATTTTCTGAATATTCAAAGTTTGTGCCATATTTTATGTATAAATCCCATGCTTGAATATTTCTTAGAAGTTATTCTTTAGTTATTGAGTTGCATTTCATCTTACATGCATTACTCTCGTTGGAATTGCTTTTGAGTACCATTTCCTTGATGCACTTCATGGAACCAACACCGAACTAACTCTTGATACTCTAAAGGTAAGAGTTAGTGACTCAATCGGTGCCCAAGCACCTATTCCATCAACCTCATCTGGATCCAAATCGTTAAGTATAAATCAGACAGATGAAAGTCATGTCTTGAGGTTTCAAGGGGAAGCAGATCAAGCAGCACATGACAGTGAGCTCCAAGAACCAGAGGATTTGCAGGGAAAGGGTGTTTTATACTGTGAGCTAGATGGAGAAAATGGCTTTCCAGTTAGAACTGATGATGCCATGGTGGAGAAAAACGTGTTAGATCCATCAGCACCTTGCATGGCAACTACTGAGGATCCTTAAAACTGTCAGAGATTTTTCACTCCTAAAGAGTATTTTATTTGTTCTTGTGGGCCTCATTATAGCTCTTCTCAATTGTTTTTGTTGCTGAGACTAACGTCAGAGACAGAACAATCTAAACTTAGTCAAAAGGGTAGCTGGATTGGCTGTTTTAATATAATTCTCAGACTCCATCACAAGGTTTCAATTCCTGTAAACCACACCATGTATATTGTTGACATTGATAAACTGATTACCGATGAAAAATGTACTTTGTTTAGATATATAAACATATTGATTTCTTGTATTTCTACCTCTGAAGTTTTTTCGTTAATTTGGGGCCTCAATGAAACAGATTGTAATGCTCTGGGATTTTGATCATATCTAGGATATATGGCCTCAGTATTTGAGCTATTACCATTTAGCGAAAACAATCACCAAAGAGTTCTGGATACTGTGGAACATTTTGTAAACTAGATACCCATTTCTCAAGATAATTCCCTATTATATCCAAATCAAACTGAAACAATATTTTTCTACAGTCAAGTTAGTCCTCATACGGTGGTGGCGCCAGCTGCTACTGATGCAGATCTATTCATAATAGATTAGGGCTGTTGGTGGTGCTCTTGGCTGCGTGGAGGTTGTGGTTGGTGGTGAAGATGTGGGTGGCTGGGGCAAGTTGCCCAAGTTGGATTGGGTATATGGTGGAGAAAGAGTTGAATGCTGATACCACTTGTAACAACTGCAGTGCCTAGTTTAGGAAATTGCTCGTATGCCTTACATTTGCATTGTTTGATAAAATGCTAAAAAGAGGAGTTGTTGAAGGACGGGAGGGCGAGAAATGTGCAATTATAAGGGTACAATGGTGGTGGTTATTGATATTCAAATATATTTTTGTTTTTTCAATTTTTTTAATAAGATTGAGATCGTAAAGTGTAATTTCTGATAAATTTATAAGCGGAGTGTTCGGCGTTGCAGTGATTTTCCCTTTTTCTATTATATTTCATAAATGCTGTCAAACGAAGTTGCCTTGAAAAGTAAAAATTACTTTTGACTTGAAGTTAAGAGGTCTGTGTAGTGATGGCCTCTTGAAAAAGAAAAAAAAAGAAGAAAGAGGGTTCTGATGCGAAGACCTTCAATAAACGGCATGGAACTTGTAGAAGGGTTCATCAATTGATCAAAGACGCAAAGAGTTGACTTTCTTTTCCATGCAATTTTCTTCGTAACAACACTTTTGTGATCCCTCAGCAAGAAATGGCAGACCAAGTTTTGTCCCCAAACCTGCAAGTGATCTTTGACAGATAGCTTCTCCTTTCATAGAAGTGCTTGGTGGTATTTGGGGATTCGAGGACAACCTTAAAAAAGGATGAAGCAATCCTTGTTAATGATTTAAGTTATTCTTGAAGATGCAGAAGAGCAACAAGTGACCCGAAAAGCTGTGAAGATTTGGTTGCCAAAGCTCAGGGATGCAGCTTATGTAACTGAGGACCTACTAGAGCATCTTACTGTGGAAGGCGAGCAGTATCCTGTTCCAATTTCAATCAACGCTTAGAAGGATAGGAAGGCACTTGAAGCTTTGGAAATGACTGCATATGAGGGACTTGGCTTGAATTTGAGAGAGGATATTGTTATTAATAACAAATATAATGCAAGAGAAACTAGCTCTTTCACCGTTGGAATGGAAGTTTATGGAAGAGAGGAAGATAGTACAACAGTTATTATCTTGTGAAGCTACCCAGGAAGGATATCCAACAGTTATTCCAAAAACCAGTATTGGAGGCATTGGCAAGACAAGTCTTGCTCAATTGGCATATAATGATGAGAGGGTAACACAGCACTTCGATGTTAAAATTTGGGTGTTTGTGTCTGAAATTTTTTATGCAAAGATGATCATGAAGAGAGTTACAGAGTCTGCTACAAAGAAAATATGCAAAAAAGAGATGGATGCGCTTCAGTCCAAGCTGTGGGGTTTGTTGCATAGAAAGAGATACCTCATTGTGCTAGATGATGCTTGGAGTAAGGATCAC
>Ga0307518_10002092_pt1 | contig 14679 bp, 18 predicted proteins | sample 25_EM_MG_FD_203889 | JGI IMG/M metagenome (GOLD analysis project Ga0307518, IMG submission 203889) | Populus trichocarpa ectomycorrhiza microbial communities from riparian zone in the Pacific Northwest, United States - 25_EM | ecosystem: Host-associated > Plants > Roots > Unclassified | place...
ATGCTTTGTATTCTCGCAGTTATACTATTTTTGTCACATATAATTATTACATGTCACACTAATGTCACAAATATGTGACATTCGTCTCTGCATAATTGACACAATGCATAAACTTTTCACTGGTCCCATTGATATGCATTTTGCCGTACTCAACTGTACCGTACAGCATGTATCGTGAAGGGGATGATGATGATGGGGGCAATGATGTTGAGTAGACAAGGTTTGTACCTGAAATTGTCCTATGTGTATCTGAATGAAAAGTAGCTCTGCAGCCCGTGGTCAATGTTGTAGGGATAGTCGGAAACCTGGCCCAGTGAAAATGGACATATGCAAAGCTAGGGTTTGGCAGTTTGGGGTTCTGTGGGCATGGCTTCAAGCGTGATTCAAGCCACATTACTCTCTAATGGGATGTTAGGACATTTATACATTTGTAGTTTTTTCGTGCCGTTTTGAATGCTCCGCGCATACGTGCACATGCCCGATATTTGGGTTCACCATTTCCTCCGTCTTCTCTTCTGATATCAAGTAGATACACGCAAAGTATAATTACATTGTTCAATCAACAGTATTACATGACATGACAGCATGAGACACCAAGAGCACAGCAATCACCAAGAAAAAAGAACAAAAAAGAACACCTACTCCAGCCTAAGACACTTGTTCTCCCGTTCATGCACATTCTCCATGATTTCCTTCCTGATTGCAATTTCATGGGCAAGTATGGAAGGGTCGAATGAGTGGATGTAGTACTTCCACTTCTTGGAGGGCGCATAGTCCCTGGGCGATGGATTTTTAGTGTGCCTTGTAAGGACACGGCAGGGGAATGGGGAAACAGTATAAGATGCCCTAGCAGAGATGGAAGTATACTTGATGTTTGGAATAAATGGACTTACAGCGTGTGATCGTGGTCCTTAGCATCTTCGGTGCTATCTTCAAGCTTGACATTGCCGTTCTCAAGACCTTTAGTCTTGATGCACCTGGAGTCCACATCCTCAGACTTGGGAAGGAGGCTATATGACGCGATATTAAGTACTTTGAATGTCCAGGTAAATGGACTTACAGCGTGTCATTGAGATCACTTTCGCTGCGTTCTTCTTTGGTATTACAGGACTCCGGGTCCTCAGACTCTTGTGAAAAGTTGTCTAGAAATTCAAGTGTGATATTTTCAAGGGGAATTAGTTCCACGTCGGGTCCTCTGACCCGTGGACAACAGCTGCGGTACGTGTGAAATTCAGGGTGTTTGATGCGGACCACAATCCTCTAGTATTCCTGTGAGACAATTACAAAGAAAGTAAATAAGATGTACCTTTTTTCCTGGAGAGGTTATGTCAAGAGAGAAGGTGTACGCATCCCAATCGGACAGGATACCTTCCAGGTCAATGAGGAGGGTGTCCTCCACCATGGAGATAGTCAGTGCGGGAGCGAAATGCAAGTTGTGCCCTGAGTTTGTCGACATTACAACAGGACACTAGAGTTTAGTTCAATGATTAGTTGAGCCTAAATAGTGAGGTAATCAAGGGAATGGGAAATTTACCTAAGCCAAACCTTCGCTTCCTCCTCCTCCCCCCCCCCCTGCCATCATCATCATGTTCCCCATGGGCAATGGAGATGCTATGAATTTTGGTCCTGTTTCTCCTCAAGGGACTGAATCATATGTTCCATCCTCCCCCGATTCAGTTGAAAATACACTTTTAGCATCTTTCCAGAACAGGGCAACAGGGTACATGGGCCCACAACATGTCCCTTACACGTCATATCCATCCCAGACTGGTTCATCTGGACCCAATCAAGTCATTTGGTGTGAATATTCCATTTTCTTGTGAGCTGACAGTTTTACAGGGCGCATATATGCATGGTAACTCACAACTGAGTTACCTCCAAGATAGATGCAGTGCCCTGGAGCACAACTTACTCCAGGTAACTGCTGAACGCGATACAATAAAGTAAGTACACTAATTTCTACATTCCATGACTGACTCTCCGCTAGAAATCTCTTTGACCAGCTTGCAAGCTTGGTCAAATCGCCGTTGGGTGCAAGCTCCCTCAATGGTGACTCATTTCCACAAGAGGTGAATGTGGCCGAGCGGCCAACGCGTGAAATGTACCCAAAGTTGCGCTTTTGGATGAGGAAGGAATTTGATGCCTGGGTGCACTCTCCAGAGGCACAAAGCAGTAACTGCGGTTTGTATGCATACATGGAAGAGGAAGACGGCAAGGTTCCAGACTTGGAGAAACCCGGGAATATTCGCATTGCTCTGCGATCAGCATGGACCGACCTTGCCCAGCGCGACCTGGCTCCATATATCTGGGGCAAGGCCAGCATGAGAGCATGGAGTTTCGTGCATTCAACCATGGAGGCCGCCTACCCGTTATTCAAGTTCGCTGAGAATGGATGGAAACTGGAAACACTTTGCACTAACATGTATTCTTCCTGGGGTCTCAAATGTCTTGACAACAATGGAAAGTTGAAGAAGAACGGCCACAGCATCAAGGAAGAAGCTTTGGACGATGAAGACCTTGAAGACCACAAGCCCGCTGCCAAGAAATGCAAAGGGCAAGCGGCTTCGAGGTCGTCAACCAAGAAACCGAAAGGTGAGTTATTGTATATGACACACGAGTCTACTAATTGGTTGACCTGCTGCAGTGGAAGACTCTCCAAGCGTTGAGGGTACTACATTCACACATGGGCAATTGCCCAGTCCATCTCTATCCAACAGCTGTTTGTCTGGAACACCCGGTTCGTGCTTTTTTCAGGTTTTTCTCTTGCTTATACCTGCACAGAGTCACTTGTCGACGACGTGATGATGGCCATCAATGTAGATACAGAAGCTACAGTACTGCCAACAGATCCCAAACACATTGGTAAGTGTGGGATTATCTATTGTACCCTCTTACATCGTCCACAGCCTCCCAACCAACGGAGACCAACACATTGATGGCACTCACTGCCAAAGCCAGCACAGAACAACCCGGGTGATCATCCGATTCGAATGAAAGCTCCAGGATTGCACACAACACTACTGGCAGTGTTTTGTACAATCCCATGTAAGTGCCATTGACTAACTAATGCATTCCTACTGATTCATTCTTTATTTGAGGGGTTTATTGGCTTCTGCCGCAGAGAAGGTGAAGGTAGCGGCCATTCCTCCAGTCTCGGATCCACCGAAGGTTTTCTCGCACACTCCAGATGCATGCTCAACAAACGTGGCTCACAACAATGGATTACCGGGAGCAACTATCAATGACCCAATGGCAAAATCGAAGACGAAATTACAGCCATCTAGCACTAAGAATGGACGGTAAGTACTGCCCATCGTCAATGTACTCGCTAACATGACTTTCTCAGGAATCTCTGTATGTTGCGGTGGCTTAAGCAAGTCAACACAAACAGACAAAAGGATGAATTCCGTGCATACTATGACCAGTCACTGACCCCAACTCAGCGTGAGGTGTGTATCATTTATTTTTATTTCCAAGTACTCAAAAACCATCCAGTCTTACAACAAAGAAGCAAAGCAACTCGTGAGTAATAGCTTACACTGAGATCCATGCTAACCCACTGCAGGTCGAGACAAACAGTTGGTCAAAGGCCGTCATCAAGAACGGCACCCTCTACTAGACAAACGAGGCGACCTCACCGGCACCACATCCATCATCGACACCTGCATGCATTTGCATTCGCCTGTAGAGTTCTAGTCTAGAGCAGCATCTGCTTTCGCTTTCACCCACATCCGCCTGCATCGCATTCGCTTTCATTGTTCACATTTGCATTCCTGTCGCTTTTTAGAGCTAGATCACGATTCTGGCATCATCGCATTCACCCATAGAGTTATTGGAACCCATTCTGCATTGGACAGACATGTTTCTATTGGCCATATGTATCCTGTACCCATACCCTACATTGTACCAGCATACTACAGTGTAATACAGCGTCTTTTTTGAGCATATTCGTGCAGCGCGAGCACGCAATAACTGAATATGCGCATATGTGCCCTGGTCCGATTTTGTGATACTACATCGTATCATATCACATATGAGCATATCACGCAGGACACACAGAACCGCGATAGAATATGCTCATATATACCCTAATACAACTACACGAAAAAAGTACTACTGTGTCATATCCAGTTGTGCCCCAGCATCTCCGTTGTCTCATTTATGTGAGTCCACCTGATCTGATGTGACCACATCCAACTTACCCCCTTCGGTCATATCTCATCACATGTGGTCACACCAGGTAAGGTCCAGTTCTCACTGGGAATCAGTTGTAAAGTCCTGTAAAGTCACTTTACAACAGCTCATTTGCATGTGCATTTGCAATGAACCTGGCTGGATAAGGCAGTCCATTTGCAAGCCGTTAGATGTGACAAGACCAAGTGTTGACAAACCTTACTAAAGTGGGCGGTGTGCAATGAGTTAATTACGGTAACAGTAGGAAGGGGTTGTACCATAGTATTACCACATGTGGAAACACCAAACCAATTTGCACCGCCACACTGACCCTTATGATACAATACTTCAATCACATTGATAACACTGGCTTTTGACCGTCTAGAGCTATGTAGTCGTAGTGTGCTGCTCTCCTAGTTACAAGTCATTATATTTTAAGGTAGTGAGTCGATGGCATTAAAGACTTGGGAGGCTGTTGCTTGAAGCCTTCAAGTTCACACTACTTGCTAAAACAAAGTTTAAACACATGACACCAAGAGGCCGCATTGACGCGTGTCAGGGGTGACCGATACAGCTGCCTTGGCGACTGCGATTGCACCAAGGCCAAAAGTGCAGGGATCCAGGAGTAAGCAATCGCGTCTGCATCATCCATAAATAACCTTCGCCGCAGGCTCACTCGTTCACTTCTCGAAAACCTCAGGCTGTCCTGCTCACCTGGCACGCAGGTCTCAACATTAAGCGACGCTCAGCGCCCGGACCCTGTCAACCCTGACCCCAATGTTAACCGACCTGTCAGGTTTGGTTCCGTGTCACACTGCGCCCTCCCTCTGGCACGATCAATGGTGCCATGATGCCGTCAGACCCACGACATGGGTGCTTCCGCTCCAGCAGCTCCGCCACTGTGGCTGGATGCTGACAAAAGCATTTGTAGTCCCCCTGCACTGCCACTGCACATTTTTTGGAAAAAGGGGACTTCTACAAACTGACGCCATCAACCTGGTCCTCCTCGTGTCATCCGCATGTTGGTCACATGACATACACATTGTTTTGAATTGTTTGTTCCATGTTCGAGTTGAAAGCAGTTTGGCGTGATTTTGTTGAGTGAGCTGAAGCTGGCCATTGCAGCCAACAGTGACAACCAGCATTTGAATCACTGAAACACTCTCCATCACACTCAACTGTGTACTTGTATAATCAAACATTCCTATCATGGACCCACCTCCTGAAGCAAATGACGTCTTCTCCCTCTCCAACCAACTCCTCGCTGAGCGACTCCAATTTGTTAAAGAAGTATGCTCATCACTTTTGCAATATCTCCCTTGCTAACTATCCCCCTCCAGATCAGCTTTGGTAACTGGGGCAGCGTGTGGCTCTGCCGTCCAAAGTTGTCCTCAGGTAAAGACAGCACCGTTGAGGTAGCGGTGAAACTCGTGCACCATTCCAAGACACCCACGACAGCTGCGAGGGTCTGCTCGCTGTATGTTTCTCTCTGCTACATGCGTATATGCGCTAACTAGCATCATATAGATGGAAAAAAATGAAGATTGTCAGGTCTTTCAAGCATGATCCCCATCCATCCATCATCCCGTTTCACTCTTTCATCATCACCCCATCATACACACTTATCACCATGTATGCTTTCTTGGTCGATCCACGCGCTCAGTGCTAATGTTAGCCCTCACTTCTCAGGGCATTCCTCCCCATGCTTGTCCCGGTTGAAGTCTCAGAGCCACGTGCAAAACAGTGGTTTCAATCGCTTCTCTTGGGCGTGCATTTCCTCCACTCCAGAGGTGTCGTGCACAACAACATCAAGTATGTACACATTGCCATCACGACACATTCATTGTCTCACGTTCATACCCCAGACCAGCTAATATCCTCCTTTCCCCTACAAATGTTCCTGTCCTGGTCGATTTCAGCTTCACAGAAAAGTATGATTTACAATCCACAAAGGCTTTCCATAGCAATTTGGCTTATGACACACCCAAAGTATGTGTCCTCTTTGCTATTGTTATGTTTTCTAATGCGTCTTTGCTAGTACCTATCTCCCGAACGCGCTCGAGGAATGCCCCACGACACCCACAAATCTGACGTGTGGTCTCTTGGGGTCACCTTTTTCGAAATACTAGTCGGGTGGACTCCCTTTGAGTACAAAGAAGGCAAAGTATTTGAGAAGAAGGAGGACCTTGAGAAGTAAGATAGGGCTCATGCAAACCCCACCAACATCACGTGGTCGGAGGGTGACAAACGTGACAAATCCAATGTAAATCGAAAACCAATGGTGTAATGATTCTAATGAAAAATTTACGACCTAGAGTAGTTGGAATACAGCGTTTATGTGATTCTCTAGGTTACAGAATTTTTGATTCTATGATGCTGAGGCATATTTTGAAAAAATGAGGTTGTCAGCACAAAGTTGAGTGAATAAAATAAAATAATTTACCTCCGGCACATGGTTCTTCTCTGAATCTCAGGCTTGTGGTCGTAAAAGCAGATGGGTCAACGCCGGCGTTACACCGAAATCAAGCTTGAAAACCTAGGAGCATATTCACAAAAGAGGTCCTGGGTTCAGTCCATCAGTGGTTATGATGAAAATGTGAGTTTGTGACTCACAGTGTGGTTCCAACTTGACCTTGTGTTTAGACTCCCAATAATGGCTCGCTTTCAATGACTCATAGCATTGAATCTAGCACAGAAAGCATCGCATTAGACAAAGAAGCCAATATAGCTCAAAATTTACCTTCCTTGAATGCCCCCATCCAATCAGCCAATGTTCTCGACATTCCCTTGAGTACAAACACCCCTGAAGCTCTTGCTGATGAGGCCAACTATCTGAGATGCGGAACGGAGTGCACGCACCGAGCTTATGAGCTGGAGATTGGCCGGGAATCCACCTTTCACGCTGGACATCCATTAGATGCCAATGAGATGTCCCTCGGCGAAACTGGGAATGATGGGGATGAGTCACCTATGGATCAAAGTGCTGTGGATGATGTCGAGGACTCGGAACACCAGGACGATGATATTGAATACAATGCAAAAATGGGACGTGACTACAGCATCGAGCTGCGCATGTCACCGTCACTTGAATCCGCAGAAGATGCGTTAGCTGATCTAAAGCTGTTGTTGCGGCCGCTCCGAGCATCAGGGACTGGTCGCAAATGGCCAAACTTACCCCTGACCCTATGTCAGCGCCTTGAATGGATGAAGACCTTCCTGTGGACGTTCATTGACTTGACACAAAAAGCCGAAGCCAAGGGCATCCAAAGCTCACATTGGATGGCTGCCTCGCTTGGAACAGCCAACGTTGCCATGAAGGGAAAATATTTCGCGCGGAAGCTCCGATTATGGTCGAAGGCCTATATCCTCGATCGTGGTGACCTCCCAGTTGATCAGCAGGGTATTGGGAGAATTTCGATGATCAAACACGAGGACCTTGCTGCCGACCTCCATCTCCACCTTCAGACTGTTGGAAAATATGTGAAAGCAGGTGACATTGTGGAATATCTATCGGATAAAGGTGTTCAATGAAAGTTTGGGATGAAGAAAGTGATATCACTTGCTACTGCGAAACACTGGATGCACGAACTTGGCTACCGGTGGCAGCGCAACCATCGTGGCCAATATGTTGATGGACATGAATGCCCCGATGTTATATCTTACCGCCAAAACCACTTCATCCCAACTTGGACACAACTCGAACCCCGAATGAGGAAGTGGCTAAAGGATGGGGTCACAGAGGTGCCGCTATCACCTGGTGTCCAACCTGTAACGGTGTGGCGACATGACGAGTCGACCTTCTATGCCAATGATCGTCGCCAATCTGGCTGGGTGGAAAAAGGTGCCGGAGCCACACCGCAACCAAAGGGGGAAGGAGAATCCATCATGATTTCCGACTTCGTCTCACCTGAATATGGCTGGTGCAAGTCCCCTGACGGAAAAGAGTGTGCAAGGGTTGTTTTTAGGGCTGGAAAGGCACGGGATGGCTATTTTACAGCTGAGGACATCCTTGCACAGACGGCGAAAGCCATTGACCTCCTCTCCAAGTACTATTCAGATTCGGACCATGTCTTCATTTTTGATAATGCTCCCACTCACCTCAAACGTGCTGAGGATGCTCTCTCTGCTCGTCAAATGCCAAAGGGGATCCAGGAGTGGGGAGTTGATGCAACGGTGATGGACAGTGCAGGGAAAATTGTCCGAGGACCAAATGGGAAAGCTCTAAAGAAAAAGGTCCGTATGGTTGATGGTAACCTTTCTGATGGTACAACACAGCCGTTTTATTTCCCTGAGAGTCACGCACATGCTGGAAAGTTTAAGGGGATGGCACAGATCCTAAAGGAGCGTGGATTTAATAATGCGGAAAAGCTCCGGGCACAATGCAAAGATTTCAAGTGCAAGGAGGGGGAGACTCAGTGCTGTTGCCGCCGAATTCTCTTCAATCAACCTGACTTCATCAATGTTCCCTCCATGCTGGAAACACTTTGCAAGTCACATGGATTTGGGTGTATCATATTGCCCAAATTTCATTGTGAGCTCAACTTTATTGAGCAATGCTGGGGATATGCCAAGCGCCTCTACCAATTGTACCCACCAACATCAAAATCTGTGGATATGGAGAAAAATGTTGAAATGGCACTGGAGTCCACTCTGATCAAGTGTATGCGACGGTGAGTTTATTTCTTGAGCAATGCAGATTAGGCCTGGGAATTAAAATGCCTCAACAGATTTTCCAATCGATCATCACATTTTATTGATGCTTATCACAAAGGGTTGAATGGCAAGCAAGCTGTGTGCACAAATAGAAGGTATCGAGGTCACCGTGTCCTGCCAGAGGGAATCTTGAAGGAGCTTGATGAAGCCCACATTATCTGAGGCATTCCATACCATAATATTGGCCAACTACTAATAGAATTGTAGCATATCATAGTATACAGTGCTAATTGTTTTCATTGTGACCACTTATCCTGGCTGATGCACCTATAACTCCTGATGAGTAAGCCTTATTAAGCTTGGTCCAACATAGTGTCATAACATTATAGTTAGGCTGCTTACCTTGTTTTCTCCAACACCAGCAATAAATATCCCCCCAAATACTGTTCTACTTGGTAGAACTGAGCTACTGAGGTACAGCTGGTAGGTACGCTACTCGGCTAAGTTCCCGCTGGGATCCACCGCACTGAGATAAATTGTAATTCCACTATTCCTGTGTCCCCACACCCCTCTCCCTTATCCTCCGTCATCGTCGTTGTCATCATTGTCTTCATCGCCATCCAGGACACTACTGGCATCTTACCACCACTCTGCGCACTCCCACGCCCATCTTTCTTTCCCCTTTCAATGTCATCATTGCTGATGCTATCCAGGATTGTTGAAGCAATACCTATATACGTAGAGGAACTGCTACTCCAACTCACCTGTTGGGTGGAGTGCACAACCTGAGATGATAGCGGTAGCTGGTCAAGAGCTGTTATATTATATAAGCGATGAACACTGTTTATATACAACAAACATTGTGACACGTGACTGTGATGTGTGACGTGTGACATGTAACATCTACTCTAAAGAGGACTATTACTAAGTCTACACTAATATGGGTCGCAGTCTTGTGCGCACTTCGTCGACGGTTTATGCCGGGTGCACGTGCGACTTCAACAAGGATGTTGTTAATGTCATGGTCGCTGTGCTCTGGTACACCCACACCCCTCCTCCGCCGCCATTGTTGACAATACCCAGGGCACTTGTCTACATAGGAGAAAAACTGAGGCAAGTGAGGCAACAACGGTCATTGGGTGGGTGCTACTTGAGAGCACCATCGTTGCCTTGTGGTCGCTCTGCTCTGTTGGCCCGTGCTCCTTCTCCCCATCCCCTCCTCAACCATTGTTTGGCAGTTTGAAGCAATGGCAGAACGGGGCGCTACATGGTGTTCTGTGTGTGCTCACCCCCTCCTCAATGGTTGTTTGGCAGTTTGAAGCAAATGGGGTGCTATGATATGCTCTATGTACGCCCACCCCCCTCTTCCCCTCCTCCTTCTCAATGGTCGTTTGGCAGTTTCAAGCAATGGCAGTGCGGGGTGCTGCTGAGAGCTCCGTTGTTGCCTTGTGGTCGCTGTGCTCTGTGTACGCCCATGTTCCTCCTCTGAGGCAGTTGTTTGGCAGTTTGAAGCAATGGCAGAACGGGGTGCTACGCTGTACTTTGTGTACACCCACGCCCTCCTCAACCATTGTTTGGCAGTTTGAAGCAATGGTGGAGCGTGCATGCCCACGCCCCCCTCTTTAATTGTCATTTGATGGTTTGAAGCAATGGTGGAGTGTGTACGCCTATGCCCCTCCTCCCCGCCTCCTCAACCGTCGTTTGGCAGTTTGAAGCAATGGCAGAGCATGCACGCCCGCGCCCCCCTCTTTAATTGTCATTTGACGGTTTGAAGCAATGGCGGAGCATGTACACCTATGCCCCTCCTCCCTGCCCTCCTCAACCATTGTTTGGCAGTTTGAAGCAATAGCAGAGCATGCACGCCCACGCCCCTCCTCCCCACCCCCCTCTTTAATTGTCATTTGACGGTTTGAAGCAATGGCGGTGTGTACACCCACACCCCTCCTCCCCACCCCCTCAACCGTCGTTTGGCGGTTTGAAGCAATGGCAGAGTGTGCACACCCACACCCCTCCTCCCCGCCCCCTCTTTAATTGTCATTTGGGGGTTTGAAACAATGGCAGAGCATGTACGCCCACACCCCTCCTCAACCGTCATTTGGCGGAGCATGGTGCTACACTGCACTCTGTATATGCCCGCACCCCTCCTCCTCAGTGGTCATTTGGTGGTTTGAAACAATGGCGGAACGGTCTGCCTACGCCCCTCCTCAACCGTTGTTTGGCAGAGCAGGGTGCTATGCTGCGCTCTGTATACGCCCACGCCCCTCCTCCTCAGCAGTCATTTGGTGGTTTGAAGCAATGGCGGAACGGTCTGCCCATGCCCCTCCTCCCTGCCCCTCCTCAACCGTCATTTGGCAGAGCAGGGTGCTACGCCGTGCTCTGTATGCCCGCCCTGGAAGCACTGTCAACATTCTCTACATACATCCACTCCCATTTGAGAGGTGTAGCCTCATGGTCGCTGTGCTCTGTGTATGCCCACCCCCTTCCTTTCGTCACTGCCGTTGAGCTGATACATCATGTTGGTACTATTAGCATCAATCTTGCTGTTGTCTATGCCAGGTATGTTTACTTATACCTCACTCAATCATTGTTTATTCTTTTTAAGTGTGTAATTGACATGGACCAATGTATTTAATATAAGGACATCGCAGTGCTGTCAAATTCCTCTAGGAAATCTTCCAGTTCTTCAAAAAATGGTTGGCGGTTGATCCTAGTTGGGGATGCCGTAGTGGTAGTGCCTATGTCAGCATTAGTGCTTATGGCAGTGGCAGTGGGTACGTCATGATTAGCATTCGGGGTGGTGTTGGTGCATATGGCAGGCTTAACATTTCTGTCAGGATTAGTGTTTGCAGCTGTGCCGATCTGCGCCGGATCCAAGCTATTAGCATTTGCATCTGTGGCAGCAGTGACATTTGCAGGTGTGGTAGCCTGTGCAGCAGGATTCCCACTGTTAGGACCTGCTGTTGATGTCAGGGCAGCCACTGGCTGGGGGGGTAGAGGAGCTGATGTTGGGGGCAGTGTAGAATCTACTGCTTGATCTCCACCCTCATCGTCCTCTTCCCCCTCATTGATGGTTTCGGCACTTTTATACTTCTTTCAGCTCCATGCATCAGAGGAACAACACGTACGTTTTTTACCCTTATCCAAGCGTGTGCGGCGCGAAGGCTCCTCGATCTCTCCATTTTCCAGCTGTGCGTCCCTCTTTTGGCAAAGTTCTTCAACCTCCTCACTTGATAGCTCCCTCCAGTAAGTTTTCCCCATTTTCCACTTTCGTAACAAGAGCTCAAGCTGGGACAATGAGCTAGATGCACTACTGAGGTTTGCAAATGGAATACTCTCTGGCCAGCCCTCTATGGCAACTTTGTAGCAGTGGACAACATTTCAGAAGTATTGTGCCCACTCCATTCTCGCCTTTGGCATGTTGGTGATCTCCCCTAGATAAGAACAAACTGTCAGTTTGCATGTGTGAAACTTGGGACCACTCATGGAGTTTAGAGTTGATGATGTTGCGAATTGCACCACGAACCTCTGAAACACGTTGTTGGTGGTTCTTAGCTGCAGCTATATAGACGTTATACCTTGGTGATGTGGGTATGAAAGACTATGTACCTCTGATTCCCTGTACTGCATACCCTTCCATTTTACCAACGAAGTCTTGTGTTTCAATGCCCATCACTTTTCCCATGAAGTCTGTAACACCTTCAGTTGCAAAGGCAACAGCTTGAATTGGGGTATCAGTCATCCCACGTGTTGCATATAGCAAAGTTTCAACGCTGGTACGAGCATTGAGATTCTGAAGCTAGAAAAGTAGTTGTGACAAATAACAAAGACGATCCAAGGAGGAAATATACTTCATTCTCGATGGCTGCCAGTGTGTGGGTGACATCACTAATTTTTGATTTTGTTTTGACACGAATCCCGACAGCTTTTGACACCCTGAAATCACGGAATTCTTCGACTAGGTTTTGCTTGTCTTCCGCTGCAAGTTCATGATATCCCTTACGATTCTCCTTGGCTAGGTTGGGTAGTGCGCTCTTGCCATGAGCTGCTGTAATAGTATTAAGTAGACAGTTCCTGCGCAAATAGAAAAAAAATACCATTCCCATTTGACTCATTGGGGGTGTGATCATGGCGTCGTGACTTCCAACAATACACATTCCAAGGATTAATTTTGTTGTGCCTGGAATGAAATTTCACATGACCTAGATGGAGGCCATTCTGGACACACTGGACACTCTTGTGGTGTTTCGAAGCAAGCCTCTTTGTCATTTCGTCCAATGATTGGCATGCCTCCGCTAGATCTTTTCTAAACCGATGTGTCTTCTCGCGCTGATTCGACCTCAAAATTGCGCGTGCCTCTGCACTGAGGACAACCTTGGCATGCGGGCATGCTTTGGGCTGAATGCGTTGGGCCCCTGTCCTGGATGAAAGGACACCTTGGGAGACCATGAGAAGGGGAGAAGTGCATCAAGCTCTCGCCCAATGCACGGCCTATTTAATGGTCAAAAACAGAGGGGGGAACAAAAACAATATATTCAGGACCTAGACACAACCAATTCAAGTAAGGCTCAATGGCAATTCTATTACACAATGATCATAAGCACTAGCAAGTAAAGCATATGCAGCAGGGTTGCAATACCAAGGATCTTGAGCAGGACACTAAGAACACTGAGCAGGATGGTAAAAATAGGTAATTTTGGTTTCTGTAACATAGATTAGAGCTCAGCCTTCCACAAATAAGAGGGAAAAAAAATACCATTGTAATAGAAAATCCAGGAGTTCCCTTGAGATCCACTGACAGTGCATTAGATAAATTAGATGCTTGTTCGTATGTCAAATTCCAGGGCGCTGCCCTCAGAACTGCCTCCCAATGGCTGCTCCATATGGTCCCAACCAGGGTATGCAAGCGAGGGAGTAGATCATCTCCCAAGCTAAAACAATCAAGTATGGCATCCGTATTTGGTCCCAGACTAATCAAAGGGGGACCCTGGGCTTGTGCATCCGAAGGAGCGGTGACAAGTGGAATTGATTTCGCAATTTTCTCTTTAACTGTATATAGGAATGCATCTGCAGGATGACGTTGGTGGATGGAGCATTGACGAACAGAGGCAGGGCTGCTGGGTTGGTCAACAGAAGTAGCGGTGTTGGGAGGGTGCATCTTCTGCACACCAGGAGTGAACATGGCAGATTTGCGAATCACAGCAGAAGGTGACAAGTGCCGCATATCGTTCGACATGTCAGGTTTTGCATCTGCATTGAGTGCTGTGCATTGGATTCGTGACTCAACAGGACTTGCAAAGGCAGGGAGGTGATTTGGTCCATTGAGATTAATGGATTCTGCAGGGCCTGAACTGGAGTCAGTGAAATGAAAGAAATATTCAACCAGTGACTTATGGCGTGGTTTGGGAGCCCTAATAGACTCAATTTGGCATTGTTCTGTGAAACGCTCTAGGTGAGGAAGAGCAAATTCCTGACAGAACGCTTGAATGAGCATGGCAGTGTCACCGCCGACACGCTCATTTCGAACAAGCTCACGAGGGGTAACATAGATGTTGACTGAAATTTTTTCTGCAGCATGGTTGAGCGGTGGGTTGGTGTCATATCCATACTTTTCCCAGTCGCAACTCCGGTCTAACCTTGGCCCGCCTGACCTCTCCTTAGGCATAGACGCAACTCCAGATCTAGTCCGGCCATCTCCAGCCCCATAGCTGCACTCCAGCTCAACTCCGGTCCCTACGTCCATCTCCACCCTCAGGACTAACCCCTGTCTTCCTGCAGACAGATCCGCAGTCTAACTCCTCCGTGTCGGACCTGTATCTACCATTAGTCGCTACTCCAGTTTCAGTCCGGCCACTC
>Ga0307518_10002093_pt1 | contig 14673 bp, 9 predicted proteins | sample 25_EM_MG_FD_203889 | JGI IMG/M metagenome (GOLD analysis project Ga0307518, IMG submission 203889) | Populus trichocarpa ectomycorrhiza microbial communities from riparian zone in the Pacific Northwest, United States - 25_EM | ecosystem: Host-associated > Plants > Roots > Unclassified | place...
AATTAGTTGACTTAATTTATGCAGATTGGACGGTTTTCACTCCCTCAACTCCAGGGCCTCGGGAGGATATATGGCCGGCAAGACAAAACAGCTCGAATTCTGGTCCCTTTGAAATCCGTGGTGGCTCACCAGCAAACCAAGCAGCCATGCCAGTTGATGTTGGAAATAGAAGAATTGGTGCTGTCCCTTCCTTTGGAGCTGGATCTGCCAACCCCTCAATGACGCTAAGGAACTTGATACTATCCCCGATAAAGCGCCCTCAACTTTCACGTAGCCGCCCTCAGATGTTCACGTAAGTGATGGACTGTGTTCATTAGTAGTAGCGTAGCCTACTCTTTGTAATTTGATTCAAATTGATATTTGATATTTTTGAGTATTTATCTTTTACATTTTCTTTTTCAGGCTGTAGGCTACAAGGCAAGGCGTGCAACTTACCTGCACTCGCCGGACTGCTTGGTTTCAGTACAGTCCTGAGAAGCTTCTTCTGTCTTCTCTTTCCTTTTCCTGTCTTCCAAAAAACAAAGGAAAAAAAAAAAGGGAAGGAGAAGAATGATGACGTGGCACAAACAAGAGACTGTAATCCTGATATCATGCTAGTGTAGATTTTGGCTTCCATAACAACAGATACATGGAAATAGCTATTATACTGTTGGATTTCTTGTTTGATATAATTAAAAAGGGTACATAGAAGTTGTCAAAGCGTTAGCTTAAAGGGGCACACGTGTTTGAACCTCAGCAACTCTTGATGCTCTTACGTTGCTCTTGTAACAGTAGCATCCTCTGCTTTCTCTGATCAGTTTAACAGAGGATTCAAGTTCTACAAGGAAACACTGAATGATATTAGCATTTTCCTCGAGTCTGGATTCCTCGATCCAATTGCAAGTTTTGTGCCTGTGTGCTATGAAAGAACGGCTGGACCTTTTAGGCAGTTATAAATCTTAAGAGTCAATTCTAATTGGTCAATAAAAACATATTTCAATGCCATTTATTTTTTATTTTTCAAGCAATTTCACTTCATTGTCATTATTTAGAGTACATGATTTAAAACAGAGAACAGCATCTTGCTTGATACAAGGGCCTTGAGTTACAATTTTCTCACATTTGATGCTCGGGGCCGGCACAAGCTTGGGTTCACAAGGGAAAATGGAGATCCTGCGTTTTTGACTTCTCAATAAGAGAATATAATTTCCCTACAAAATTACAAGACCTCTATCATGCATGCAAAATTTCACATGTCCTCTGTGTTAATCGTGAGGCAAAAAAACTTTCAAACCCGGGGCCTTGGAAGATATTTCAATGGTATCCCCATGCTGGATAGAGTGGAAAACATGAGAACCATCAATGTATATTACTCCCTTCTTGGAAAACCATGAGGCCTTCATGGACTGATCGGATTTAATTACCCCGTGCATTAACCTGATTGCGGCTCCAGGTGAAATGGGTTCTCTCACCATATATTGAAGGTCCTCGGATAAAACAGGCATCGCAAATCCACCTGCCGAGAGCATTGCAGCTGTTGATCCAGCAGCAGTCGAGACTCTGAGACCACTTGATCGGCAGTTCACTAATGGGCCACACGATTCACTGTCCCTCTGAATCCTGAAAACAAGAACAAAGGTTCAACATGGGTCGTATCAACATAATATGCTGTAATCAATGCATGCTCAACGCCAAATCATTACCTGAATGAGAAGCGTGAAACTGTCGCAGGACAAGGGTCTGCGATCAATATGTCATTGAGGGCATAAGTAGACAGCAGTTGTGAATTTACACTTAATGATATTCTCGACAGGTTAGAAGGGACTTTCTGACCAACTAGGATATCGTCTAGCACCTGAGAGAAATCAACATGATTGATGAACAAAGGAAATTACTTACTATGAAAAGAAATTGTTGATTTCTGCTAATTTAGGTAATACATATTATAAGAACAGATGACACCATTCCAGAAAATACATACTATAAAAAAAATGATAATAGTACAGGCACATAAACTCAAATGAGAGTACAACTATCTCGAGATTACAAATTATAAGACGAAAGTGTGTTTAAATCTCTTCTCCAAGGAAAGCCTTCTAATGACTAGCAATCCAGTCAGGATGCTTCTTTTAAAAATGGTTTAGTAAAATTAAGTTAGGTTTTCAGGTCTTGGATACACTTTCTGGATTGCCTAGTGATCAATCTAAGTTAGCACAAATGCTAGTATTTAACCTGGACATTACATGGCTACTAAGTTTTCCTTTAATCAATACCCAAACTTTAATCACAGCCTATACATTATCAGAGTCACATTTATTGTCTATGCCTGCTTCTTTAATTTCCCTTCGTTAACCCCGTCGGTATTTCTTACTTGTTCAAAACTCTGGACAGTTGCTGCACACAGGTAGCCAGTGCTTCTAGTAGCATCAAATTCATTCCTGAATTTCTCCACCTACACCAAAGAGCATACTGTAATTGGACATCCAGAACACACCTTAACATCAAGGAAAAAAAGAAGAGAATCTAAATAAATCCTTACAGACATAATGAACACAAATCTAAGCTCAGCGTGACAAATAAACTAACCTCTTTGACTTGTGTGGGATCTGAGTTCACTCCAAGAACCGGAATTGAATCATCCAAGAAATGACTTGCTTGTAAAAGAGTTCCATCACCACCAACAGTAACAACCAAATCAAAATTCCGAATTGGTTGTGACAAATTTGTACGTAAGATGGGTTCCCAATCAATATTTGATTTCTTTCGTAAAATATCCTGACAGAAGTTTATAGCATCCTTGTGAACCTTACGCCTGTTATCTAGATAACGAAAAGCCTGCAATAATTCCAACACAAAATTGAGTAAGAAACCTTTACATGATTGGTAAAAACAGAAAATGACCAAAAAAAAAAGAGGCTGAGACTTTAGATCAAATGGTCCCTTCAAACATTCCTTGACCAACAAATTTCTAGCAAGCAGCCATCAAATTTGAGAATGAACAGAATTCCTCCATTGAAACATAAAAATTAAGTATTTTGATTTATAGTCATCTACTATTACAGATATAATAGCTACATAAGAGCAGTAAATGTCAAACTCAATGAAAATAATACAATCCAAAAAACGCTAATATCAACTGACATTTTATCAAACAGAGTATCTTCATCAAGGTTAGGCCAAATGTTAAAACAGATAAGAAAAATGAAAATGAGACAAGGGAGAAGAACCCAAAAAGAAATGGCTAATATTTAAGAGGGTTGAAGTGAAGAAACCATGAATAGTGAGTGAGCTCTGAATATTCTGTAAAAAAAAATATAGAGAGCAAAAGTGGTGGTGGTACTGCTGTAATGTACATATGGTTGTTACCTGAGAATTGGTGATGGAAGAGCCACCATTTGATTGGCCAAATTGGTAAACATCAAAAGGTTTTAACATCAATAATAGCCGCCTCCTTGCCATCTTTATATCTTTCTCACTGTGTGTTCGCGAGCTCGCTTTCTCGATGGGTTTAGAGCAGCGAAGTGCTGTCCGTCCTTAAAGACTTGGGAGAGTAAGGGGCTGGAGATGCAGGCGTGGTGTAGAAGGCAGTGAGTTGGGCTTTGTGCCTGTTTGGGCTACTTTAATAACTGTTACTCAAAATGGGCAATTCTTTCTTCTAAATTAATATTACATTACACTTACATTAGATTACAGCTACAGCTATGACTATAAACTATAAACTATAAACTAAAACTTAACGGTATTTTACTGTAAATCAAAGTTTATAAATATATATTATACTAATGAGCAAAAATATTTAGTTTATCATCACATTAAATAAAAAATAACCAACAAAAACCTAAAATTAATACATATTTAAAACTATAAGCATGTAAAAGTATAACTCATGGAATCATGTTTCAACATAAATATAATAAAAACAATTCTACCATGTAATTAAATTTACAATTAGGGTGTTCATGACTTCGGTATGGTTTGGGTATAAAAAATCAACCGAACAATAATTTCTTAAGAAAATAACTTGGATCAAATTGAAAACCTATTCAAACCAAACCAATTCAGTTGAGTCAAGATTGATTTTTTAGCATGAAAAAATAGGAAACCAAACACCTGGATAAAGCCTGCAAAAAGCAAAGGGATAATTTGATATTAACAATAAGGATAATCAAAGAAACAAAATATTAAAGCATGCAAAACTATAAATGACCAATTGCACTAAAGAGAGTAGAGATAAAGAGAGAAGGAAGAAAGGGAGAGGGAGGGAGGGTGGCTGCAAGATAGTTTAAGTGAAAGGTGAGCAAAGTCATCAAACTATAAATGTAAACCTTGAATTGGAGAGGTTGTTGAAATTTTGGTAAAATTCTTTACAAAAAAAAAAATTATCCTTAAATTAAAAGCATATGTTGGGATCTTTTAGCGTTGATCAAATCATACAGTTGGGTGTATTACAATAAAGATAGAGAGGGAAGGATAGGGTGGTTGTGGGAGGAAAGGAAATTAGGGGAATAGGGTTTAACAGAAAAATTAGTCTTTAATACCTGGGTTTGCTTTAAGGTTCAACTTTAAATTGAATCAGTCCAATTCAATTGGTTTTATACTTTTAAAACCAAAACTGAACCGGACCAAAAGTTTTTTTAATTTTCTAATTGGTTGGTTCGATTTCTTCTCTTGATTTGGTTTTATCAGTTTATGTTTTTTTGGTTTTTTAAAACAGCCCTACTTGCAATCAATGTTAATTCAAAACTCTAACAAACATACTAGTAATAAAAATATATCTATATTTAAATTAAAACAAAGAAGAGTACTTACTTGTTCAAGCATTTTAAAGTGATAAAACATTTATTGTTGTCAAGGTTAAATTCTTTGTACTTAAAGCTTTATTCCTCCTCAATTGTACAACTAGGATGTTTATAATATCTCTCCCAAGATTCCAACAACATCACCTTAGTTTAGATGTACTTCTAAATAAAATATTTGAATGAAAGAATATGAAACTCAAATATATCTCAATAAGATGAACCTAAACTCCAGATTTGGGTGGAAAATCAAAGCTTAAAGTGAGGAAAAATACATTAAAATATGAGGTGAGGAAGAATATGTAAAAAACTCAAAACTTCAAGTTAGAAACTTTTTCTTCACCCATTTTTTATAGTAAATTTTGGAAGCTAAAAGGTTGAAGAGTTAATAAAAATTTCCCACCATCATCAACCTTTGATTAGCCACCATATATCAAGAATAAAAACAAGAAAACCCAAGGTTATTTTTAGTAAGAAAATCAAGGATTCTTTGGGATTAATTTTTTATTCACCTATAATTTGTTTAAATCATGTTATTTAAACAAATTTTCAACAATCCTCCATATGAACAAAAATTGATCACTGTTTTTAAAACCACTCAACGATTTGTTAAGAAATATTGATTTTGCATATCATTATATCAAGATATGTAGTTTTTGGCTTTGAGCATTTCTTAGTAAAATACTATCGAATTTACTAAGTTCAATATTAAATGCGATGTCTTGCACTATTCAGCCTTTTATGTAAACTAAGACAACTCATATAGTTCTCTACCTAGAGATTTCCTTTGGTTTTCATTATTGTGTTTATTTTGACCCTGAATAACTCTTGGATACATGAGTGCTTTGGAGAATTCAATATTTATCAAAATTCTCAAAGAAACGGCCATATTTTCACTCATAAAAGTGATTTTTCATTAAGAGTATTCTGTTGTACTCCATTTGGTGCACCAATATATGAAAATCATTAAGAACTCAGCTTTTCCTTTATCACGATGCAGCTAACACTTATTTCATCATAGAAATAAGTAGGAAATAATATTTTTTTAGTGCTACCAAGAATTTTGTATGACTTGGGATCTTCAATCAATTAGGTATGGTTATCATCATTACACTCTTTTATATTTTAAAGGCTTTAAACCCATTTCTTTTGATGAGTTATACACAAGCTCTCTCAAAAAATCTTTAGTTAGAAAATCCACAATATTTTTCTTTGACTTTACATAGTCAAAGAAAATAATTTCATTCAAGAGAAAGTGTTTAACAGTATTTTGTCTATGATGTATAGACTTCCTATTAATCTACTACTTTGTACCCTTCTAATTGTTGATTGATTATCGCAATGGACACAAATAGCTGACATTGATTTTGACCAATATGAAATATCCTTCAAGAAATTTTGAATCCATTCGGCTTCCTCTTCAGCTTTATCAAGAGAAATAAACTCTAATTCCATCATGGATCCAGTGATACTCGTTTTTTAGAGAATTTTCAGGACACAACTGCTCCATCAATTATGAAGACATATCTATTTGTGGATTTCAAATTCATAGTATTGGATATCCAATTAGCATCATTATACCTTTCTAGTACTATTGGGTAATCAATATAGTGTAAATCATAGTATAAGGTGTATCTCAAATATTTAAGTACCTTTTTTATTGTCTTACAATGATCCATACTTGGATCATTTGTAAATCTTCTCAGCAAGCATTATCAAGCCTTGTACAATTTATAAAGTACATTAGACTTTTAATTATTTGAGAATATTTCAATTGATTTATTCCTATACCTTTATTATTAGACAGATGTACACTTATATCAATTGATGTTTTGATAGTGTTATTGTTACCTTTAGAAAACTTCTCGAGAATTTTCTCAATATAATGAGATTGGGGATAATACTAATCCATTAGATGTCCTAGAAATTTCTATTCTTAGTATGACATCTGTAACACCTAGTCTTTCATGTCAAACTTGTTAATTAATATTTTCTTAGTAGACTTGATCATGTGATCATTTTTGTCCAAAATTAGCATATAATCCACATAGAAACATACAATGACATAACTTTTATTTATGTTTTTTTTTATATAAACACAGTTATCAAATTGTTGATTTTGAACTCATTTGACAACATAACCTTGTCAAACTTTTCATGTCATCATTTAGATACTTGTTTCAAACCATATAATGATTTGACAAGCTTACAAACTTTCTTTTCTTATCCATTGACAACAAACTCATCGAGTTATTCCATGTAAATCTTCTTTTTAAGGTTATTATTTAAGAAAGTTGTTTTTGTATCCATTTGATATATTTCAATCTTGTTAATAGCTGTAATAACTATTAATGTTTGTATGGAAGTTATTCTTGACGTAAATGAATATTTGTCAAAATATTCCAAACCCTATTGTCGTCTAAAACCTTTAACAACAAATCTAGCTTTTATATTTGTCAATAGTGCCATCAACTTTCATCTAACTTTAAATTTGTCAATAGTGTCATTAACTTTCATTTTTCTTTTAAAGATCCATTTATGATCTAATGATTTACTTTTGGAAGGAAGATATATTAGTTCTCATGTATGATTATTCATAATGGATTCAATTTTATTATTGACTATATTTTTTCAATAGAAAGCTTGAGGACATGATATTGTCTTGGATTAGATTCGAGGTTAATTATAAGTATGTTAAAAAATCAGGACCAAATGTTTTGGTCATTTTTTTCCCTTTCACTCTTTCTAAGCTCAGCTTCATCATCCTTTGATTGATGATTATTATCCTTAACCATTCTCTTAAATAAATAATTTTTCTCGTACTTTCTTTAAATTCAAAACCTCCTTTTTAAATCATGATAAGTTTTTATTAAAAATTTCATGCTATTAATAAAAAAAAACATATTTCTTACATCAAAAAGAAAATACATAAATAAAGAACTTAGTTTTAATTAGTGAGGTTTTTGGCAAAAGTTCATATAAAAAAAGGACTTTTTACCTGACACAATTATATCCAGAAACACGAAGAAAAAAAAAACTTTTGATGCCAAAAACATGTTGTTTTCTACTTTGTTATGAAAATAATTTACCCTTCATGCATGGTGATCAACTTTTAAAAAAAAAACTTCTGATGCTAAAAACATGTTGTTTATACGCATTCTAATTAATATCCCTCATTCTAATTAATTGAAAAAAAGGTGCTTATATAGTGTATAAAATATATTTTTAACTTATTAATTTAAACTTTTAGTAGAGAAGGTGTTCATTTTTAAGTATAAACCCTCGATGTACACTTTTGAAATATCAAATCCTAAATGAGTTTTTAAATAATATTAGTGTTGGTTGGATGTGGAATCCATAAGTCTAAATCATCTATATTAAAAGAAAAAATTCATTAAACAATGGATATTTCAAAATAAATAACTTTGTTTAAATCTTTTGAAAATGAATATTTTAGAATGAATAACTTCGTTTCTCTTCTCATATGATTTATTAGATGGACTTTTTTTTTTATTTCGTTAGCAAGCCCATGACTTCGTATTACAAAAAAAAAATTGAATTAATTTTATAATGAATTAGATTTTAAAAACCATTTTCAAAACCATCTTTTTTTTATGTGGTAACTGAAATTCATATTCATAAAAATTTATAATGAATTAAATTCTAGGAGTAAAAATATATTTCTTCTATTAATTATTTAATTATGTGTTTTTTTTTTAATTTTGATGGAACTATGATTTGTTTTATTAATAGTATGGTTATTTGAATAAAACTTAAACCAATAAAAACAAATATCCATTAAAACTCAAATGATCTAAATTTAGTAGGAAAAAATATTTTTTTATCCAAAACTCTCTTTTTATTATTCATTTATTTCTTTTCAATTTTGGTAGATGTTGGTAGCATGGTTTTTAAAATAAAAACTTATCATAATCTATAATCTATAAAGTAATTTTAAATTACAAAAAAAAGATATTTTGATTATTTGTATGAGATATTATGAAAAAGAAAGAATAATTAATTATAAGAAAGAATATAAAAAAATTTAAAAAATAATATATATATATAATAACAATAAAAAGCTAAAACTATTATTTAAAAAGCATAACATAATTAAATAGTTTTTTAAATATTATTAGAATTATTTATCTAAATATAATTTATTTTAATATAAATGTTTTTTAAAATAAAAGGGACTAAATAATCAAGCCTAGACATGTCTATGCATGAAAGGATGGCCTATACAAGCATGGGCTTAAGAGTCCAGACCATAATTTATTTATAGATAGCGAGTGACGCGTTGTTCATCTGCAACAATTTACAATTGCTAAAGGTAGTTAAAAAATCGGGATATAACTTTTTGGATCCCACAAACTAAAATTTCAACTTTTTTTTACTCTAAAACATGAAAAAAAATATCATATGGACCTCTTCCAATCATAAAACACATTTTAATATACAAGAAAACACAAAATCAAATTAAGTCATTAACATTTTTTAGTTTCGATCTACTTTTTCTAACATTATTAAAGGTAAAAGCCATATTCGTTGAGTTTTTTTCTTAAAAATGAATTCATAGACACTAAAATCAGAGTTATATATGGTCAAAATTTGGGCACTCAAGATATTTCTCTCCCATATCCCTTTTCTAGCAACTTTCTATCTCTTTTCTCAGGACTTAAATACAAAAAATAAATAAAGTTCTATAATTGAAATGTCAAATAAAAAATCTATAGGAAACAAAGTATAGAATGCTCGTGCAATTTGAACAATAAAAATGGAAAAAAAAATTTATCAATATCGATTTATGTTTTTTCAATTTTTTTAACATAACCCCATAATTATTATTAGAGGGGACGTTTCAGTGAGCTGAAAGAAAAAGGGTATAATGGAAAAAAAATATTCACCACTTATTTTTAAGGTAACTAGGAAACCTCTAACTAGCTTTCCCAAGATTTTATAGTATAAAGCTGATTATTCAAATAAAAAATAAAATTAGTCTAGGCATCCTACCTATGATAAATTGCTTTGTGTTTGCTTTTGAAAAATAAAGTTGTAGGTTGTACTTTTTTATAATGGTTGCCTAAATTGATAGGGGTATGCTTATAAAAATAAATATGAACAAAGATAAATGTTGTAGTTAGTGTAGAGTCTTTTATTATGAAGAGAGAGAGAGAGAGATGTGGGTCGTTGCGTTTTATCAGCGCATTTCAAAAGATTTTGGTATAGGTTAATTGGTGATGAAGAGTCTATTAATGAGGGTTATCGATAATGGTGTGATTGTCATGGATGGCAATGTTGATCAAGATCCCTTCTTTTCTTTTTTTCTTTCTTTTTTTTTTTCTAATATGTTTTTATCCCTTTTTTTTTATCTTGTATATCTCTATAATCTCTTTCTTCTCTCTCTCTCTCTCTCTCTCTCTTATTTGTTTTTTTTTTTTCAATTTTCTAGATATTTTTTTGGGATTGATGTCCCCCACTTCTTTTCATATAAATTCTTTGAAATATATATATAGGGCTACCTAGATTGGAAAAGGGGTCAAAAACTTTTGACTCATTGTAGTCCCTCATTTTCTCTCTTTTGACATCTTGGTGAGCTGATAGGATTGATAGGAGTTGAATTAAATTCACATAGTTTTATAGTAACTAAGAACACTAATTGGTCTTTTAAATATTCTAAGTAAATGATGGGTTATTTAATAGAAAAAATAACAATCATTTTATATATCATATCTAAGGTAAGTTGATTCATATTTATTTTTAATAATAAAAAGATATTTATTGTGCTTACATGCTAATAATTTTTCTAAACTGATATATGTGCACTTGATACTAAGGATAAAATACTACTAAGACCTGAGGCAATGATTTGGGATCTAGTTTTGACAACATGATGTAATCCTCACTTTTAAAATATAGACATTAGATTTGAGAGAATGGTGAATGATAAATTAGACATCAATATTATTTTCTTCGATTATACTCAAGATCCAAAAGTCACCACTCATTCTAAATCGATCTGTGGGGTCATATCAACATAATCCAAATTCACTCATCACATAAAAGTTATGATCTAGAAAATAATTAAACAAACATCAACACATATTCAAAATTAAAATTTAATAAACAATAAGTATAAACATCTAAATTATATTTACAAACCAAGTTTCAAAATAATATTAACCAAATGTTTATTATAAATAATATTTTTTTTATGAAATCAAATGTTGACATCTCGAAGATGACTCTATCAATATGATAACAGTTTACTGGATAACCAGTAAAGTGTATTAAAATGATATTTCTTAAGACACCCTTGAATTTATAGATCCAAATTCACACAAAACAAAAATGATATATGTATTTTTTACAAAAAAAACAAAGTGGCATATCAACCATATCTAGTATCTTTCAACTTTCAAGAAACATGACATGTTTAAGGATTGTATTATCCCTAGGTTAAATCTTGAATAAAAAAAAATTCAATCAACACACATACAAACAATCACACAAAAAAAAAAATTATTATTGTTTTTTATATGAAAACATCTAAACATATGAGGGACAAGATTCATATAAAGATCTTACCATCCCTAAGTTGATTATTTGATAAAGAAAATAATTAATACACATCCAAACAAAAAGTTAAAATAAAAACTTTCTTAATATAAAAATAATCCTACCATTTATTTTAAAAAAAATTGAAAACCTTTATTGGAGCATAAACTCCACCACAAACAAACATATATATATATATATATATATATATATATATATATATATATATATATATATATAAAAAGCTCACGCCGAGGTTAAACAATTACACCTTAGATAATCGTATTCCAATCTCAACGTGGGTTGTTAATTATAAACTTATCGCACCTTAAAAATAAATTTGTGATGGCTTTATACCCCAAAATTGCCATACAATGATGCAAACTCCAATACTTCAATATATAATGAAAAACATGCACAAATAATCTTAAGTAATAAAGGGAAGGGGAAAAGGTGATTTTGTTCTTAGAACATAATTAAAAATCATTTCAGTAGGTCAGTGCATGGGAATCATGCGTTAGCCTATTGATAGGTGTGTGAGGTGCACTACACATGTATCTCATGTTTTGATACTATTTTCTTCTCTTTTTTTTAGGTGTTTTTATGTTGGATTTTATGGTTAAAATCGTAGAGATGGGGGTTGTCACGAGTTTGGGATTTTTGACTTGATTTTGGGTAGAAATTGACTAGAATTTTGGTTTGATTTTAGTTAGAGAAGTTTTCGTATTTTCAACCTGGGTATTGGTGGATTGATGCTTCAATTTCATGATGGAAAGAAGATTTCAGGGTTGTTGGGTTATATAGCTACCAGTCTATTTGGCTTGGGAAAAATGAAGAAATGACATAGTTGATGGTGTGTTTTGGATGGAGAGGGTGGTGGTTAAAGGCTACTATATGCACGAGGGGAGGGAGATCATGAGGTTTTGGTTGGAGTGGATGGAAAGGAGATTGTGTTGTTTGTCATGGGTTAAGGCGGTTAGTTTGGCAGCCTTGATACTCAGTATATGGCTAGGAACCTCCCAAGGTTTTGGCAAATTCTTGCTTTTCGCGCACTGTTTTATGATAATTGCACTATTTATTGAACAGTGCAATTAGCATGAACATATATTGATACACTGTTCATGTGAATAGTGCAAGAAAATTGCACTGTTCACTTAAAAAACAATGAACAGTGCAATTCACTCGCACTGTTCACGAGTGAATTGCACTATTCACTTAATGAACATTGCAATTCACTTGCACTATTCACGTGAACAGTTTTAGTTTTTTTCAGTGTATTAATTTTTTTAACAGTTTTTTTTTAAAAAAAAAACTAGTTTAGAGTGAATTAAATTCACTCGCACTGTGATGTGAACAATATTTTTTTTCCCGAAAAACTAGTATAGAGTAAATTAAATTCACTCGCACTGTAATATCAATTTTATACCTGATAATATTTTATCTAATTTTATTACACGCTCAAAAAATTATGGAAACTGTAGTTCTTATCGGATGAATTTTGTACGTAATTGAATTATAGATAGTTTAATGGAATAATAAAAAATATTTTATATAAAGTATTATTTATTTCATGATGTAATAGTAGTAATTAATTCTACAATATTTAAATTTAAAACCATCAATATTAATATATATATACTTTTTACTTATTTTATAACCTCAATTTAAAAAGCATTATTAACCAAACACATTAAACTACTTTTTGTTCAACCTCAATTCCAACCACAGTTTTAACCAAACATATATAAATATCAAATCAACCTCAACTAAAAGCATTTTTTATAAAACAACTTTTTTCAAACCACAATCACAACAGTTACCACAATACCAAACACATTATATTATATTCTTTGCGTGGAAGATCAATTTTGTCTCAATTCATTATAAATATGATATAGCTAATCGATCATGACCTGTATAATTCTATAACTACCATAATATTATGATGGTAAGTTGTGTTTGTTGCGTTTTTCATCTTCAATTGGATGACTCTTAAATTAGCATTAGATGGATTCATTTTCTGATAGAATGATGATCCTTCAATAGGAGCCATTGATGGTTGATTGGAGTTTGGTCACAATGGCTGTGACCAAGGTTGTCAAAATCGCGATTCAACTCGTAAAATCGTACGTTTTTACGAGTTGATATAGGCTTTACGTGCTAAATCACTTGTAAAACTCGAAAATGGGTAAAATCGGGTCAAAATCGGGTAAAATCGTTAAAATCGGGTAAAATCGAAAAAAATCGCGATTTTACCACCGATTTAATGATTTTGCCCGCAGGAAAAAAAAGCCATGTAACTGCCAGGTGTCGACCGCTTATTGGATTTAACAAAGCAAATGCAAAAAAGCAATGTTTCTCTTCAGTCTTCTTCGCGTTTCAGTTCATCATTTACATTCAGAACCAAAAACAAATCCCTAAATTGAAATCCCAAAATTCCAGTTCCAGCCATCCCTAAACTGAGGTTTCCTCAGTGACTCAGTGTCTTAGTCTCTATCTCTTTCTCTCAGCCGTCCACGATTCCAGTTCATCATTCACAACAGCCCTCGCCCCTCATCGACGACTTCCTTTTCATCAGCCACCGTGAGAACCAGAGTCCACCCAACAACAACGGCGTCTCTCCAGTCTCCACCAGGTAAGTTACTCTGTTTGTTTCTCTGGTTCTCTCTTCTCTGTTGGTAACTACCAGCGGCTGGGGGTGCTTTTTTTCCCCTGTCTGTTTCTTACTCTAATGCAGTAATGCTAATATTTGTTTGATTGGATTTGCAGGCTCCAAGTTTGACTGCAATTTTGATCTCCTCGGTGCTCACTGCTCAGAACAGAGGTCAGAGTTTCTTACCATGTCCATTTCTTACCTTGTTTGTATTCTGTCGTGACTGTTGTTTAGGAATTAGGACCATTAGGTGCTTTAATCTTTACAGTTTAATGATGTTAAAGATTGAGATTTTGATTCAAATTTTCTGTGACTGTCTATTATTGAGATATTGAAAATCAATTGGATTAAACCGTGCGGTGTGTGTGTGTGTGTGTGTGACTCTATGAGTCTGTGACTCTGTTTTTTTCACATAAATCAATTGTCTTTGTTTCTTGATCTGAACAAGTTGGAGTCAGGTTAGTAATCCATGTGCAATTTCGTTAGTCCTTGTTAGTTGTTAGTAATCTGTCGTGAGTTGTGACTGTTAGTTGCTAGTGAATTGGGCTGTGAAGCCTGTGATTATGTTGAAAATGCATGTTGCTTCTGTGTGCCTATGCACCGGCACCCAGCATGCATTTGCTATCATGTATTGGGTGTTTGATGTTTCTGTTTCTTGCCCTTTCCTTCTGGCTTTTATTTCTATTT
>Ga0307518_10002095_pt1 | contig 14663 bp, 15 predicted proteins | sample 25_EM_MG_FD_203889 | JGI IMG/M metagenome (GOLD analysis project Ga0307518, IMG submission 203889) | Populus trichocarpa ectomycorrhiza microbial communities from riparian zone in the Pacific Northwest, United States - 25_EM | ecosystem: Host-associated > Plants > Roots > Unclassified | place...
ATAGTCTTCTTGTGCGATAGATGGCTACGATGAGGCTCCGTCGTGCTCATCCTTCGCATCAGGATCGTTTGATATAGACATTATCTTCCATGTTCACTGTACCAAACCTGTTTGGTGCGTGACAACGGATATCACTCCCCCAACGGCGAACTCAGACGTGTCTGTTTCCAGGCAGAATTCGCGGTCCTGGTCGGGGTACTGAAGTACCGGAGCACGAGTAAAGGCGGCTTTCAAAGCTTCAAACGCTGCGCGTTCCTTTTCTCTGAAGTTAAATACAGTGTCTTTACACGTTAAGTCCGTCATGGGCCTAGCCATGATTGCGTAATCTTTAATAAAACGCCGATAGAAGTTACCGAGCCCTAGGAACGCGCGAACCTGCTTTACATTCGTTGGCTCAGGCCATTTCAAAATAGCGTTAACCTTTTCAGGGTCCATTTTGATTCCGTCACGAGAGACTATCATACCGAGGAAATCGACTTCGGTGACTTTGAAGCGACACTTCTCGGGTTTGACAAACAGATCATTGTCTCGCAACCGTTTCAAAACTTCCAGCACGATTCTATCATGCTTCTCCTGATCGTCCGTGTCTGTGAATATCATAAGATCATCTATGTACACCACGCAGACATCCGACATATCGTGAAAGATTTCATTCATCATCTTTTGGAATGTTGCGGGTGAATTACAGAGACCGAAATACATAACGAGTGGCTCAAAAGCTCCTTTGTGCGTTACGAATGCAGCTTTCCACTCATCGCCTTCGCGAATCCTCACATTGTTATATCCCCACCGAAGATCCATCTTCGTGAAGAGTTTACAACCCTTGAGCTTGTCAACAAGCTGAGAGATAAGCGGTAGCGGATAGTTATTTTTAATTGTCCAGTCGTTTACATAGCGGTAATCCTGTACCATGCGCTTCTTGCCATCCTTCTTGGGAATAAAGAAGACCGGTGACGTCTGTTGACTAATAGATGGTTGAATGTATCCTTTTGCAAGTTGATCATCTAGGAAGGATTCGACTTCTTTTTGCTCATCAACAGAGAGCGGGATAAGTCTTCCCTTTTTGGGCGGGAAGTCTTCTTTTAGATCAATTCCATGATCCCAAGGTTTCCTAAGCGGCATGCGCTCTGACGACTTTTTACTAAATACGTCTAAGAACTCCCAGTATTCTTTAGGTACTTGCTTCTGGGCTTCTTCCAGGGTCGACTCATCAATAGTGACCTTTGATTCATGTGCCTTTAAAGCTTGAACCCAAGTTTCCTGAGACTCGTTTTCTTGTAATAACTTAGCAAAGCGTGTCTCTAAGAGTGACTTGCACTCTGGAGGACACCGAGTTAAATTAACTTTGCCAGAAACCCAATCTATATCAGGATTGTGCTTTCTAAGCCAGGTGTGGCCGAGGATAAGGGGAACTTTTCCAAGGCAGGTGACTGCACACCAAAGCTTTTCCGCATGCTTCCCAATACCGACGGTAAGCAATACATAATGCGTGATATCACCCTCTTGATTCCTTGTGCCATCTACGTTAAGCACTGGAACGGGCTTTACCAGCTTAGATAACTGCAATCGCCGATCAAGAGCCCAGCTCTTGTCAACAAAGCAACCAGTAGCGCCACTGTCTAGCAGAGCGTCTACTTCAATAGTATTAAGGGGACCGCGGATGCGGACCGGTACCGTCACTTCACGTTCCATTGTGAAGGACCTTCGTAAGTCCATGGGAACTTCCGAGTTGCCGGCGGGACTTTCCGGTTTCTCAGATGCCAAAGAAGGAGAAAGATTGTTTTTATTCAATCGGGAATTAAGCACGCTCGATTTTACATCCGGCGCCGAGCCCTTTGCAGGGACCCCCTTAGATGGTACAGAACAGTCCAAATCACAGTCCACAGTATCAACAGACAAGACAGAGTAGCGAGAAGGAGAAACAGAAACAGGAGAAACTACAGAAGACACTTTTTTGTAAGTTTTCACAATTTTACTACGTAACAAAGCGACGCGGTATTTAAATATTTCCTGTACAACAGGAGTAGTAGCGCGAGATAGTCTGTAGTCCAAAATTTGTACTGCTGTGTCCAAAGAAGATTCAAGAGCGAGGGTGCCCGACACGTCCTCACTCTCTAATCTTTTAAATCCTTGAAGAACGCCTGCATTTCTGCAAAAGACATTCCTCGCACTGTGTTTAACCGGTCATCCTCCGGTTGGGCCTGTGCTGCCCGTGCTTGCTGTTGCCCACGACGAGGGCGGCGCGGCTTTGTGCACTCACGTGCAATGTGGCCAAAGAGTTGGCAATTGTAGCATTGGGGCCCTTTACCCCTTTGCTGAGATGATGCGTCTGCGGCTCCTATATCCATAGGGGTGCTGCTGGACGACGCTGAAGACGACGAATAATTTTGGCCTTGGTAATACTGGGCCGGTGACTGTGACTGCGTATTAATTAAGAAAAGTTCTTGTGCTCTTCCTATTTCCTTGGCCGAGGCGGACAAGGTGACATACATGTCACGTGGCATGTTTTGAATGTAAACTTGCTCCAAGAGTTTCCTCTGGAGCGCTCTCTCAAGTAGATCCCTCGCGTAGTCATCTACGCACCAACTCTGTATCTTAAGCGCTTCAAACTGCGCTAAGAACTCGTCAATGCGCTGATGAGGGCCCTGACGAAGACGTAACAACTGGGCCCTTGCCCACTCCTGGTTGTTCCCAGGGAGGAAGAACCCTTCTATTTCGGCCTCGAGGGCCTGCTTGGTGGGCCACGCTGGCGGCGGGGGTGGCGCTCCCGGGGCAAGGGGCGGTGCGGCGACAAGGGCGGCGTGTGCTGCCATACACTGATCAAGGCGGACCTGAGCCCACCAACCAGCCTTCGGACCCGTGAGCCTAGAGTAGACGGCGGCTGCCACCGTCGCGTCGTTGGCCCCGTCCATCGTGATGTCGATCCACACCTTAAGCTTGCTCCACCACTCGTGGAACTTGGCGGGAGAACCATTGAAAGAGCCGGGATCCACGACCACCTTCTTGCGTGCCGGCGGTGCTGGTTGAGGCTGTGCAGCCGCAAGGGCCGCGATATGATTCTGGAGGTCGATCTGCCCCTGGATGAGCTGACCAAGGAGAGTGTTGAGGTCAGCCATTCTTCTGACTCAGTAGGGGTGGAGACGGGAATAGGGGGTAGGTCTTTGTTTAACCGGTCGGAGACGAGAGGACTGGAAGGTACGGCGGCGAGCGAGAGGGAGGTCTGGCAGGGGCGGAACAGGAAGGGAACGGTGGAGGCCGAGGAGAACTTGCAGTGGTGAACTGATTTTCCTCCTCGAGGGCTGTTTCTCTAGTGACAGCTTCTTCGCTGGAGGCAGGGCGGGGACCGTGAATGATCGCCAAGCGCTCCTGTTGCGCTTCGACAAGGTGACGGGGAAATTGGTAAGGTATGGTGGTAACGTAAGGGGTGACGTAGGGGTAAGACTATACGGGACTAGATCCCCACAGGTGTTCCACTAAACTAAGCGTGAGACTCTGTTCGCCTGTCGCTCTCGCCGGGTCAGGGCAGTGGCACAGCTATGCAGAGATCAAACGGCTAGTGGCTGCAGATCACAGGTCTACCTCTGCACGGACGCAGGAACTACTTGAGTAACTATGTCTCAATCGCCTTGAGGCTGCGAACCTCCCTTGAACGGGCGCCGACCTTCAGACACCAGGCATGACCCTGGGCTGGTGTACAGTATGTAAAGGATGCGGTGCTAAAAACTCCCAATGCCAAAGCACTACGGGAACGGCACTAAAAGGCTGGCCGTGTACGAAACGCAAGGTATGAAGAAGAAGCTCCTTAACCCTGGAGTCCGGGTATAGTTGTCTTATAAGGCTAGACGAGCGCGTAGTAGAGTGAAGTAGAGGTTTAGATTCGAGCTCAGGTGAGACGACCCTAGGCGAAGACACCAAGGACCCTACTACACACTGGGACTCTGAGAGGATAGGACGCGAGGACTAGGGCAACAACCCAAGATGAGCTCGAATGGGGAGCCTCTGGGTGCTGGATTGCACTGTATATATACTACTCTACACGAGGGCTACGCAAGGCTATCCACGAGGCTACGTACTGTGCAATGCTATGCTAGTGATGTCATAGTGGAGCTAAGGCTATGCGGAATGACATCAAGGGAGGCAGCGTGTACAGCATGAGGTACGGGTCTAGACTAAGGTAGATAAGATACGGCTGTACACTACGATAAGATAAGATGCTATCTAATCACAGATTAGATAAGATAAAAAGTTGGACCGTTACAGTGCAGTTCACCCTTCATCTCCGATCTGGGGAGGCTAAGCTTTGTGCTGCCTCTGCCAACTCCGATGCCCCTATTTCTGGTCTCTCGAGTGTTCCTCCTGAATACCATGACTTTGCTGATGTCTTTAGTAAAGCCAAGAGCACTCAACTACCTCTGCATCATGATTTTGATCTCAAGATTGACCTTGAGGATGGCTCCTCTCCTCCTCTCGGAACTATCTACTCCTTATCTCAGACTGAGCTTGAAGCACTCCGCACTTTCATAGATGAGCATCTCTGCTATGGGTTCATTCGTCTGACCAACTCTGCCCATGCTGCTCCAGTCCTTTTTGTCAAGAAAAAGGATGGATCACTCTGTCTTTGTGTGGACTTCCGTGGTCTCAATAAAATCACCAAAAAAGATTGTTATCCACTTCCGCTCATCTCCGACCTCCTTGATTCTCCCAGCTGCACAACCATCTATACCAAGATTGATCTCCGACATGCATACCATTTGGTCCGCATCGCTCTGGGTGATGAATGGAAAACTGCCTTCCACACTCGCTATGGCTCCTATGAATGGCTTGTTATGCCTTTTGGACTTACCAATGCTCCAGCTTCTTTCCAGCGCTTGTCAATAGCATTTTTGCAGACATGCTGGATGTGTGCATGGTAGTCTATTTGGATGAAATTCTGATCTACTCCCAGGATCCCGAACAACATGTTGCACATGTCCGAGAAGTCCTACTCCGCCTCCGACAAAATGACCTTTTTGCTAAACCTGAAAAGTGTGAGTTCCACTCTGCCTCTGTGGAATACTTGGGCTACTGCCTATCTTCGCAGGGCCTCTCCATGTCTCCGCAGAAGGTCCAAGCTATTCAGGACTGGCCAGAACCCTGCAAACTCAAGGACATCCAATCTTTCCTTGGATTCGCCAACTTCTACCGTTGCTTCATTCATAATTACTCCGACATTGTTGTTCCTCTCACCCGCTTGACCCGCAAGGGATCTCCTTGGGATTTCTCCAATCAGTGTCGCTCCACTTTCAACTCCCTGAAGGAGGTCTTTACCTCCACTCTGATCCTTACTCATTGGGTCCCTGACGCTCTGCTCACCATTGAAACTGATGCCTCCGACTATGCTGTTGCTGGTATTCTCTCCATCACTTGCTCCAATGGTGAACTCCAACTGGTTGCGTTCTACTCCCGCACTATGACTCCTCCTGAGTTAAACTATGATACCCATGACAAGGAACTCACAACCTTTGAAGCCTTCTGCCACTGGCATCATTACCTTGAGGGCTCTGCAACTCCGATTGATGTTGTTACAGACCACAAGAACTTGGAATATTTCTCCTCCTCCAAGGTCCTCACTCACCGCCAGGCTCGTTGGTTGGAGTTCCTCTTGCAGTTTAACCTTTTGATCCACTTCCACCCTGGGCGTCTTGGTGCTAAACCAGATGCTTTACAGCAGTTTGCATAAGTAATGGCACTCGCAACTTCGCCAAACAAATACAATTCATTGTGATATCTCGTGTAGCTATTACCCCTAGCGTGACACTTCACTGTACTCTACCGCGTACTTGTTAAACCATGCTGCCACGAAAGAGTCACAAGGATGCAGACATCATCGAGCCCTCCGATCCTATCAGTCAAGAAGACCTAGCTTCACCGAGCGCCATGAGTGACGAGGAAATCAGCTCGCTGACCATGATAGGCAGCCACTCATTCCTCCAGGACAGCATTGACTGTGAACTTGACAAAGCTACCCTGGAGCAGACCCCAGAGCATGCTAATGCTCAAACAGTAGAGGGTCCAGCTGCTTCCAAGGGTAAAAAAGGTGCATATATGCATTGATACTAGTCATTACTGAACAATTGGCACTCTACAGCAAAGAATCCTTGGCCCAAGGAGCCCATCCCACCAGCACCCATCAAACTCATGTTCAACCTCTCGATCTTTCCCACGTCGGAAAGCACCAAAGAAATGAAGAAGCGCCAGGGCCACAATTCGTACCTCAAACTCAATAGCAACATTCTGTTTGATATGTGGAAAGCACAACTACTTGTGAAGATCGATGAAAAAATGAAACCTGACCATATTTCCTATGAAGACTATGAAGTATCATTTATGATCCCTCGTGTCTCACCCCAGCTACTGTCCATCGTGAATGAAGATGACTACAACTTACTTTGCGAGCATACTCAAAAGGCAAAAGACCAGCAAGCTACTGTGTATGTGCAAGAATTGAAGGTGTGGCTTGCAAAAGTATGTACAATACTGCATATATGGGACTTTCTGATGACAATTGACAGCGCAAATTACATCCAAAGGAAAAAGAGAACTGCAGTCTCGAGATTATCAATTCAGGCTCAGAGAGTGATGGAGTTGGGCCTGAGATAAAGCGGAAGGCCAAGAAAATGAAGACACAGGTACATATTTACATTTTGGCGCATAACCTGATTTGTTAGGTTGATCATTGCAACGCTAGGCCCCCAAGGCCTCTGATATTGATCCTGATAAACGTCTGATCAACAACAACATCAACCGCATTCGTAACCGGTGGGCATGCTACAAGAAACCTGGCTGCAACAGCAACTACTGTTACATCAATGCAATGGATGGTGGAACACACATTCCACTCAACTTTGCTCGGTTGGACTGCTGGGCAGCAGCCATGGTAGATATATATCAAAGTTTATTTATTCTTCTAACTACACAGTACACTAGCTAAAAGGCCCAGAATTTGCTACACTCGAGATGCCACCAAATCACAAATTGTTCAATGGTGCAGCGGCTGAACAGCTGGGAAAGAAATCACTTCTTTTGGAACGACGTGATCAGTTAGAACAATCAAAGGGAAAGTTGGTAGATACCCAGACTCCCCCCAGCGACAATGCCCAGAATACCCCTGCCAATGCCCAGGCTGGCCCCACCCCGGTCTCTGTCAACCTCAACTTCGGAGAATTGCTCCACACACTGCAAGGTCGTCCACAGGAACAGACAGCGACGCAGCCACCTGTCACACCTGTGACAAATTCCATCTTCTCCGCTGAACCAATGTTATTGTCAGCTGCCCAACAGTCAAACCTTGGTCCACGCCTTTCACTTGCTGATTTTTGTCACACATACAGCCTCTCTGATGAATTACAGATCAAGCTCCAGTCAAACGGATTCATGTCAAGCCACGCTCTATGCTTTGTGTCGCTCAATGACATCAAAGCTATCGGACTTCTTCGTGGTGAGGTCACCCAGCTTCGAGATGCTGTGTCAGAATGGTGTGGGGCATAGAGTTGGGCAGACAGATCAACATGTACAATACGAGATGTTTGTTATGGGTACAGTTTATGGAATACCATGCTTTGTGCTATGGACCACTAAAAGTAGCCCGAGTGACGAATGTACCCTTGTGCATCGTCAGCTGTAATAACCTCGAGTGCAAGCAGCAGATCATAAAAGATTCCATCATCATGAGAAAGCAGGTCTGCATAACGACAAATCCACGCCTTGATCTTTGAAAATGCCTCTTCAATCAGATTCAAGTTGGGGGAGTAGGGAGGAAGAAACTCCAACCTAATGCCTGCATTGAAGCATGATGTCACTGGCGTGAGTAGAGTGAATACTAGGGTATGAATGCACCATATTGGGCCGTGAGTTCAAGGATATCTTCTCCATGGTGGATCCGTGCATTGTCCATAATCAATATACTTCTTGGCCCAGGATAGGGCGAGCATTGAGGGAGCTATATACATAGTAATCAGCCCATCACATGAAATAGCAATAGAAAGCATACCACTGCATCCTCGAGGAAAGACAGAAAGTCAGCACCGCGAAGCGATCCTTCAATGACATGCCCAGCAACTATCCCATCAATGGACAGTGCTGCAACAGCCGTAAGCCGTCTTCCTCTCACAAAAACCCCCTTCATGCTGGCACAATGTGACTTTTTGGCCCTACCATTGCGTTGAATCAAGGTCCGCTCATCCTTAGAGGTTTCATAGATCCAGATCATCTCCTCTGGTGCATACTGGGCTACTTTCCGCATAAAATCAGCACAAAGGTCTTCATCACGCTCCTGTGCAATCTTCCGAAGCTTTTTGAGGGAAATGCCAGCATGCTGAAGCTCATGATGAATGGTAGAGAAGTGAACTGAAATGAAACGGTTGGATTCCATGAGCTCTTGAAGCTCATCGAGGAACCAGTTTGGTTGGTGATAAACAAGTTGGAGGAGGTAATTGAGGTCTTCATGATTGAAGACTCTTGGACGGCTGAGAGCAAGGCTGCGGGGTTTGGCGACTTCGCCAGTTTCGTTGAATAGGTTCAAGATACGAAAGAATGTGTGGCGAGAGAATCCAACACACTCTAAGATCTGGCGGAGAGGGAGAAGTTGGTGCTCATATAAACAGATGGCAGCAAGCTTGACGTCAGGTGAAATTCTACGGTTGCCCATCATTGTGAGAGCCAAAAGTCTACAGTACTAGGGGTAGCTACACGAGATATCACGATGAATTGTATTTGTTTGGCGAAGTCGCGAGTGCCATTACTTATGCAAACTGCTGTAACTAGACGATGGGACATCTACCCAAAAGGGGGGATAGGGATTTTGCTCTAGTCAATCCTCAAAATCTCTGACCTGTCTTTTCGCAGGAACAGTTCACTTTGTCCCTCCGAGCAACCCAACTCCTTGCTCCATGCCTCCAAGCTGCCATGGTCTTTGATCATGAGCAACTCCACAAGGATATTCGCTCCTTCCTCACCTCTGATCCCATTGCTTCTGCTCAACTCCCAACTCCTACTCAGCCTCGTTGGTCCCTTGACTCTGATGGTTTCCTCTGCTTGGATGGTCGCATCTATGTCCCCGACTCCTCCAACCTCTGACTCCGAATTCTCCAATATAAACATGACCATCCTCTCTCTGGTCACTTTGGTCAGAATCGCACTCTGGAGTTAGTCTGACGCGAATACACTTGGCCACAGCTCCGCTCCTTTGTCAAGCAATATGTGAGCTCCTGTACTACCAGAAAATAGCGCCGTCAGGGACGGCAGGCACCTTGCTTAGCGACGTGGTACTTTTAGTGGATACAAGAAATAATTGATAGGGAGGGTTATCTATGAATAGTGACATGGTCCATATTCAAGGTTAGGAAGTACAGAGTAGTATGAGTGAGTCAGAGACGGAGACGAGTGAAAAGTCAATGGTGAGAAGGAAGACGGATTGGTTTCTTCTATATGTTGTCGTGAAGCTGACAATGGACAGGCGATGTTAGGATGAGTGCACTGGTTAAATGGAAGTTGGTAGAGACGCTAACCGGATTACAACGAGTTCTGATGTAGGGCCAAACCAATCGGTTTTGTTTGGTACAACCACAGCCTCCAAGTTTCCAGACGATGTGTTTTTCACCGGAAAGGAAAGAAGGGAATTTGGCTGGCAACGGAGTTCTGAGGTAGTCGAATAATGGCAGTTGCAGAGTGGAGGTGTCTAAAGGATGGCGAATAGTAGTTTTGCAAGGGGATAGGTAGTGGTGGATGGAAGCGCATTGGCAAACAACAAAACCGCGACTGTTGTATTTGGACAGGAATGATAAAACATCACATTTGAGGGAGCATTTATATGCAAGAAAAGGGTTGATGAGGCAGAGCGAGTGCAGAGTCAGCTGTGGGTACAAGACATAGATACTCGACGCAGAGATGAAGTTGAAGAGGCATGTAAGGGGAGCGTGCACGATAGGGGTTATAGAGTGTAAAGAACAGGAAGAGAACAGTTTGATAGTGCGATCTTGGAATGAGTAGATTTCTAGAGAGGAGATTTGCGAGCGCATGGAAGAGGGAATTTGCGTGGGAAAGAGGAGATCAATATTGTACCCAGATTCAAGGAGGAAAGCACAAAATTTAGTTGTTTGTTGATAAGAGATGAAGATGTCGAGGGAAGCAGGTGTCCAAGATAGAGAAGAGGCCGCGAGGAGTAGTGACAAAACAAATGAGCCGCCGATCAGAGCACCTGTGTGATGTAGAGTTGCAAGGAGAGAGGGGAGGGAAAGGTGGTAAAAAGCGAAAGCCTTGATGAGACGATGGAGAAAATAGGAATTTTGACAGTTGCGAAATTGTCGGGAGCATGCAGCAAAAGCATTTAGGTCGCCGAAGTCAAGGTGTTCAAGGATGTTTTCTAGAACTTCTTGGGAGAGAGATGAGGGGGCACGCGACATTTTGGAAATACAGAAGTTGACTGAGGTAGTTTTAAGTATGGGAGGCAAATTGGGGTAGTGGGGTGGAACCCCAGAGATACTAGAAAGTAGGGGAGCAAAGGAGGTGAAAAGAGTAGGTGAGGTGCGTTTAGTATACACCGGCATGGCTAGAGAGCGAAGTTAGGTATTGAATGGTATGCAGGGAGAAAGAAGGAAAATTACTTACTCTGAGTCAAGGTCGATCCGAATGGAAGAGGGAACGAAATTGGAGAAAGACTCCATCATACAGAGTTCACCTCCGAGACGCCAATGAGCATTAACGATGCCCAGACGAGCATAAGTATCAAGACAGGAGTGGGGAGAAAAAGGTGCAGATTTGGTGACGACCCACATGCAGGATTTGTCATTGAGTTTGCGGTTTGTGTGCTTGAAACAACGGAAATTTTGGTGGATATGGTAGCAGTTGTAATAAGAAAAGCCACGGCGACGGTATTTGAGAAGGGCGTCAATGGATGCACGGTTAAGGATAGAGTCATGAGCCAAAAAGGGGTTGATGAGGGAGGCACCGCACAGAGTCAGTCGTGGATATGAGCAGCAGAGGGCGTCATGTGTTACAAAGTTCATGAGATGGGTGCTGTGAAAATGATATATGGGGAAGATAACAGAGTCGGAGGGAGACACGATAACATCAATAGTTTGTTGTGAACACGTGAGAGAGATGGTGAAGTGGCGAGGTGAACGGGACTGCTGTTTGACACAAGTAGGGGAAGTGAGAGTATGATGATAACCTTCAGTCGCAAGAGCAGTGAGGAGCAATGGAGAGTTCTCTTGGGAGACGTAAATGTCAAGATCATAGGGGAACCACAGAGTGGACAGGAGAGGCTGTAGGAGATAAAGTGCACATGAGCCTGATATAACAGCATGGGAGGCATAGAGAATTCTAAACAAACAGTCAGGGTTACGGAAAAAATGGGCTGCAAGATGACGGTGTTGAAAAAGAATGTAACGCCGGACAACTCTGGAGGAAAATTTGCATGTTGCCGAGAATTGAACGATGTGGCCAAGGTGCAGGTAGCCAAAAACGAGAGACCATAGTTCAATAGGTAAATTGAAGACCGACATTGGGTCGGTGTGAGAGGCACGTCCAGAGGCCAGGTAAGCGAAATACACAGTATTTAAAAGGTCCCAAGGAAAAGGAGAAGAGATAAAAATAGTTAGAATTTGATATGTGAATAAAGAAAAGAGACGACTGAAGACAGGGTGAAGGGGGGAGGAGAGTCAATTGGAATCAGTTAAAGGGTAAAGGGTATCGAGACTGCAAGATGAAGTTAGTGGGGAAGAAGATGAAAGTAACATGAATGCCATACATGTCCATTGCCAGAGCGACATGCATAAGATGATGTTCGGGGTGTAGATCAAAGAGGAGGTTGTTTTTGTCGAGACCAAGGAATATATAGATACCTTGGACCCGTAACATTTGTTGTAGTACACGGTTGAAGAACACAAGCAGACGAAGGTCAGAAGCTTGGATGATTGTGGATTCGACGCGATCGGGAGATTCAAAAGAGGATTGAAGGTATTGAAGCGAAAAAAGACTGGAAGCGTCACGTTGAAGAAACATGTGTTGGGAACCAGATCGAACGTCGTCACGTACGACGATGGCATCAGCGGAATGGAATGTGGTTAACGAGTTGGACATGGTGGTACAGGAGGCAAGGAGATTGGAAAGATCGGACAGGGGATGAATTGAGAGGAGGCATCGCAACTTGCAATGATAACAAATAGGAGACAATTCAATTCTATAACAAAGTCACCATCTAAGTTGGGCAGAAGTACAGGGAAAAGAGTCTGTTAGGTACGACTAACAAATGAATCATCTAAGTTGGGGAAAGGGATAGGAGACCAATAGGTGAGATCAAGCATACTAGATTGTTCTTGTAACAGAAACTCAAACGAACATTGTGTTGTTTAAAGCTGAAAAAAAAGATGTTGAAGTATCAGAAGGCCAACGATGTCATGATGCTTACGAAGCATTCCCTCTTGGAACTGGCGATGGAGGGTTCACCAGTAAAACAACCGCGCTTGAGAGGATTGAGAGGTGCACGGAGAACCACAATTTCGCGAGTTACAGCGGTAAAGACAGATTTTTTGCTCTGTTTGATGAAGTAGTGGACGAGCGCGAAGTGAACTTGAACGATGGCTCCACATAACTTGCGCTGGTAGTTTTTGGGAGGGATCGGGGTGTGGTCTTCGTCATAGGCGAGAAGGGGGGATATGTTATGTGTCAATGCTGCACTCGCCAAGGCGGCCTTCGCACGCTCATGTACAGGCCATTGTGCGGTGAGTCGCTCTAAGGGAAAAAAGGTAAGAAGGCAAATGAGGAAAGAATGGGTGCACTTTTTACCGTCTTGAGCAGCAGACTCTGCATCCGCGTCATCATCATTTTTCTGGAGAAAACGATACATTAGGATGAATTGAAAAAGGAGCAGGGAAAATAGTAAACATACAACGAAAAGAGAATGCGAGATTTGAATGCAGGGTTTACCACCGGATTCTCTTAGACAGGATTGAACACTTTCCCCCTTCTTAAGTGGAATGAGTTTTTCAAGCGCCTTGATATTGGAAATTATTGCGTTGTAGTCATTTCGCGCGGAGGAGAAAGCATCCTCGTTATTTTGGACAGGGATAAGAAGGCAAGTAAGTTTGGTGTCAATGAACTTGCGATTGAACATATTCGATGACGGAAAGCCGCCATCGGCATTCATGAAGAAAAGTTCCCGGTCAATCTCAAAGATACCACTCAGTAACAGTTCAACAACTTCATTATCCCTGTTGTTTTTAACAATGGCGATATCGCCAGAACCACCTCCGAGAAAAAACTGGGCCATGGATGCTAAGTTCGGCGTGGCTGTGTAGAAGCCAAAATTACTTCTTTTAAGATCGTCTATAAGATGGTCGATCCATGTCGAGGAGATATTGTCATCATCAACATCAGTATCTGACAGTGGGGGATGGTGGACAACATTTGAGGTAGGCAAAGGATTGGGAATTGATTGGGACAAGGGAGAATGGTGTTCAACAGCAGGGAGGTCAGCCATCACTAAGGAAAAAGAGGGGACAAAAATTGCAAGTTTCGGGCGCTGGAGGCATATATAAATGTTGGAAAGAATAGGAGGTGGCATTGGAAGAGCACCTATTTGTTTTTGATTGAGAAAACCGGTGGTGTTAAGAGTTAGGTACAGCAGAGAAGAACAAGAGCTCACACAGGGCAACATAGATAAGAGAACAAAACATAGGAGGTGCAAGTGTTCGGAGTGTCTTCACAGAGGACGTCAACGGTCTCGCACAGAATGTTGGAGCCTTGGGGACGACTCACTCGACGAGAAGTGTACGAGTGTTTAGCGCCTGGTACACTTTCAGGAAGCTTGTGCACTTGGAAAGAACTGGCAGCAGCGATAGGGCAATTATCTTCGGAGAATTTAGAACGGTTACGAAAAGCAGCAGAGGCGAAGGAGGAAAATACATGGACTCGCAAACGAAAGGCAAATGCAGATCGAATGGTGCATTTGTGGGTAGTGCAATGAAAAATTCGATCGGAAAAAAATGTAGAGGACGAAGAGGACGAAAAAATGTATGGGGAGCCAGATGTCAAGAAGTTCATGACATTGCCTTTGGAAGAAGAATTGCAGAAACATGTAACTGCTTTTCTTGACGCTACAGGGAACGAGGCATTGAGGCGTGTGGTATGTGTTGTTTGTGCAAGGGAGCTCATGGCGAAGCAGTGTACATATAGTACTTTATCTTGTGGACAGAAAAAGTCAATGAATGATATGTTGTAGGTGAGAAACAGGATATTCTTAACGTTCCAAACATCCGGCAGCTTTTAGTGCCAGATCACATACACGAAGCGCAAGATCTCTGGCAAGGTATCCTTGTTGTGTCCTCGCACATTGACATCGATGGGAAAGGATGTGTGTGTCATCAGTGCGTTCGAGCATTGCATCAAGGACGACTTCCAAAACTGGCTCTTAACAACAATTTATGGATCAGGGAGCCTCCCCATGTGCTGCGGGTCTTGACATTCGTTGAACTGTTGTTGATCGCGCGACATTATCCTCGATGCTATGTGTTCAAGTTGTATCCTCGGGAAGGTGGACGAGCATTCAATCCATGACATTTGCAACGAGCAATGGCCGGGAACGTCACACTGTACGAAGTGAATACGTCGGCGGTAGCGGACATGTT
>Ga0307518_10002096_pt1 | contig 14654 bp, 7 predicted proteins | sample 25_EM_MG_FD_203889 | JGI IMG/M metagenome (GOLD analysis project Ga0307518, IMG submission 203889) | Populus trichocarpa ectomycorrhiza microbial communities from riparian zone in the Pacific Northwest, United States - 25_EM | ecosystem: Host-associated > Plants > Roots > Unclassified | place...
AAGACAAAAAAGATTCTGTATGATATTTGTCTTTTTTGTTTAATAAAATTGTAAATAAGAGAGTATCTCTTTCTTCTATTTTTTCACAATGTTTTGTCATGAAACATTGAGAAATGCTTGCAGTGTCCATTATATCGTAGTACTTTTCACCCTGTCCACACCTCGACCTGACCCGTGTTCCATTGAGCTTCGGGCGTCTTCGATCCTTCCTCGCACTGATGGCCTCTTCAAGAGAATGCTGGGATGACCGATGGTCCCTGTCCCGCTCGGAATAGCCGTAGTGCTTTGACCTCTAGTGACTGGCATCGTCATCGTCTGGTCCAGGCTGGCTTGTTGCCTCTTGGTCGCGATCGCGATCCATCTTCCGCTCTCTTCTCCATTGTAGCTCTGCTCCTTGCGGCTCCTGCTTGTGGTCGATGCATAATCGATGCAGCCTTGCGCATGTACTCTTTTTGTCTCTTGACGAACTTTCGAAATGAGTCATGACCACTGGCACACTAATGAAGATCACTGGGAGAAAAAGACCGTCGAACGCCAGAACATGCCGATGGAGTAATGCTGTTACTTGGAGAGTAATGGTCTGTCCACAGCCGAGACACTGATTGATGAGATGGGCCAATTGCCACAGCTGACCATGTTAGCGAGTGACTTCAAAATACAACTACTATGCCCCCCAACCGACTCTCAAAGATATGGTAAGTAGATACGATATGTTGCTTTTTAAACGTGTGTGCCTCTTGGGACTTTGTCACGCAGCCCAACGGCAAGGTACGACTCCACTGAAATTGTCATTTTTCCACACGAACTTCACTCGTACGCTTTCACCTGGATTCCGGATCGTACCTCCCACGCTAACAACAAGTCAGCTTCGAATCTGCATAAAATCTTGGATTTACCTTCTCGGCTGCCTCGATGTGTTCTGTCTGTCGTCTCAACTTCGTTCTCCCCACTCCTGTTGTATTCTTCACCCTCGCTCCCATATGGAGATGCCTCGACTTGTCCACGGCTATGTGTTCCGGTTCTCCCTTGCATCTGATTTGACTGGTCAACAATAAATACATTGCCCATAGGTATGTAGAACCAAATTTCAATTCTCTACTTACATTGTTTTTACCTGACATGATGTCTTTTGATAAATGTCCCTATGAATGCAGCGATTTATCCATGCCTTACTAGTACCGCGGGGTTGTACCACTGACAGCAGAGCTCCATACCAAGATCGGGTCTCATGTAGATGCCAGCTGTGAAGGGCCCCTCGGGTTTGGGGTCAGCCTGTCTGTCGATTTTCATCACAGGTACTAAGGCAGCATGATCATCCGTGGTCAGTCGGAATATCAAAACAGACTTGCATGATTCTACCACTACAATCTGCCACATTTTCATTGGAAGTGTATGTGGTCCACCAATTATTTCATAAGCCGTCATGTAGGTGTCATGCAGACCTCTGCCCCTCCGAGTGAGTGACCTCCTGCATTTTAATGCTGTCCCATAATATGGCTCACATTTTATCAGAGTTGATGCGGGCCACCTACCAGTATAGCCATTCACCCCCACTGATCCTGAGTCACTTGGACTCTGCGTTGCCCTCTTCGGATCGGTTTGGACCCCACTGGAGTTCGAATGAGACTGAAGTTCGGAACAGTGATCAGGCTCGTAGTACTAAATGTGTAAACAGTGGTAATCACCTTCAATGCTTGTGCAAGGTTTGGAATGCGGCGAGCCCTATAGTCCCGGGCATTTCCGGGTTCAATGACGAGCACCTCAGCGATGATGACAGTGTATCACTGCTTCCATTACATTCGCAAGGTTGCTGCATGGTTCAAAAGGCATCCACTAAAAAATATTAGATTCACATGTTGCACAGCTTGGCCACCTTGCGCGCTTATGTAAGACAATAGGAATCATTTTAGGAGAAGCCGAGCTATATGAGATCACTATTATATAACCCCACCAAGGTAACCGAACTCTAGAGGAATGCGAGGCTGAACAGAATACAACATTGTCAAACCGTAAATGCCGTCCTGGGATCTGATGGTCCTATTAACCGTTATGCCAGGTGATTGATTGATTGAGGTACTCACTACCAAGATCACTGAGTATCATGCTTTGACCTGATGTGAGAGTTGCGGGTGGATTTCCGGCTGAAATTTTCGCCACAAACGGGGCAGGTGTGCCTCGTTTTCAAGTGCATCTCCATGACATGGCAATTAATGCTCTCCTTGTTCATGAGCGCACTACATCCCACCCATTGGCAATAAAATGGGGTTCTGTCGTTACCCGTGATTCCGTGGCAATCCCTCAAGTGGGTCGAGAACATATGCCTAAAAACTGGCTGACCACAGTTTGTATTACCGACGACCCAGGCACATGTGTGAGGATCTTGCGCGGTGTTATCAATTAACTGTTGAATGTCCTGACGAAGCATGAGCTCAAGGTTTCTTACATGCCCATGGAAATCACCTGTTCATTCCAGGAATAGTTGTATCCGTCAACGGATGCCATGACTCTAGGAACGGTGGATGGAGAGGAAAAATATCAAGGGGGCTTGCTCCTCCCTCTCTGTTGGACCCGAGTATTTATCTGTTCTATGGCAATGAACGGGACTCCTGGTCTTCCTGAAAAGCAAACATGAGGATGGGAATGTTGGACCATATCATCCGGCAAACTGATGGCCATGTCGGAAGAAGTATGATGACCCTGGCACAGAAAGTCATGGAACCAAGATAGGCAAGATGAAAGTCGTTTTACCGATCATATCCGCCACGGAGAATAAGGGGCAAGATGGATCAGAACTCAAAAGCGCCAGCTGACTAATCAGTGGAGGAGGGCATGCCACTACTAGGAGGTGAATGGAATCTCAGATGAACCAAAAAGAATGTGCAGGGGTGATAGTCCTGGCAAGGGGTAACGCCGGAGTGCTTGATTTTTTTCTCCGAGGGGTGTGGTACACAACACCTGCAATCGCAAATCTTAGAAGTCGAGAGGACTCGCTTACCAGCACACGCAGATATTATGTGTATATGATTGAGCAATGGGTGGAGGTCTCGAGGGATCTTGGAACATAAGAAGTTTGATTCCTTGACGGAATTGTTGTGTTGGTGTGGCACCTACTAGTAGCTTGATCGCGATGGAGGGGCATGGCACAACTACCGTTATGGGTGTAGAGTGGGTCAGTGCCAGGTCATTGTGACTGGATCGAGAGGGAGAAGACCGATAGTGTGGAATAAATCAGCACGATGTGGTGGATAAACCAGTGTGAGCGTCTACGGACGAATTGGGGGGCGCTGACCGTTAAGGGTACAGGTGATCATAATGACTATCGCATCCTTCCGATGAGGCCTGGCGGACTGATCATGGTGCGCCTTTTTCGGGTACTGATTGGACCGATACTCTTTGTACGTCTGCAGTGAGGGATCCTTCGATGGGTCTAACTTGGCTAATAAAAAGATGACATAAGCACCCAATAGACACCTTATATTGAATATATCACTGATTTTTTGTTTCATGCCACACTTCAATGTGAGCCTAGCAAGGATGACGAGGCCAGCCAACACAATTGCAGGCGACGACGATGTGGAGCATGCAGCCAGTGCCACTACCACCACAGATGACAGCAGCGCAGACTGGCAGCCAGGTGTTGAGGCCGACTCCAACGGCAAGTTGACGCCGAACACAGATGGCGGATGGCGGATGCCATCGCGGGCGCACGCCGCAGCCACAGATACAATCGTCCCGAACCTATGAGCAATATATATTCAGATTTATTTGTGTAGTCTACATATTGCCAATGTTGAAGTACATAGGTGTAAGATGAGGGCTGTTGTCGACATAGGCAGAGTGGTGGGGCTGTTGTCTGCATGATGGCGCCCGAGTCTCGTTGGCATGCAGAGACGGCCCACTCAACATGTCCGAGTACACCAGTAGTGACGGGCCAGCTGCCTCCCCATCCTCGCGCGGTCGGGCACATGGCGCTTCGACACTGTCGCCCTCGTTGTCGGTGCTGCAGCCAACGGACGACAGGATGGTGGTGGACTGGCGCACACCGTCGAGAGTTGAAGTCTTGCGGCAGAGTGTGACAGGAGAGGTTTGCCTCAATGGGCCGGGGGTCAAAACGATTACTAATCATTGTCACCGCCGACTACACCGCCTCTGCTTACTCCGAGACCGGTGCTCTGCCGGTTTGCCCTCTGGAATACCTCGACTGCAGTTCCCAGTTCCCCTGACGGAAGTCAAATTAAAGATGTTCTAACAGAGTTTGAAACCTAACCTAGCGGTTCGTCCGTCCGAGAATTAATTTTCTTCTGCAGACGCAGACGATATGTAATTAATACATTGACAAGTATCGACTGCAGATCCTTCTTAGTGGCACGTGTTCACTCTCCTTGCCAATAAGTAGTCCGTTGCACAGGTTCCTTGCGATCGTTCAACTTGCAAAGCCCCCGCCCTGTCCGTTCCAGTGTGCAATGCTCGAGCATGGGCCTATTGTCGCTAAAAACGGTTTGAAATCTGCCTGTTCACGCCTAGTATGTTGCTTGATTTGCAAACCAACTGAACGAGGTCAACTGAGTGAGCATGATGTTACCCGCAACCTCTACTATCGCTTACCACACAGTTTGCCTCCCCACCAGTTGGCCGTCACAGGCGTGATTATTCCTCTGTTTGTCACGCTGTTTTTGCTATCTCAACCAATACTCAGTGGATCACTGTCATTCAACTTCGTAGTATCAACTGCCAAGGAAGCTTGTAACCTAGTTGCTAGGATCCCCTCGATATCGCCATACCGATAGCTCCAGGGCGCCCTCTTCTCACACCTTTAGCATCGGGTCTTCGTGGTTTCATTACTTACCCATTTATCCTCGCAAGGTAAGACATAAATAGCCTATTCTTCTCTCGCCTCCCGACAACCTCAAGGCAGAGCAAACGAACTAATCACACCCCAGTCATACTCATGCATCCACAATCAGCGATTCGCCGCTCACATGACCACAGCTTGGCTTCTTGCAAGTATCCTTTGGCTTTCCACAGCCCACCTCCCTCGTCCATCTATCCATTCCCCAACTTGCTGCCGCCCAGTATGGGTCTCCTTGTCCTTTCAATCAGAAGCTTCTGACGACCTCCCATCAAGTGACCAAACTATCTTCCATATCCAGCTTAGCCTTCAAATGACGGAAGGATTACCTTTATAATTCCCTAACTTCACACACTGTTGAAACTGGCCATCCACGCATTTCTAACATGTACCTATTTTACATAGTCCGTTCTTACTTCTCGCGGAACCAACGCGATATCACCACCGACACGTGCATCCCTCCTACATATCAGTAGGTGAAAACAGACACTGGACACGTTTTTGACTTTTGACTTCCCACAGTTCAGCGCTCAAGACAACAGGTCCTTGAAGATGAACCACTTATGTCAGACGGCCTTCCCATCGGATTGCTCTAGTGTTCACTCTTCTCCCCACCCCTTTCCCAGCTACACCGCCAGCTCAGGTTCAGTGAATATGTCAAAGCAACACCTACTCCTCATGGCACCCAGCCACTCATACCCGAGTTCGATCGTTCCGCAGTACTCCGTTCAATGACCAAGCCTATCGTCATCCGCTACGTCTTCATGACACCGATGTCCCTGGCAATCCAAGACACCGACCGAAGATATTCCAGCCCACCCTGCTGTACAGGATGGAAGGCGGTGTTTAAGGTGGCAGGTTTCGGTTTTGGTGCTTACTTCACGTTCCACACTCCTTTGCACCCAGCATTATGATAGCCCGCCAATTTGCGCCTTCTCCAGCTTCTATGTATCCCACGATCCACCTATGCAATCAGCACGCTGCCGGCACGCAGGAGCCGTAGTATAAATGACATCCGCTCACAAAAGTGTTTTGCACGCATCTCAAAAAGGGAAGTCGCACACCCCAAATTATCATATGAACGTTCATGTTGTTTTTCTTACACAACAGAAAACGTCAAGAAATGGAAAGCCTTGGCCTACATGTCCCACTTCCTGGTCTTCCAGAGTTCTATGTGGGTCCACTCTCTTGTCACCATGGATCGATCCAGACGCACGATGAAAAGATAACAATGTGTTTGGGTGGCTGCTACCTCAGATGAGGTGCATTCGACCCAGGGGCTTCTGGAGGTCTGGCAAGGCTCCCAAGGACTAAGGAGACTAGGAAACTAGAGAGTGGAAGGGTGGTTCAGTCACTCCATGACTGAGCTCAAAGATGTACAGTGAAGAGAGAGTTGTTGCTTAGTAAGCTAAGTACAAGCCTACATAGCTAAGGTAAGAGTCCAGTATCAGTACTACCAATCTACACACCTAGAGACAGGACTGTCTCTACAACGATCTGGAACATTCTTTGCCAAACCACTCGCCAAGGGTCCCTACACATTCATGCAACAATGTTTCGGTTACCCGCGGTGTGAACATAGAAGGGAAGGACAAGAGGGCACCTAGCTTTCGAATTGAACCCCAGATTTATTGTTTTCTCTTTCCGAGATGATATGATCATTCTTGAGCGTTCGAAAGGGCACCTTTGAGGTATACCTGCGGCAGTGTTATCGATTTCCTATCGTGTCTACGATCGTACCCACTGGATGCTCTGTGGTCTACCAAAATCAAATTTGTGGACTTACTCAAAAAAACTACTCGGCGACAACCCACTCGACAATTTCACAATCAAAATTCACGCACTCGGCTAACATCAATTGCATGGGTGGGAAGAGTCTCTGCCTTCCAATCTCATACGATGGGAACCCTTGGACAAAAAAATGTGCAGCACCGTGCCACTTCGGCATCAAAATAACGATAGCCATATGTATAGGCTATATTATACTTCGCGTCTGTGTTCTCCCTTAGTATCACTTTCAATATCTTTCCAGGCATGAATCCCATCCCCCTCAGCACCCTTGCACATTACTATGTTTTATACCAATGTTTATGTGATACAGTCTGAGCTGCCAAAATGCATGGCACTGGACACCTCTACCACTTGGGAGACATTTTGGGTATCCACAGTTGTCCGGAGGCAAACTCTCGGAACTCGAAGTGCGACGTGCCGGTGCTGGACTATGTCGAGACTATATTTACGCGCAGATAAATCATAGCTTGGCCAACTGCAGTGTGCTATCAGCTAACTCGTGTTGGCTGGTTCCGTCGGAGGAGCGCCACAAAAATGTGTCTTAGCCCTAATGAATAACCTGTGCATACTAGGCTACTGGATAAGGGATCGAAGCTTGTGATCCATAATGAATTTGCCAACGGCCTCGTTCGTGGGAGATGGGCGGAAGAACTGGAAGCGGTCACTGGATCAAAAACATGACATTACCGTACTCTCGTGTTTCTATGCGCTGAATTGACTCGTATACAGGGTGGTTCAAAAAATAGACCGTAGATGCCAATCCATCATCACAACGCGTCGATACCAAACTACTTGGATTTGCACATCACGAAGTATGCTGCATGGTCGGGTAGGTCGTTTAAGCTCGCATGCGAGTAGCCGCGCCTCCGTGGCCGGCTGAACTTGAGGACCACTACTATGCCATGCCATTGCTTGGCTTCCGAGCCAACAGGCATGTGGTAGATCGGACGGTTGATAGGCCAACCTCGAGACGATGCGGTCGGGGAATACCACAACTGGAGTAGATAGTGCAGTTGTCTGCCATTCAATCCATGCATTACGATGATGGTTTCTGGTTGCCTATCGGGGAAGCTAATAACTGGCTGAGGGAATCCATAGACTGGACCTTGTGGTTGACGGCATTGGACAACGATTATCCAAAGCCATTCTGAGGTGCGATCAGATGGTGTCGGAGCGAATGGCGTGGGACGCGCCATACCTTCTTCCAGAGAAAAGAGTATACCAGACATAATAATCATGCCAGGTTGCTGCTCAGCGGGCGGTAGGATCACGAAGCGTGACAGCTCTGGGCATGTGCGATAGTAATGCATCCTCTTCGATGGCATGGCCAGTCCTGAACAGTATCGATAGGGTGTAAGTCTACATTGCGTGGACGAGGTTTGTACTCACGTTCCGGAAGTACTCTTGTTTGCAATACCAAGCATTCAACAGCGACTACACCGCGTAGACGTTGGTCTGCAGCAGTGTGCAAGGACAGGTGAGAGGGGGCGGATTCATGCGTGGTACACCGTAAAGCGTGATATTGGTCGAAGAAGGGGCGCGGCGCGGCCTGAATATTATGTAGTTCTTGCGTCTTTTAATACCCATGGACCATAAAGAAGCGAGGGGAAATCCAAAGGAAAAAATAGATCCGTGGATGGATGTGTAGTACCACGGGTACGGTCTTGTCACCCCCAGAACGGAAACCAGTGGCACATATCATTTTTCCAAAGACCGGGCCACAGTACATACTTGTCACCTTTCAGGTACGGCGAGTCGATTATCTGTGTCTGTGCCGGGGCTGCTATTCACGAACTCCTGTCATCTAATTAGTTTCTTGTCTAATGCTTCGGATGCGAGACGACTTACTGTGAGTAAAGAAAGCTTTGTAGGGATCAGCGGTAGTGGGCAATTCCGAAATGGATTCGAACGCTACCGTTGAACCTTAAGTACAAAACTCCCTTATGGTGGGGAAATATGAGGCTCGTAGGGTGAGGGAGTGTGAAGGAACAAGAATCGGCGATGAGACCAGAATATGAGAGATGATGGATACATTGTACTCTGTATGTATCCGACTCGGAATTACACACGCCGAACCTCGAATTTGGCTCCTTGACACCTTCGACATCGATCCACCTCCATGGGTAATGGTGGCATCAAATGCCAACCTGTCCTATGGTGTTAGGTGTAGACTGAACAGGATCTCAGAGTTGGGAGACAAACTCTGTTAACATTAACAAGTACCTGAACAGGATCTGGTACGTGGACGTGATCAACATAAGGTAGGAGAGAAGAACAACAACAACATACCTCAGAGTTGGGAGACAAACTCTGAGGTGTAAACAAATGTAAACTGAAGAGCTAAGTACCGCAACACAGTAAACACGGCACAACAACGACTAAGGCACAAGGGACTGTTGACCTCCAACACGCCCCCTCAATGGGAAACGAGTGAAAGGCCATATACGTGACGTTGAAAGAGTGGACGTGGCAAAGCCTTCGTAAGGATATCTGCGGTGTTCTTGGAAGAGGAAAGCCATTCGGTAGAAAAAGTTCCAGACTCTATATGATTGCGACAGAAGTGAAAACGGATATCAATGTGCTTCGTGCGATTGTTGGTGGATGCTTCCTTAGACAGTGCGACCGCACCGGCATTGTCGACATAAAGGCGAATCGGAGTGGGAATGGGAATGTCAAGTAACTCGAAGAAAGAGCGAAGCCAAAGGCCTTCTTGGAAAGCGGCAGCGATGGCCATGTACTCGGCCTCAGTGCTGGAGAGTGCCTGCGTGGTTTGTTTCTTGGAAATGTGAGACACGACGCCCCCATGAAAGAACCAGCAGTAACCCGTCACGGAGATTCGATCTTCCGGACAGCTTGCCCAATCCGCATCACTGAAACCATGCAAGTCACTGGTGCGAGTGGGATCGCCGTAATGTAGCCGATAATTTACCATGCCAGCTAAGTAGCGCAGAAAGTGTTTGGCCGTAGCATAGAGATGAGGTGTTGGGTGGGATATAAATTGAGACAAGCGCTGAACTGCGTGAGCAATATCCGGGCGAGTGCACAAAGAAAGATAGAGTAGTTCGCCGATAATCTTGGGATAAACGGTGGACAAGTTGCTGATGGGGGTAAGCTTGGCGGCATCTTCATCTTTGAGGAGCGGATAATTCAGATCCATAGGCAAATGTACCGGGTGACAGTCGGAGAGGCCATACTCCTCGAGGAGGTGATGGATATACTCAGCTTGGTGGATCCACAACTCCTTCGTTTCTCTGTTCCATTCGAACTGGATGCCTAAAAACTTAGCGATCGCCCCCATGTCCGTTATTCCAAAACGCATATGCAGCTTGTGCTTTACCTCCCTCAAAAAGGATTCGTTATTGCTCCCACCCATCGCATCGTCGACATGCCATCCTGTCAAGCACCGCACGCCCCCTTTGTTGTATGTGAAGACAGCATGATCGACAGCACAACGAACAAAACCTTGACTCTCCAGTTCCTCTCGCAACGTTTTGTAAAACATATATGCTGCCTGTTTGATGCCGTAGAGAGAGGAGTTGAGTCGTCCGACCAAGCGCTCTCCATTGGGACCCGACTTCTCGTATCCATGCGGCTGATGAATATAGACGACTTCATCAATCTTCCCATGCAGGAAGGCCCGCTTGATGTCCAACGAGTGCAGCTCCCAATCCTCCCGGTGAAAAGATAACAATGTGTTTGGGTGGCTGCTACCTCAGATGAGGTGCATTCAACCCAGGGGCTTCTGGAGGTCTGGCAAGGCTCCCAAGGACTAAGGAGACTAAGAAACTAGAGAGTGGAAGGCTGGTTCAGTCACTCCAAGACTGAGCTCAAAGATGTACAGTGAAGAGAGAGTTGTTTGCTTAGTAAGCTAAGTACAAGCCTACATAGCTAAGGTAAGAGTCCAGTATCAGTACTACCAATCTACACACCTAGAGACAGGACTGTCTCTACACCGGGCGCAATAAGCGGCGATGATGCGGACAGAGGCCTGACGAGCAACTGGAGCAAAGGTGCGACCAAAATCGCGTCCGGGGATCTGCGTGAATCCTTTCGCCACGAAACGGGCTTTCTCCACTGATCCACCCTTCCCGTCACCTGACTTATACTCCAAAACCCACCGGCTACCAATGGCGTGGGCTCCAGGCGGCAAGGGGACAAGATCATAAACCTGCATATCGTGGAGGAGACCCATCTCCCTCTCCATCACTGCCATCCACCTATCAGCATCAGGGCGCCTCATGGCTTCCTCATAGGTGGCGGGTGGAACACCCAGATCATACCTGGGGGTCCCAGGGTCATGACGGGTGTTGCTACGGATAGCAAGGTTGGCGTGCTCGACCAAGACAAGGTTGACAACAGCTTCGGAGAAAGGGAGAGAATCAGAGTTGTCACCATCAGGCGAGTCAGGGTCGGGAGAATCAGGCAGAGGAGTGAGAGGTGAAAGCAGTGAAAGCGGAGAGGGCGGAGGAGCACCACTGTCCAGCACTAGAGGGGATGGAGCAGCCCGTCGCGCCAGGCGTGCCTTGGCATGCTCAATGCTATCTTGGAAAGCGCGCCCAGCCTCAGTCAAGGTGCGCACACGATCAGAACGACGCAGTGTGGGAAGAGCCAGAGGGGAAATAGAGCTGGCCTCTGCAGGTGACATGGGGAGGGAACCAATGGGGGACTCAGCAGAGGGTTCATCAGTGCCATCGTCACAGTCGCTATCGCAGGGATCCAGGGCTGGCACCGGGGCATCCCCAAACAAGTGGGGAAGTCCCAGATTCTCATCAAAGATGACATCCCTACAATTAAAGAACTGTCCGGTCGCTCTGTCACGCACCCGATACCCCTTGACCCCAGGAGGGTAGCCCATGAAAAGGACCTCGCGGGACTTGGGCCCAAGCTTTCCTTGTAACTCCAAAGGGATGCGAGCGAAGCCGCGGCAACCCCAGACACGCAAATGAGAAACATTCGGGCGTGTGCCATGTAACATCTCATAGGGAGTTTTCCCAGAAGGGAGAGCCCGCGACTCCGTGCGATTATGGAGGTAAGTTGCAGTGAGCGCTGCCTCCCCCCAGTAAGTCTGAGAAAGGCCTGCAAAATGTAACATCGCAAGGACTCTACCTTCAATCGTTCTGATAACACGCTCCGCCTTGCCATTCTGCTGATGCATGTAAGGAACAGAAAGTTGATGAGAAATCCCAGCAACAGTCAAGGCAGCAATGAAAGCAGAGTTGATGAACTCGCCACTGTTATCAGTCCGAAAGGTCTTAATCCTCCGCGAATACCTATTCTCCCAGTGACGGCGAGTGACCTCCCAAGCCTCAAGCGCTTGATCCTTCATGGCGAGCAGATGAATGTCAAGAATATGTGTGTAATCATCCAGGATGACTAAAAAATAGCGCTTGCCATGTGGGGTGAGGACAGGCATAGGACCTGCCACGTCAGCATGGACGAGATCAAGAAAACCGGAGGAACGTTGGGTCTCGGATGGATGGAATGGCTGGCGGGCATGTTTGCCAATGATGCACGATTCGCAGACGGACAAGGGGGAGGAAGAATCAACATCCATGCCGTCGGCAAATTGATTAATGTGCGTTGCAGCATTACCACCGACATGACCCAAACGTGCATGCCAGAGATCAGAGGTGGGAGAGACGCGGGCAAATGCAGACAGCGGGACGGGTGACTTTAAGAGCGGAAGGGGGGTGTCAAAACTGAGAAACTCGACATCAAGAAAACAAAGGTTGTTCTGCAGTAAATGACTCCCCAAGGGTTGGGCGTGATAAACAAGATCACAATGAGGGGGTGCACCGCGGAAATTGCACTCCCAACCCTTAGCCACCATCCAGCCAACGGACAACAAATTGAGCATGGCAGACGGCGCATGAAGACACCCACTGAAGCGCACCGAGAACTTGTCACTACTGACTGGCAGGAGGGCAATGCAGTCACCAGAACCCAGCGTTGGAAGCCGGCCATGATTGGCAGTCTTGACATGGACACTACCGTCTGCTGCATAAGAATGGAAATGGGTACGATCGTGAACCAGAGTGCGGGACGTGCCAGAGTCCAACAGGCTAGAGTAAGACCGGACAGACAGACATGCCAGCACGTCATCAGAGGGACAGCAATCATCATCTCCATCAAGGTCCGCAATGGAGGCGCAGGACAGATCATACTCCCGAGTAGCCCAAGAGCTGTTGGAAGAGACAGCGGGAGTTGACGTGACCACCACTGCTGCTGCAGCAACTGGAGGAGACGGTTGTGTGGCAGAGGTGCCTGAGCCGGAAGGCACACTCACTGCCGAGTTAGCAGAAGTGGATGAAGTAGGGTCACCAGGCTTCGAGTGCCAGAAAGGTTTCCAGTGCGCTGGCTGTTGACCTGCCATACCACCACCAGGCTTGAAGCAATGAGCACGATCATGATTGCCAGCACCGCATACAGCACCATTGTCGAGAGGGGTGTCACAGTAGACGCCAGAAGGGTTGTTCTTGGTGCGACGAAGGCCAGTGGCCGGGTTAACATTAGCCTGCCGTGAGGTCTTCGCAACGTTAGTGAACTCCGAGCCCACAGACGGTGTTATAGAAGTTTCCAGAACCAAGCGATGCGCCTCTGCCGCAATACGAACAGAAATGTCCTCGAAGCTAGCGGTCCCAGACCCCAGAAACCCAGAGATGGAAGAGCTAGTGGAGGAGCTGCCAGAGGAGCTGCCAGAAACAGAGGAACTACTGGCTGAGGTTGAGGCCTTAGACTTCCCAAGGGAAACCGACGAGACTGGCAGCGAGACTGGCGAAACAGAGAGAGAAGACTGAAGAACCAGCTTGAAGGCGGGCCAGGTCCCAGTGCGAGGAAGCCCCTTCAATAAATTGAAGATCGCCTCACTGTCAGAATAGGCTACCCCCATGCGGATGAGCTCGCGGTGCAGAGCATCATGCTCTCCAAGATAGCGCTCAGCGTCAGCGGCATCAACCATCTGCAGACTGAGAATTTTCTCCCGGACAAGGTGTTGAGAGCCTAGGTCAATGTGATTAAAGTGAGAGTGCAACAACCTCCAAGAGTCACGAGCTGTGACTGAGCGCTCTTGTGGAATCAGCCTTTGCACGGCAGGAGAGAGCCTGCGACAAATGATATCCTTGGCCACAGCGTCGTCTTTGAGCCATCCAAGGATCAAGGTGCGCTCTGCCGCGGTGGGCGCCGCAACATCGGCTGGAACCGGAAGAACAGATGCAAACTCGGCAAAATCAGTGGGATCTGAACCATCGCTGACATGATTATAAACCCCTTCACACCCTAGGGCGAGTACAACCTGAGACGTCCACACATGAAAGGTGGATGCCCCAGTAAGTTCCAGAATGTGGTCAAACTTTCCCATGGCAAAGAGACTCCTAATGCTCTAAGCTTGAGGAAAGGTGATTATATGCGATATAACACAACGTATAACGGCAGTAATGGAGCGTAAAATGATTATAGGCGTTGAAAAAATAGAGAGTTTGCAGTTTCTCGCGAATGAAACCAACAGTTCAAGTCAGGGGGTTCCGAGCTTAGAGCTCAGGGCTCATAACCTGTAGACTGAACAGGATCTCAGAGTTGGGAGACAAACTCTGTTAACATTAACAAGTACCTGAACAGGATCTGGTACGTGGACGTGATCAACATAAGGTAGGAGAGAAGAACGACGACAACATACCTCAGAGTTGGGAGACAAACTCTGAGGTGTAAACAAACGTAAACTGAAGAGCTAAGTACCGCAACACAGTAAACACGGCACGACAACGACTAAGGCACGAGGGACTGTTGACCTCCAACATTAGGTAGCACAGCTCGAGTGGCCGACTCGGTGAGCCTATCTGTGAGGGAAAATGCTCATTGCCTCCTCTCAGACTCCGGCCGCGGAGAGTACACTGTGATTGACGCATACTACATGCACAGTCCATGAGGCACACAACATTTAGTCTACGTACCCATTCTCTAATATCCAGTTTGCATAGAGCTCTTCCGCCCTCGTTCCACTAGTATGTACAGCCTTTGC
>Ga0307518_10002098_pt1 | contig 14646 bp, 10 predicted proteins | sample 25_EM_MG_FD_203889 | JGI IMG/M metagenome (GOLD analysis project Ga0307518, IMG submission 203889) | Populus trichocarpa ectomycorrhiza microbial communities from riparian zone in the Pacific Northwest, United States - 25_EM | ecosystem: Host-associated > Plants > Roots > Unclassified | place...
ATAAAAAAATTGTAATTAAAAGAATGAGGGTGAAAATAAAAATAAAAAATAAATTAGAGGGCATCAAGAAAATTTAAATTGGAGGTTGAAATTTAAAAGAAAAAAATTTTAATAAAAAGGAAAATATTTTTTCAACTTAAAACTACCACAATACCATTCATGAGCTTGAAAATTAAAAAAAATATGTGAAATGATAAAATACCGCTAAATATATATACCTTATTTTTTGTCTTTTATAAGAGTAGAAACATATTTTAAATTAATTTATTTATATCAAGAAAATGAACCTCAATAATTCTACAGAAAAGGACACTTCAAATAATAACCGAAGAAATTGCAATATGGAGTACGAGTTAATTAAATAGGAATGCATAGTGATAAAGACATTTAGCATGAATAAGTGATAATTAAACTTTCAAACTCGTTTCAAGAGAATTGTTAAACCCTTCAAATAAAAAGTACGTAATTCAAATTCAAGTACTGGGGTGGTTAATTTAGCTTCGCTGTACGGCGTCGTCTAGAGAGAAGGGCATCCGATGGTCATGAAGTTTTCAGACTCGAAGGATTTTTTTTTTCATGCAAATCGTGGCGCCGTAACGCCCTTGTATTTTTTATTTTTTCTTTGAGAACAAGTTTCGGAGATAGCGTAAGACTTTGCCATGCTGGAATATTCCTTTCCCATGAGAACGGGTCCGAGTTTTTCTCCGACTCCATAAATTTATTGATTTTTTATTTTAAAATTAACACAATATATTTAAAATATTGATGGAATAATATAATTTATAAAATAATATATTTTATACATATCATAATTTTTACATGTTGTGTTTTAAAATCATGACAAATACAAATTATAATATTTCATCCAAACTTTTTGCAGCTACGGTGTTTCACTAAAATAATACATTTTATCAGATTACAGATTACTTGTCACCTGTCTTTCTAGAATTTGGCTATCACCATCACATAGATGTGTTTTTTTGGTTTTTAAATCTATTTTTCAGCTCATTTATATATAATAAAACTTAATAAACAGTCTAAAACCCTAAAAAAACCATTTTACTAACCTAATAAACAACTGACCTCTTGTTTTTTTCTCAGTATGTTCTAATAACTCTCTCTTTTTTTTTAAGCTTAGAGACCAAAATGTGATGAAAATAAAGTTTTGTATCAAAATATAAAAATCTTAGAAAATAAGGTTTAAAATTGAGAAAGAAATAAAAGAAATAAGTATTGGGACTAAAATGCTGAAAACACACCCCAACTACAGTAAATCCAAAAATAAAAAGTATGATAATTTGTTCCAGCATTAATTTTCATCCTCACAATTTTAATTATATTTAATCAATAAAATCTAGTTTAGTTTTGCCAAATCAAGCTTTGATTTAATCTCAAAATCTTTTCAAACATTGCGAGAAACTCATGCAAGGCTAACCAAGTCAAATCATTAACCCTTATCTTAAATTAATTAAATTTAAAATGATGAAATTAAAAAATTAATAATTGAAAAACAAAATATCCAAATGTAAAAAAAAACATTGTTGTGCGCAGTATTTTAAGACACAACGGACGTACATTGAAAATGTCAGGGGCATTGTTTTTTTTAATATTTAATAATTTTATGTCTACATCGGTATGAACTATGAAAGTACAACTGAGTTGAGGTGCATGAAGTACAACTGAGTTGAGGTCCTGTTTTTTTTCTTGGTCCTAAGTGAGGGCTAGTTAGCTTGACAATTTTGAAACCTCTTTTGGTCCTAAGTGTACTATTTATTCTCTAGGTCAGCATACTATTAAACATTACCAAATACATATAAAAGTAAAAACAAGAAACTCAAATAATATATTTTAATTTTTTAAAAATATTAGTATATTAAAACGATACAAAATTATAAAAAATTAAATTTAAAAAAAAAAAACTTTCTTAAACACAAAAACAAAATCAGTCTAATACTCGCCATTTATTCCAAAGCCAACCATGTTTATAAATAAGTAATTAAACTTTTATTTAAGCTTACGTTGCAAATTAGCAATAAGAGTTTCGCTTTCATGCTTTAGCACAAGCACGCTTGCTTTCGATACACTTCATGGATCTGCACGCAACAAGAGTTTTCTTGAATCGTCTTGCACATGCACATACTAGCAATAAAGATATAAATAACATTAAAAAAAACAGAAAACTTGAAATTAAAAATCTTTTTAAGATTAAATTTATTTTTAAGATTAAATTCGTTTTTTTATGCGATTTCAAGGTGAAAATATCTAAATAGAACTCCTTTCATTAAATAAAACTTGTTAACATCAAAATTGATCATTTTAATAGTTGTAATTGATGTCAATAATGATTTTATCTTTCTAGTACCATAGTTCGGTGATATCTCTCTCAAACCAGAGACCAGAAAATAACAAAAATAAACTCTTATACCAAAATATGAATTTGTAAAGTTTTAGGACTAAATTAAACTTTTTATAATATTGCCACAATTTCCACTTTGATTCTTCTTTGTTTAATCTTATCCTAAGTTAACAAATTTGATTACAATTGCTTTTTAATTTGGCCAAAAAAGAATGTAATTGTGCAAAAAAAAAATGTTTGAGAACTAAAATATGTTACTCAGAAAATTTTAGTACGGATTTCTATATTTTTAAAATTGAAGGTAAAAAAAAACATGTTTACAAAGATAATATTTATTGTTTTTTTATTTTTAAAATATTATTATAAAAAACTTTTAGATTCAAAATTGTTCAATTAAGTAAAAATAAAAATGGCTATTATCATAACTTCAAAACCTAATCTAAATAAAACTTCAAAACCTAATCTAAATAAAACGAGAGTTCACACATGTTAATTTTTTTTTAAAGATTAAAACAACATCGTGTTGATAAAAAAAATTTAAAAAAAAACAAGAATTTTTTAGCCTGAGTTTTACCTTAGATTGCACAGATGAATCTAGGTTTTGAAAGGTTGCACCAATCATCACTCTATTTTTTCTTAATGACAAACCGATTTGAGGCCCCAAGTTGCAGGTAACCAGGTTTTTTCTTTAATCATATGCCAAGGCCATGGGAGCCCGTTCCTGGGCATAGATTGAAACCCTGAAAGATTCCTAGGAAATTAGGCTCAAGGGTCAACCAACAAACATGTGTGAGGATGACCGATGTCCTTCGCTTGATGGGTGAGGCCCAAGGATTGAAATTCTCTCATCAAGATGTTTCCAGGGATGGTTCAGAAGGAAAAGCATTTTGCGTGCTTAAATGCAAAGCCTATAATCAAGAAGAATGTTTTGGGTGCTTTAGATGATTTCTCATAAGCCAATAATCACCACCAACAACAGGTAATTGGTATCCATAATCATCTGAAGGGATCATATTTATTTGATTTGTCATCTGGGAATCACCAGTCCTTTATGACCAGTGCCATCACCAGTTGCTAGCGAACTCTTTGAGCTCCAAAACCAGGCAAACAATGAACAAGCACAAGATTGATTTACAAGGAAGTAGGCTTACATTAAATTCAACTAGTGTCAACAAAGTTACAACATAAATTTCATAGCAGAATAGAACAGGACAGCAATAGTCCGTAACCATACCACTCTCAAACTTTTATTAATTTTTAATCAAAGAACTTAACTTTTCTGTACAGAGTTTTATAGTTAAAAGTTTCAGCCTGTCTCCTGGAAGCATTTTAGTGGTAACCGATAGGAGCAGGAGCTTCCTTCAGTTCGCGTCCTTGATAGTGTATGTCCTGCAAGTGATTCAAGAACAATAAATTAGAATTTGAAAAAGAAAAAAGAGCGGTGTTAGAAGCAGAAAATGAATGATTAATTTAATCTATGCAGAGCAGGAAAGGCCTCAGTTGAAAAATCATGATGAAGATGGACAATTTCAATCGGATTCTCACCGATGCAAAGTGATTTACATCACGGTGATGTGCTTCATCAGCTCTAACAACCTCAACAACATCGCGGAGGGTGGAGTTAAGAGGCAAGCGCCAATAATCAATAGCGATGGCAGGAGCTGGAACATTCTTAATGTTGCCTTTGTCCAACTCCTTCAGGAACTCGGTGTAAGAATGAATAGCTTCCTCCTCGAGATACCCCACCATGCGATGAGCGAATTTCGGGGAGATGAGGTAGCCAAGGAAGTAAGCATTGAAGAAAACACCTTGGACAGTAATCACCAGAGCACGTTCATACCACCTGGGATTTGCCACCTCCATGAATGTCATGAGATGCATTCGCTCGTTTTCAGCCTCTTCAAGTAATGCTTTGATCCATCCTCCACTGTGCTCAAATCGCCTCAAGGACTTGCAGTGCAGCAGCATGCCTCCTACCATTCCTGGCACTGCTGCCACAGTCTCCAACATCATTGCGCGGCAGCCATACCTTCTCTGTTACATACAGAAAAAAGAATACATCAAAATTTGTTCAAAATTTGCCTTGCACATCTAACAATCTATTTGGTAATTATAGACATTTGATTCCTGGTATTTAAGAACTAATTTATGACCCATTTGCGATGCTCATTCATTATCAGTAACAAACAGAATCCCTTTATCTTTCCCTTTGAGAAAGGCAAGAAATCCATAGAGCCACCTTTCTTAAACCCAGTTTTTGGTTTTTCCCTTGACAATTTCATTTCATGGATACATACCAATAGGATATTGCTCTATCAATTTGTAGTTGTCCTCTGTTACTGTAGTTCTGACAACAACAGAGGGGATAACCCTAGCATCCTGTATTGCCTCAAAAACCAACACAAAAATCAAAATTTAGGGTCCAACAGCAATATTTTCATGGATAATCGTACAATTTTTGTCAACAAAAAAACGTCTTCCATAATTTGTCAATCCAAAGAAACATGCGCAGTCACAATTTATGAAATCTAAAGATCAGAACATGAAAAAAAAAAAACAAACAATTGATTTGATGAAAATAACAGAAGGAAAGAAGGGTAAAATGAATCGACCATACCTGAAAGAACAAATCAGTGGGCCATCTGAGAGACTTGACAGTCCAATAAGCCATTTTGTCCAAAAAAGTGACTGGGGCATGATGCTTCGTCAGATTAATTGATAAATCAGCTGAATATGTCTCCCATGGCTTCAATTTCAAATAACAAACCATAAGCACAAGATCAATCTTCAAATCCCAAAAAGAAAAAGAAACACACACAGATTTCCACAAGACTTTTTATGCATATATATCTTGTCCAGTACTGATCCTTACCGCACAAAACTTAAGAAAGAGAGCATATCTTCAACCTGCTCTCAGACACCACCTTGACAGTAATCAAGAAAGTCCCAGGAAAAAAAAAAACTTTTTTTTTATCATGAAAGCATGAAACTTGGATTTAAGAAACCAAAACCATACATAAAAAAGAACCCACGAGTCTTTATCAATGTAAGACCAAAACAAAAGACAAAAAAATGAAAGCTTTAAAGAAAGAAACAATCTTACTCTAAAACAATTCCACTTCCACTCAGTTCCATCTTCTTTAGTTACCCTACTAGGAGGAACACCCCAGTAACTAACAATCGCATTCTTCTCCTCCGCTTTATCACCACCCTCCGCAACCGGCTGGCTATGCTTCACCTCTTCCTGTTGTTGATCTTTCCCGCTATAACTCGCAGTACTCCCATGCCTCAACCCAAAAACCGAACCCCGAACCCAAAACTCACCAATATTCCTACGCACAACATCCCCATTAAACCCCACCACTTTAGCTGGGACGGCCTCTTTGGCTACTATCCCACGGGCGGTGGCTGTTGAGAAAGAGCGTGAAACCAACATCATGGAACTCACCAACTTGGAGGCTCCCTCGCGACTTGCCATCATCATCTGGATGATCAAGATCTAGTTCAAAATAAAAGATCAAGAATGATAACAAGAAGGGAAGTTTCGTTTTCTTGGAGGTTTATTTTGTTAGAAAGTTTGGAGAGAAAGAAAGAGGAAGGAGGTTTTGGTCTTTTTGTTTGTTGGGGTTTAAGAGATGTTTTTCCTCGATTTATATATATTTGGCGTGTGGGGTTAATTTCCTAACTTTAGTTAAATGTAGGGTTATGTTTATAATAATTAGCTGGCGGTGGCGGTGGAGGTTGAAAGGGAAGGTGTAAAGTGCAAAATTAGGAGAAGTGGGTGGCTCTTATTTTGCCAATTTGAGATATTTTTTGGACCTAAATTTGTTCATGAGATACACATGCGTGTCTACACCAAATTTACTAAAATTCATGTATTTAAGTGCATCTTTAGTATTATTGTAAGATATTTTTTAAAAATATTTTTTATTTAAAAATATATTAGAATAATTCTTTTATATTTTATATTTTTAACATTAATTTATCAAAATTATTGAAAACACTTAAAAAACATTTATTTAATATTTTTTTAGGACAAAAATCTTTTTAAAAAGCATCTAAAGATAGAAATTATTGTACTTAAAAACAGAGGGTCAAATTCATTGAATCAATTATGTATTATTCTAAAATTAGAAAAACAAAATTAAGCATAATAATTCTACAAAAAAATAACTCAAATAATTACTGAAGCAATTGCAATATTAAATACGAATTAATTAACTAATTAAAACATCATTAAAGACATTTAGCATGAATTATCGATAATTAACCTTGTTTTTTGAGAGAATAATTAAGTATGTATTTAGTAATTTAGTACAATATGTTTTTTAAAAGTGCTTTTCATTTGAATTATTTTTTATTTTTAATATAGATATATCAAAATTATAAAAAATCTAAAAAAATTCAATTTAGTATTTTTATTATAAAAAAATAATTTTAAAAACATATTAAACAAAAAAAAAAAACACTCCCTCGACCTTTGAAATTCATTGAACACATTCATGTACAGGGTGACTAATTTAGCATTGCTATACGGCGTCGTGTAGTGATAAGGGCATAATGATAATCGCAATGATCATGAATTTTCCAGATTCGATTTTTTTAAAGGAGAAGTAACAGCGAGGCATTTATTATTATGAGCTGTATAATTTTATATTTTTGATTTGTTTGCTTGGAGACCAAGTTTGCGTGCTGGTCAAGAATCAAGACTTTGACTTGCTGGAAGACTCCTCTCCAAGAGAACGGGTCCAAGACCTTGCTATGCTTGGAATATTCCTTTCCGAGAAAACGGGTCCAAGTTTTTCTCCTTGTCCTGAAATTTCTTTACCTGTTTTGCCCTGCCACCTGTTTCCAAACATACGGGGGATCTCATGACACGTAAGAAAAGAAGTTATAGTTTTTAAACAAGCTCGAGGAGGCCCAATGAATTTTGTTACTGTTATTTAAAAAAAATAAAAAAGGCTGCAGCCCAAACCAAACTTCACTACAAGCAACTCGTTTGGGCTCCGACAAACCTTATTATATGGGCAAGAAAAGACATGAGATAAATGATGCCATCTTAAGCCTTTTTTTTGCCTTCCTCTTCCAAGCTTGGGCCTTTTGGTTTCACAATTAAAAATAATTAAGAGTAACAATTACAATTTATTTTATTTATTTATGTGAATAAACTCAGGCCAGATTTTCATGCTGGAATCGAGGTGCTGGGTTACCTTTGGAGGATCTTCTAATATTAGAAAGGGAAGCTATTCTGGAGAATTATACCAAATTTCCAAAAATGTTGTGTTTGGTGGAACTCGGTTTAGAACAATGAGAGCCAGGGAGGAAAAAGAAAGTGCGAAATGAATATCCTTACAGACTAGGATTTTTGTGGAAGATGCTGAAAAAGCTTTTCAAGACTAGGATTTTAGGTGTGGAATGATTATATGGCTGGGGAGATATAGTATGGAATTGACCAAAAGCTATGGATGCAATTTATGTGGGAAGGGCAAATGCTAATCATGAAAGGGAGACCTGTAAGGATGACAGGAACTGTAGAGGATAAGATTGCAGAAAAAATGATTTGTGATCAAGGACAACAAAACTGGTTGCAACTTGGTCAGTTAATGGACTCTGTTGGATGATCAAATAGAGCTTCATGAATTAGAAGTTACTGAAGTGGTACCTGCAGAAGTGCAATCTGTGCTGACAGAATTTGAAGATATATTTGCAGAACCTTAAAGATTACCCCTTCAGAGAACCCATGATCACAAAACTGTGCTTAAAGAAGGGGAAGAGCCAGTTAATCTGAGGCCATATAGATATCCTCCAGCCCAAAAGGATATCATTGAACAATTGGTTCAAGAAATGTTGCAAGCTGGAATTGCACATAAAATTATTCTATGGTAAATTTTTTATCACTTGATGGATAGTGAAATAGGTGGCGTAGAATGTTGATCTCTTCAGCTGTGTTTGTTCCCTTCGAAGCCAGTCAAATTCTTCAGTTGCCGCTCAGCTTGAGAAAACCCTAGGTAACCAGTCTGGCATGTGCACAGAAATGGCAACTTCTCGGTTAAAATATCGTCCTGTCACTTAGCGAGAAAAATCCACACAGCATCCATGGCAGCATCCACAGGTTTCACCAAAGTTAAGGAATTGAATCAGGTTGGCTCTTTTTATTCTCAAATGAATCTATTTAGTGTTTTCTGATGTGATTATTTGGGTTTAACTATAGAATGGCTGGTGTTGCTGGAGGCAGGGTTGTGTCCCTGCCCGCCGCTGTTCATTCGGAAAGTATTGTTTTCAGAAGGCACATATGAGCATGGTCAACAATGATATATACGTGGGCATGAGAAAGATGGAGACTCTGCTGGCATTTCTTCCAGCGAATCTAATGAAATGGCACCAGAACCGATGTCAGTCAACGTTTCAGACCCTGATTTTCAAAATTTTGACATTGGACTGAACAGAAAGTTCCTTTGAAATGACGAGGTCTGAGCTGCCTCTGATGGAAAAATGATGGGGTGCCGCAGGATTATGCTCGAATTCACTTATTTATCTCTTTGCAGCCATTTAAGATGCATATAAGTTGTTGGTATTTAAAAGTGTCGTACGATGTTATTTTTTAAAATATTTTTTATTTAAAAATATATTAAAATAATATATATTTTTATTATTTTTTAAAAATTATTTTTAATATTAGTATGTCAAAACAATTAAAAAACATTAAAAAAATTAATTTTAAATAATTTTTTTATAAAAAATTCATCAAACCTCCATTTGAAACGCCATAACAAACGTGACAACTAATTTGGTCCTCTAGACTGGTTAGGTGTCTGGTCTCCTAGAAACTTGAAGTGATTTGCAAAAATTAAGCAATTAGGTAAAAAAAATAATGGTGAATTGACATATCTTCAAAAAAATTTGGTGAACTAATATAGTTTGACTATTTCAAGCTCTAGAAATATAATATTTACTAAATATTGTTATTTTTAAGTGCAACAAGATTGTTGTTGCGCTTCAGAATAGCGACATTTAATAAATGTCGTGCTTCTGAAACGCGACATGATCAATATGTGCTATTTTTTGCTCAATCAATCTATTGGTTCTGGAAATAACTAGGAAAATCTCAAAATTGTCAAAACAGAGGAGCCTCGGCGATATTTTTTATATCTAAAGATTTGACAGTCTGTGTAGCTACGCAGTAGTTATTGTAGGGAAAACAACCTTCGAAAATTCCTGAAAAAAATTGAGCGCGATCCAACAGTCAGATCAAAAGTTATGACCCTTTTAAGTTGTTATACTGGTCTAGCGTGACCAGATCTCATTTTGGACTTAAACTTATCCTATTTGTCCAAAAATACATATGTTAGGCTATTCACGTAATCTATTTAGAGCAGATCCTCATTTAGTTTTGTTAGACTCACACATGACTGCTCAAAATCACTTGCTACTGTGTGAACAATAATTTTTTAAAATTTTAATTGGAGTGTATTTCTTAGTCAACAAGTTGGGAAAAAATATATATTTTAACTCATAAAACTTATTTGAAATTATATATATATATATATTATAATTTTTGTTTGAAATTGTTAATATAACTGAATCCAATCAGTTTACCGATTGAGTTAGAAAATTATAAAATGTGACAATTTTGCATTTCAAAGTGCAATATGATCAAATTATAATATTTCACCAAATATTTTTGAACCTATTTGAATTAATCATTTTTTTAATTTACTGTGCTATTGGTAATTAAAAAATAATCCTAGTGATTTCAGGACTGTCAGACATGAAATTAGCAAAAGTTCAATGTCTTTCTCGCACATAGTTACATGGACAAAAGGGTTGTCAGTAACCAGACCAGCTGCTATCCCTTTGGAACTTCTCCAGGTGATTGCAGAAGCCAGAGCGGCACAGATGATGGAGACTGGTGGAAAACCCGAGGAACAGTGCAGGGTTTTCCACAAATGAAAGTAGAGCCAAGGTGGATGACCCAGCGGATATCCCATCCGTATTTCCTCGGATGATTACAAAAGCCAGCAAGGCACAGATGGGGGATAGAAAGGCCAAGGAAGAAATGGCACAGAATTCTTCACCAATTCAGGTAGACCTCAGGTGGGAAATGCCTCAAAAGCTAGGAAAAGTGAAGAACAGGCCTGAGATTTTATTTTCTTACACATTGGGTGGACATATAAGTAGCCAAGTCAGCTAATGCTGTGGCTGATCATTAAATTTCTAACACCTATAGTTAAAAGATAGATGACTAAAACAACCTACCAAAAAGTTGCTTTACATAGCACGTTTCTTGCTCTCTAATAACAGAGTATTTAGGGGCCTCCGTTCCTATCTATTGCCTTTTCTCTTGAGATCTCTCCGTCTTTCAGGTTTCTAACTTTTTAATTCCATGGCTTCTCCCCTTCCCTTTTCTCTATTAATCTCTACCTTTCTCCCTAACTTCCCATAGCTTTATCACCCTTTTCTCTGTCATTTAGCTGTTCACTTTCCATTGAATTCTTTCAGGCCTTTTGTTTTCTACAAGGTTCCTTGAACCTAGAGAATTAGTCTTGTTTGGTCAGTTCCCATTTGATACAAGAGGTTATATACGAGGGTAGGGGTTGAATTCTTGGAGTTTATTAGCTTCTTAATCAGATAAAGAAAAAAATAGTTTTTGAAACAAAGGTCTTCCAGTAGAAAACAAGACGAGGGTTTTAGTGTTTCAAGATATGGAAAACATTTCTGGACTTGGCAAGGAAGATGATGATAAGATGGATTTGCCTCCTGGATTCCGGTTCCATCCGACTGACGAAGAGCTTATTTCTCACTACTTATACAAGAAGGTTCTTGACATCAACTTCTCTGCTAGAGCAATCGGAGATGTGGACTTGAACAAGTCTGAACCCTGGGAACTGCCATGTAAGTCTTTAAGCTAACTGATCAATTTCTTTCAATCTTTCTTCATAGAGATTATGGTAAGTTGGGATTTCTTTCTTATGGCCATGGTTTTGTTTGGATGAAGGGAAGGCGAAGATGGGAGAGAAAGAGTGGTACTTTTTCTGTGTTAGGGACAGAAAGTACCCAACAGGTCTCAGAACAAATAGGGCAACTGAAGCTGGTTACTGGAAAGCCACGGGGAAAGATAAGGAGATCTACAGAGGAAAATCCCTGGTTGGAATGAAAAAGACCCTTGTTTTCTACAAGGGCAGAGCCCCTAAAGGAGAGAAAACCAACTGGGTCATGCATGAATACAGATTAGAGGGTAAATTCTGTGCCCACAATCTCCCCAAAACTGCCAAGGTACACCCCTCTCCTCTGTTTGTTTCATCTGTTTTTGTTCATCATTCTGACTCTTTTTTTATTGTTTAGTTATTATGCTGATGGATTTTTGCTCTTGTATTGTAGAATGAATGGGTGATTTGCAGGGTGTTTCAAAAGAGCTCGGCTGGAAAGAAGACCTATATTTCAGGTCTAGTGAGACTAGGTTCTTTTGGTAATGAATTTAGCCCTTATGGTCTGCCACCATTGACGGATTCTTCACCCTCCAATGGCAAGATTAAGCCGGTGGCCGAGTCGGCCTACGTGCCCTGCTTCTCCAATCTCAGTGATGATCAAAGAAACCAACAAGACACAACTGATAGCTTCAACAATCATCTTTTTGCAGTTTCTTCGAACCCTTCAGAGGTTTTTCCTCGAATCCCACTTCTGAATTCATTCTACTCTCCCCAGGCTGTCGCAGCATCAGGAAATTTGCAATATCCAGGTTCTGTTTCAATTCAAGACCGCTCAGTTTTAAAAGCCTTGATTGAGAACCAAGGCTCAAACATGAAGCAGCAAAGTTCCAAGCTTGAAAGGGACATGGCCAGTGTCTCACAAGATAGCGCTGCAGATATGAACAATGAAATCTCTTCTGTCATATCAAATCTTGAAGCGGGAAAAAGGTCATTTGATGAACAAGAGGCACCACCTTCTACATTAGTCCAATCAATGGACCTTGATTGTTTCTGGAACTATTGAAAAACAGTACTAGAAGGTGAACCTCAAGTTGAAGAAGATCAAGAAAAAGAAGAGCATCAGTTACTGTTATTACTTATTTTGAAATTAAAATGTGGGTTTGTGCATAGATTTCTTGAATCAAATTGATAAATTGAAAGACAGTGAACAATGTTGTATGTATTGTAAGAAATTATCTTATGAATTATCTCCTCCTCCTCCTCGTCGTTGTCTATATCTGTTGGGTTGGCTGCTATCGTTATTGTCAAAATTGCTTTCGGATGCAGAATCTGTCACATATCATATTTAGTTGGTGGCTAACCGATCATATGTATAAACATATATATATGCTATTGGATTAATAAGTGCTTAGTGCTTCCATTATTGAGATTATGCTTACATCATTGAAGATTATAAATCACATTCTCCATAGTTTTATATTGTGTAATTTGGGATTTTAAATGTCAAATTGTGAGGACTCAGAAACTGCATATGTTATTGCTGTGGGGACTCAATTTTCTGTTCACAAACACAGGTATTTTCATGTCAATTTTTACATATCAAAATCAAACATGTTCTATCGATTCTTAGATATATGGTTTGTGATCGTATAAGTAAGCGTATTTACGATAAATTTTCTTTTCATGGTCTTTCTTTCCTTGAATACAAATCCATTCCATCAGCCTTCAAGAACTCGTCAAGATTAGGTTGAATTTATTGCTGAGAAGTAGTTTGTCTTTATCGATGAAGATAACCCACATAAGAACACCAGATAACGCAACAGAATTTCTTTAATAATATTAATTAATAATCAATGTCTAAGGTAATAGAATTTTTACCACGATTCAAGGCTTGAATTGCAGCTTAACTCATGTTAATGAAAAGATTAAATTAACAGAGACAAATCCTAATCAATCGTTAACAGCTCTCCTCCTCCCTAATTTTCACAGTTCATGCATTTGATTAATGTACAAAATTGAGGGTGAGGACAAGGATTTTAGTTGTGGTTAGACGCAACTGATCTTGTAATAAAGAAACTCGATCACGATCCATTCACTCATTTCATGATGGTGCGTGCATGCACACACTGTTTTCAAGCTGTAACGCTCTTGAAACATGACGTAAGAATATATCCTTCATGTCTTTTTATTTTATTTTATTAAATGTTTTGTGCCATGTGGGGTTTTAGGTTTTTGACACATGAACATAAATTTTTGACAACTCTCTTAACTAATTAGTTGAGTCCAACACGACATGATCCTCGACTAACTATGGAATTCAAGTGCTTTTGTCTTGCACAAGTTTTGTTGTGTCAAAAACAAGCTTTTTTTTTAATATGCCATTATTCTTCAATTTAGAAAGAATTAAACTAGCATTTAATTTAGATGGGCTATGTTTTTTTTTTATATTTTTATTTTAAGAGTATACAAATTTAATAGAAAACTAAAATGAGAGATTTATTTTTTAATTACACGTATTTTTATTTTTAGTGTATATTTATTTGTTTTTAAGATATTAATATTGTGATCGGATTAGCTGTTGCGTATGTGGTTTGTGGTGAGGTCTATCATTAAAAATAAAAGGAGCAATAGCATAAAGATAAAAATAATATATTTTTTTTAATTTTGAAGGATATAACTCAACTAGTCAAGTTATATGTTTACTCTCTAGAGGTCACCAGTTCGAGTCCCACAAATCTCAGGGCCATTAGAGGCTTACATGGTCGTTAATTTTAGGATCCATGAAACTAGTCGAGGTACACGCAAGCTAACTCGAACATCCACATTAATAAAAAGATATTTTTAATGCCCGCGTGTTTTGTGCTGTTAAGAGTTGTATGCACAACAACCGCAAACCTAGAAGAATCTTAAGACAAAAGCATGAGACATATATTTTTAAAGGCTCTCATAATTATATTTATCATGTTTATATTACAGAACATATTGCTTGATTGGGTATGATTATTCAAAGAGGGATATTGTGCTATGAAGCCGTCTAAAACACTTTCTTATCCTTTTTTTATATTTTAAGAATCAAACCACATCAATACACCATCTTGACATGATAACAAACTCTCAAATATCTCTTTTTTGGAATTTATTAATTTACAAGGAATGAGCAGTACGTAGTTGATGGTATTCAAGAGTGATGATGATGATATGTTAACAAATTTATGAACACTTAATTTCACATAAAAAGTTTTTCGTTCATGGCATGCCACATTTATTATTATTATTATTATTATTAATGTGGATGTCCGGGCAGCTTGCGCGTACCTCGACTAATCTCACAGGTCTTGAAGTTAACAATCATATAAACTTCCA
>Ga0307518_10002099_pt1 | contig 14645 bp, 17 predicted proteins | sample 25_EM_MG_FD_203889 | JGI IMG/M metagenome (GOLD analysis project Ga0307518, IMG submission 203889) | Populus trichocarpa ectomycorrhiza microbial communities from riparian zone in the Pacific Northwest, United States - 25_EM | ecosystem: Host-associated > Plants > Roots > Unclassified | place...
CGCCCATGGATCTGCATGTGATGTGTGGAACGTCCTGAAGGGCCTCGGTGATATCGGGTAAAGGGCGGGATGTAATGAGAATACGAATGCTGGACGGGAGTTTGGTAACCTGTGCGGAAGCGAGAACGCTGAGAATTTCTTTCCGGGAGGCCTCGACACCGCTCTCATCGAGTGCGTCGATCACAATGACCACCCGTTCAACCAAAGACGTTGCAGCTTTGGAAATGGGACCCAAAATGAACTTCTCCCAGTGTTGCTCCACATCGCGCGTGGTGGATAGCGCCTTGTCACCTGCAATGACCTCGGCTAGAATCCGCTTGAAAGTCGGGTCACGATCTGCAAGATCACGTGCGATGGTGGTGAATATCTTTTCGTGGCGACGTTCCGCCTGTTGATCGCGGGTGAAGCAGAAACACGACCCAAGCGCTCCATGAGATTTAAACCAGCTGGCGATCGTATGGGCGATGGCTGACTTCCCTTTGCCTGCCTGGCCATGGAGCCACAGCACCCGAGGAGTATCAGGCTTCGAATTATTGACCCAGTCTACAATGTCCCCCAGGATATCAACCCTCGTGCCTTCCAAACAGACCTTCTTGGCGACAAATGTAGCATTCCCCACATATGCGAGCTGGGCAAGGGTGGCCTCTTGATCTGCATGGATAATTGCTTAGGACAAGTCGCAACCGTGTGGAACCATCCTTACCCATCTTTGAGAGTTTATTCTCAATTTCATCGATACCGTTCTGGACATGACCGATAGCATCTTCCACGCAACAGACGCCATTTAGGACACGCCGAACCTCCTGCTGTACATCACTGACGACGTCGCAAATGTTCCCAACATTGGCTGAAATATGGTCAGCCTTGTCATCGAGCTTGTGAACAGTCGCCCAGGTATCCCGAGATATAAGGTCCCGACACTGCTGCGTCAAGATATCCAGCGCGTTGCCATAGGTAGTAATCACAGTGTTGGTTTCGTGCCCAACATGCTTCGCTGTTCTTACCCCTTCATGAAGAGACATCAGCCGAACATTGAAACTGAAGTGTGAGTATGACATACAAAAGCTTTGGATTTTAGAATATTTCTGGATGAAGTTGACACATTTGGGCATCAGTTCGGAGATTTTCGACAGAGGTTCCTTTATCTGGGTGACCTTCTCGAGGGTACGAGGTTCGATGAGGAAAGTATAGACATGGATGATTTTATCTAAGAGAGCGCGGATCGACTGATCCATCGTGTCTTGTTTAATGATAGTCTGTCCACATATTACATATAGTGCAATCTCGTATAACTTTGAGACGTACCTGAGCGGCCCATGATAGTGCACATAAAGCTAGTTTCGCATATGGGTGGATCTAAGCGCAGTTAGTGATGTGTGTACCAAAGGAAAGAGGACGCACATCGGAAATTGTCTGGACAACAGAGGTGAAGACTTTAATGGGTTGAAGGCATGAATTCACGTTATCGAACTGATCCACAACAGATTGGTATGTATTCACGCCATCGGACACCTTGTTCATGCTGCCCGGCATATTTTTCATCTGCGACACGTCTTTCTGCGTAACTTCGAGGTCGCTGACTAGGTTCCTCGCATCATCAGTAGGAGGAACCTGAGGGCGGATGAGACCCCTGTGAACCTGGACCCAATATTGTTTCTACTCCTTACCTGGAAAGGATCGGGTATAGAATCCTGCACTTCAGAAGCTTGTTGTGCAGAAGACGAAGCCGTGTTGGTGATAGTATTTGTGGCAATATTGTCAAGATCATCCTGTCATCGATGAAGCCAAATAAGATCGGTGCTTAATACTCGATGATATGCATGTTGGCTCACATTTTGAACCTCCGAGGGAGGCGCGATTGTCGATATCTCATCTGCTGAGATGGGAACACACTCCACGGGAGTAGCACCAAGGTTGGTTGCGATGTTGGCATTGACGACCTTAGTTTTGTATCACCACAGAGATCAGAACACGATGCAAGATAACATACACCTTGACTCTGCGTGAGCGCAATGTCTGCTACGGATGTGCCGGGGATAGGCACTGTTGCCTGCGGACGGAATTGTGCAATCACAAGGTTGATTGTCTCGCACAAACCCATTAATGCGCCGATGCACTTACCAAATTGATTGTATCTGGGTTTTGCTCGACGAGAGTATTCTTTGAGGGCTTGCGAGAACGGCTGAACAACTGTATTGCGGGGCAATTCAGTACAAGTACAGGCACCTATGTAATACAACCGAGGTGCATACCTTGCGGCCAGCATCCAAAAGCCTGCCTGCACGAGAGGTGTTCCCAGAGGATCCCTGCTGTCTCTTCGGTTAGTTTGAGGAGAGATGGAAGTGCGAATCCAAAGCACCAGATTCCGATTTTTTCCAAGAGAAGAGTGGTTCTTATTGCTATTATGTTTTGGCATGATTTCAGTGGTATACCTTGAGCACGAATGTGTAGTTTCAACGACGATGATGGGTGTGGACTGAGGGTGTGTGAGCCACAGCACTCTTTGCAAGACGGCTGTGTAGGGCTGTGTACCACACGATTCCCTCGGCCCAATATGGAAAGACACGCTCAGCCCCTGAGGGAATACCCCAGCAGCGTTCCGCCACCATACATCACCGCGTTGATTTCACTACGTTCATCCTTGACCGTGCTCACCGCACTCATTTCAACACGCTCACCCTTGACCACTCATTGCAGAGTTGGCACACTCACCTGCACACATACTTGCGCAGCATTGATGCGTATCCTCGCCTCCGTTAGGTCAGACCACCTTTTTAACAACAAACTTTTGTCTGGCGAACGCGTCTCACTCTCCACTTTTTTCTTTCCGATGTCAGTCTGGAACTCGTACTCGTTGGTTCTGCTTCAGGATCGCATTCATGCTTGCTATTGCTAGTACGCGTTTTGCATTGGTTGTGAGAGTAGCAGTGGTGGCAATTGAGTAAAGGCTTGGACAGTGTACGTCTTTCACCTTCTACTTATGTACTTGCCATAACTTCAACCTATAACATGTGTTATCCTCCTTAGTGTATTTCGTTGGTGGTCGCTGGACCCATTATTTATGCCATCTGACACCGCCCTCCCTAGCTCTCTACTAATTCAAACTTGCGCGGCCCGAATGCTGCATCGACACATGCATCGCCTCTGCCAGGTCGAACCACCTTTTTAACAGTCCATGGCGAACGCGTCTCCGTTGTATGTGCAGCGTCCTCGATCTCCACTTCTGCCTTTGATTGCTAATATAGCCCTAGTACTCCTTGCTTCCTACTCCAGGATCGTGTTCATATTAGCGGTTGCTGGCACCTGTGTTCGCATTGGTTGCAAGGTTGGCAGTATGGATGATCTGAGTTAGAACTTGGACCATCTACCTGTGTTTTCTGCAAGCTCGATTAGGTTGTAGGCGTGAAGTGTGGTGGATAGTGAGGTGAGCAAGCACGAGAAAACCTAATGTTTCGGAGGTTTCAACCTTGTTGACACCATTCTCACAGTCCCTCATGATTCGAGCCCACTGCGGCCGCGTTGAGCTCATTCATTGCATTATCAATGCGCTCAACTTTGCTCATTGCTCGGTGGGTAAGTGGAAATTATCCTATTATTCGACCTATTACTTATACTCGGGGAAGTGCCGGCTGGCGCCGGCAACCACCTTGCTTGGAGCTACCTAACAGTGTCTACATTTTCTGACCACATTTTCACGATCTAAACCAACACGGATGAAATATATATGCCATTGTCATCCGATACCCGGCATGTATCCTTAGGTGCGACCCCGATCAGTTACCAGATGTGTTGACAATGAGAAAACTGCATAATGGTCAGATCGCAAGATGGATAGGGCTTATATACGGACGCACGAATCATCACAGGTTTCACGAATGTAAGGTTGCACAAAAGCCGCAGGAGCACCGCAAAGCAGTCCACCTAAAGCCCAGTTCACATCCACAATACCAAATCTCTCAAAAATGTTTTCCGGACGCCTTCCAGCCCTCGGCACATAGTCGATGTCTACCCATAGACAACCATCATCTGTCAATGAGCGGTTGGCGCTCTTGCAAGCAAACTGAAACTCGTGTGTGGCTGGACACGAAACAAATGCCAAACCCCGCTGCTTGTATTTGAGCAGTGCCTTCATTCCCACCGGAGAGAAAGAGCCATTATAAAGAGTAGAAGCACTGATCATCGATAGACCACGAAAGGTGAGTGACGGATAAGCGCAGAATATGGAGTTGCCAGTGAAGAAATTCATTACAGCGGTGGAATGGAATTGGAATATGGGCAGGACAGCGCAATCTGTGCTGGAAACGATCACATCAACCTTTTTGTCCGCTTTAGTGAATGTCAAAACCGTAAAGATTTTGGATGTTGAGTACAATGAGATGTTACTCTTCCCCCTCTTTTTCAAAAGGTGGCCAAGTTGCAGTTGGCATCGCAGGGGGATATATAAGTCAAGATCCGTGGGAGACCAAGGAGTAGACACAATTGGCAGTAAGAAGTGCAAAGCGGTAGAGCCGGATATGACCGCATCACAAGCATTCAGGATGAAGGCAAGGTCCGCAGCATTATTGAAAAAGCGAGCAGACAGTATATTCAGTTTGCGACGTAAGTACCATTGAACTTGGCCTGCTATGTATCTGCAGGAGCGTGCGAAAGCCATGATGTCTTGTAAATCGCATAGGTCAAATAAATCTTCGACGAATTCCATCGTCAAGAACAGTTTCCGCACAGGCGAGAACGGTGGGCATGGCACCAAAAAGCTAGCCATAGTAGATGGTGGAAGTAGTAGGTCTCGGGTCTCAGAAGCGCAACACGATTATTTAAAAATCCCCTATATGCAAGCACCTAATTCCAAGGGGGAGGGGCATAAAAAGGCTAGTAGGCAAAGGCCGTACACAAAATAATGCAGTTAAATAGATTCAGGTGCTCCTTACACATCAACACAGCGATGGAAGTTGAGCAAGTCGCAGACTACACCATTCTTGCTTTCTTTCTTTCTCAGGCAGGGCGCAGCAATGCAATTCCTGTGACAGTAGATGCCCAGTGAAACATGCGCATAAAGTATAAACGATCCATATTCCCATCCAATGCTGTTATCATTCAAGAATGCGCGAGGGTTGGCGATCGACTTTATCAGGTGTATTTTGACATCTCCTGTCATCAACACAACCCAGATACTGCTTTGTATCTAATCATCCGTTTATTGTGTAACGAGAGACCTGTCAGCATTTGTCCCGAAGATGATATGCCAGACATTTTGGCGTTTTTTGAAGAGTGAGGAACCCTCGCATTTCCTCTGGTTTCCTACGAGTTTCATACTTAAACATCTTCTTACAACAGACTTTACATGAAATATCCCGTGGAAAGCAATGACCTGGTCCGGTAAACTGGCAGTCTTCCCAACCACATAGGCAGGTGTCTCTTTTGCTTCACGAAAACCTCCTATTCATTCAAAGTTTTGCCAGTTTATAAGTATAGCAGAAAATGATGTGGAAAAAAAAAAGGACTGATAGAGGACAGCACTGAATGTGTTACATACGATAACGAGTACAGATCAGTATATTCCCAACTTCCACAACAGAGGGAAAAGGGTTTTGTTTGCCAGAAATGTGCCAGTTCTCTGCCAAACGGCTTGCAATTGATTCTACCAAATTATTATGCCATGTTGATTTGTAATCTGGCACGATATCTGTGTACGTGTTGGCGCTGAAGCAAATGGACGCAAGACACGAACACCGTCACGCACACCCCAATGAAACGGTATGCACATATCCATGACATTTTTTGTGTTGTTGCAAGTACTAATGCAATCCTACCAACATGGCACCATACCACAATCACGGTGTGACCACGTTTGCCACCCGCACAGCGAATTGGACCGGCACCACCACACTTCGATATTCACATCCTTTGCCCACCGACCACCGCTACCACCACTGCATGACAGACGAAGCACCAGCATGAGGACCGGTAACAATGTGATCACGAGCACACCAGCACAGCAGCACCAATGGGACAGACACTGTCATTCTTTTGGCATCCGGTCTCTCTGTAGGTATTCTTTCTTTCTATTTCATTTTGTTTACTAACTCTACTACTCCAGGTCCTGTGCCTGTACACCTGCACAGCGCGATCGCCCCCATTCTGGTATGGTTCATTTATGATCTTCAGTCGTTTGCATACTCCATCGAGCACAGCTGCCAGCCCGCCCGCACTCCAACAGCGTCCCTCGGAATCTCCGCGCCAGCATGCACTCCGACAGGTGACAGTGGCGATGGCATTCATACTATGTACCATTAGATATCAGTGTAATTACAATCGCAATACAGACACATTTGGCTGCATAGTTTAACACTGACAGTAGTCCCCAAGTCAGACAGCAGTTGGAGACGTGCGCCAAACCCCTTAAGTGAACTCCTAATGTATCATGCTTGAAAAAAGGAGAGAAGAGGAGGAAAAGCACTTGCCCTTTAACCATAAACATGCCTCCAATCCCGACCCCTTCTGTGCTTTCGCGAAGCACAGCATCGCAACTCATGCATGCACATCAGAATTTGAAGAACTCGGAATATTACCTTGGTGGTGGGGATCGAGTGTTGCAAAAAGTGGAATGGGTGCGTGATGGACGCGCAGATTGGTTGGCGGTGAAAGCAGAGAGTGATGGAGGAGAAACTAAAGACACATCCCAATACATAATGGCGACACTCTCTGCTATCGTGCGCATCGATCGCGACGATTTCTGGATGACATCGGATGCCGGATACCGAAGGCCATCTACTGTTTGGAAAGGTTTGAGAGATGTCAAGCCATCATGTGCGGTTTGTATTCCAGATTTGCAACCAGTGAGGGGCGATTATGATCAAGTAGTCAAGAACCTGGAGCAGTTGCAAGCGGAAATAGTGACACCAGGGTATCAGATGGGAAAAGGGTTTTTTTTGGGCGCAAAGGGCGGTGCGAAGAGGTTTAAAATCCGCCATGTCTTGTTTGATGTGAGTATTCATGCAATCAACTGATAACGAACACTAACACAACTTACACTGTCATCGCAGCCATTGAATGACGATGAAGAGGGCGGGCCTGTTAGCACGGAAACCGCTGACTTTTCAATAGCCAAATGGCCACTTACACATGAAGAGACCAGAAACGAACTTGATGAACTTGCTGCCACACACTGTATTGTTCCTGTTCCAGCATATGATGTCAAAGGCGATCTCATTAAGCCAGAGGCTTACCGACGAAGCTTGGAGGATGCCATAGTCGAGCTCCATTTTGGTCTGACACATTGGGCGATTGCAGGAAAAAAGGGAACACTCCCCAACGACGTCTTCGTGGGCGATGTTGATGTTATTCGCGTCCTTGTACCACCTCGGGCTTCGACTAGCGGTACTATGGTGAAGAAGCGTGTTGTCCCCATGCATTTGGAACCCAATGACGCAGTCAGTAAGAAGGTATGAATAGAATGAGAAGCACAAAGCACATGTAGCATATTCTACATATACAATGTATGGCTGCCAAGTAAATAAAGAATGTTAAAGCAGTGAAATGACAAGAAGCAATTGTGCACTGCTTGCCATCATGTAAGAAATAGTATATAGGGACAGAGAGAAGGAACCCCTAAATGACAACATCCGGCATCTGCACCATCTGCTAAGCAACCAGTCACCTATTATCTCTATCCAGCAACGCCAAGCTCTGTCAATCTATAGCACACGAGCCACATGGAAGAAACAGCAAGTAGCACAGCAGAAAAAGACAATGTCATCTGGATTCTCACTATCAAGGAGCTCTTGGCATTAATGAAAGGGAGGGTGACGTTTACCAGGCAGGAAAGGGACCGAAAAGAATTACTCATTAAATGCATCTATCAATCTGCAGCCCCGCAGGACTTCGAAATGTTAAGGCAGGCTGCTTTAAACAAGGAAAAGGCAAAAGAGACGTCATCTGCATACAGAGCGTCAAAACGCAAAAGAGCACCGAGCATGTCACATGATCATGGCGAAAGACTCTTTATGGAACTGCCTACCAATGCCGAGAGGAATGCATGCTATGCCCGTTTTTATGACGCTACATCCAATGCAGCTGTGGAGACTTGTATATGTGCAGTTTGTGCTCAAGAGCGTGCAGTTGTGGAGGACAGTGTGATGGGCATGCCTCTCAGCCTAATCCCCAATGCTGCTCGTCTGGCTCCAAATCGCAAACATAGTGCACACGATCTCTATGCAGGCAAGCTTCTTGAACCAGAGGGCATTGTCAGTGAAGGCGAAGACCCTATCGTCACCATTTGTCATCAATGTCTGGAAGACCTGAAGAAACCGGCAAACAAACCACCGAAGATGTCACTAGCAAATGGTCTTTGGATTGGAAGAATCCCATGGGCATTGCAGGTCTTGACATTCCCCGAACAGTTATTGATCGCACTCTTGTATCCACGCGTTTATGTATTCAAACTATTTCCAAAACGTCAGCAGGGCATTCGGAAGATGGCTTCACTGCAACGAGCGATGCGTGGAAATGTCAGTACGTACGACTTAAACTCGGAAGCAATAGCGTCGATGGTGCAGGGCAATCTTATGCCACGCCCACCTGCAATATTGGCCTCTTTGATATCAGTTACATTCATTGCACTGGGGGAAGTACCCAAGAAGTGGGTACATTCTACATTCCGTGTCCGCCGCCAGGTCGTGTTGGAAGCCTTGTGTTGGCTGAAGGTTAACAACACCAAATACTATCGAGACATCGAGATATCTCCAACCCGTATCCAGACATTACCTGACGACGATGTGCCTGAAGAAATCACTGCAATTATTCGCCAGTCCGAAGATGTAGGGGTCCTTGAGGAAGAAAACGATAGTTATGTGCCACAGGATGACAATGAAGGTTAGCCAATCTTTGGGCTAATGATGTACCGGTAACCCACACATGTTCATAGTCATGGACCACGGAGGCTTTCACAGCATTATTAGAGAAGAAGCGGATAATCAGGCTGAAGGTAAGTTCCGAAGATATTAGGAAAGAACTCTCAGCAAATGAAGGATGTAGAGCCAGACGTCGTACCTTTGCAAGTCTCCGGTTCCATTGACACAGACATGACGACCATGAGGGCTGATGAGTTGACGATATGGGGGCTGGCCAATTTATGGAAGGAGGGGAAAGAAGGGGGATATGCTGTAAGGCATGGCCTGCGTCCAGTCCGAGATTTTGGCAGGCCACGTTCAGGTGACGAGGAATTGAATGACACTGAAGCGGAGGTTCCCAATTTCTTCGAGAAAGCATTTCCTTGTTTGTTCCCTTATGGAGAAGGGGGGTTAGAGGGCACTCAACAAACGCAAGTGGATTTTTCAGAACATATCAAATGGGCGTTGCGTTACCACGACAGGCGTTTCTGGAGACATGAAACATTCCCTTTTGTCACCTTTGGCATCCAGCAACGTAGGCAGGCACTGTGCTCTGCACGGATACAAATGCAATGCCGCACATTCAATCAAGATGCCCATTTGTTATCCACGATTACAGCAGACAAGCTTCTACGAGCACAGAAAGAAGAGGAGGCCTGAAAACCAATTTCAGATCCAGCAGTGAGATTGTTGCGTCGACACATATACGCGACTAGTGGTCGAGTCATGGGCAGCAACCAAACACGATCTCAGTTGAGAAGTCAAATATGGTCCACGTGCATTATGTTAAACCCTCCTACCCTTTGGATAACCATCAATCCTTGTGATCTTCATGATCCTATCGCCCAAGTGTTTGTTGGAGAACAGATCAATCTCGACGATTTCAATGCCATCCTAGGTCCTTCGAAGGAAAAAAGAGCAGAGAATATTGCAGCCGATCCATTTGCGGCTGCCAAGTTTTTCCATTTCATGATCCAGACAATACTGCAGACGTTATTCGGAGTGACTGTCAGTGGCCATAGAGTGCTGTCAGATCACGGCATCTTTGGACGTGTCACTGCTTACTTTGGAGTCGTTGAATCACAGGCTCGAGCCACATTGCACCTCCATGTTATATTATGGCTGGCAAATGCCCCTTCGATGGAGGAAATGGCGACACTCTTGAAAGATGAATCTTTTCGTGAACGCGTACGATCATTCATCCGAGCCAACATGCGCGCATACCTACCAGGGTTAGAGACAGCGCAGTCAATCAAAAAGATACCCAATGAAGTGGAGGTCGCTTACTCACGGCCACCAAATCCAAAGCACGCGAACTACGAGAAACAGTTGTGCGATCTTGAGCGACGGGTTGCTAGGTTGAAGAACTTGCATACATGCGAAGTACGCCGTTGTTTGATACCAAACAAAAGGGAGGGCTTGTATGTAAACGGCGAGCACCATTTGCAGGTTCAGATGATGATTTCTTCCAAGAAGATGGCAGTTGGGGGCCCAAGCGTTTGTATGAAATGCTGAACACATGGGTACCAGCGCTGACAGTCAACGTTCGGTGTAACAATGACATTAAACTACTCAGCAACTCACGGGAGACGATGAATGTTGCGTTCTATATAACCAGCTATCAGACGAAAAAACAGGGCAGAAACTTCAATATGTCAGCTGTTCTCGCGAAAGGCTTTGCATATCACGTCAAACGAACCTCATACAATGAAACAATACGGGATCAACAGCGCTTGTTGCTGTTCCGTCTTGTCAATACAATCAATCTTGAACAAGAGCTTGCAGCCCCGATGGTAGTGTCATATCTGATGGGTTGGGGAGACACATATCATTCGCACCGGTATACATCAATATATTGGTCAACATTTGTTGGCCAGTTACTGCGTGTGTTCCCATATCTTGAAAAAAGAGGGGAACCGCCAACAGATGCAGACAAACACATCAACAACAGGTGCGAAAATGTTGGCATTCACTTACATTGGATACTGACATTGCAATGCTATTTCCCACAGCTTCTCATTGATCATGGACCATCCATCAGACCAGACACAAACAACACGACAAGAAACAGTAGAGGTAAGACAGGATGATTCATTGAGAAAAAAAAAACCCCCATCGTCTTGCAGGAAATACCAGAAAGTGTGACGTTGCAAGCAGACGAGCGTGGAAGGATAACAACCAAGAGTCAATTAGTCGATTACTGCCAACGCGGAGAAGTTCTCACAGATTCCAACATCATAGAATATTTTGTCAACACGTACGAGATCGACATTGATGGCAAGGGCGAAAGAAGCAGCATATCTAATGCCACCGACAGGCGCAGTCGTGGACGCCCATGCCATCAACGTGTCCGTTATTTGCCAGGGCATCCAAAAGCTCTCACCAAACAGCGCATAGTTCGTGGAGCCAACCACAACACTTTGCCCAATTTCATAGGCTGGTACTTTCCTCCACGCGACGACCCCGATGAATACGCTTTGTATTGTGCATGCATGTTGATGCTGTTGAAACCATGGCGAAATTTGGTATCCGATCTGAAACTATCGTCACAAACTTGGGAATCAGCATTTACAGATTTCCTTAGCACAGCCTCACCTAAAACAAAGCAGATTCTTTCAGGCATACAATATTTCCATGAATGCAGAGCATCTGCGCTGCGCCATTCATTGAGTGCAGAGATGACTCATGCACTGGATGCAATGCAATTGGCTGCAGAGGACGCTGCAGACGAAGAAACCTCTGAAGGATCAAAGCAGATTATGCTGACAGAGGAAACACTGACAGATCTTGTGGCTTCGCGGCAGACGACACGAGAGGAATGGCATGGGTTATTGGCAATAGAAGCAGCCAAAATAGCCAAAATCTTTGATGCAGAGGACAGCGAGCAGTGGAGCGTTGAACATCCTTCACATGAGGCACATGCAGCTGAAAGGAAATTAGATATGCGGGGAGTTCAGAAGGCAACAGCGCAAAATATACAAAATTTGCATCATTGGAGGCAGCAGATGGATGACGATGTCCACAGACAGAACCCAGCAATGGACCCGTCCCAAATGACGTACAATGATGCATCTTGTCACGGCGATGTAGACGTATTCCGTTTGCCCAATGTTTCGGAGCAGATCGGAGCAGAGGTACACTACTTAGGAGATGCAGAGACCTCCGAGGAGTCTTTGACGTCTGTGGATCCTGCTTGTCTACGCTACGATCAATTCCGGGCCTATGATATAATCACTGCACACCTGAATGCCACATTGGCAGGCCAAAACCCGCGCCCACTTCGCATGCTCATTCACGGCGAACCAGGCACAGGAAAATCAAAAGCAATCCAAACTGTGACAAAGTATTTTGTGCACAGACGGGCCAGATTCATGTTGCAAAAATCAGCTTACACAGGCATTGCAGCATCCCTGATAGACGGCAAAACTACTCACACAATAGCAATGATTTCGCCACGGAAGGACAATACAATTAGCTCTGAAAGCAAAGCCAAACTACAAGCTCACTGGAAGCACATACAATATCTTGTCATTGATGAAGTGTCGATGATCAGCAAATCTTTTCTGGCCAAATTGTCGCGAAACATTAGCATAGGCAAAATGATGGAAAATGGGGCAACCTCAGCTCATTCGTTTGGAGGAGTTAGTGTCATTTTGTGTGGGGATTTCTTCCAGTTTCCTCCAGTAGCTTGCGGACCTTCAGAAGCTTTATATTTTCCGACAACCACTGTTCAGCGCAATGAAGAAGAGAGTCAAACAGGGCGTACCATTTTTGAAGAATTTACGACAGTGGTCACACTGAAAGAGCAGATGCGCGTTACTGATCCAGTTTGGCAAGATTTCCTGAAACATCTTCGGTTCGGTCGCGTACAGGAGCATCATATACTCATGTTGCGAACCTTGGTTCTTACGAATCCCAAATGCTTAGCGACAGATTACAGCAATGCCCCATGGAATAATGCTTCATTGGTCACGCCACGTCATGCAGTCCGTTGTGTTTGGAATGACACTGCACTGCAGAAACATGGGAAAGAAACAGGATGTTTTGTCCTTGAGTGTCATGCAGAAGACACGATAAAAGGACAACCACTCACTCTTGCAGAGTGGTATGCAGCTTTGATACGTCTCCAGGGAGCAGATTCCAAGCAACGCAAACAAGATTTGCCCGACATCGTCCGTATTGCCTTTGGGATGAAGGTCATGGTCACTCAGAATGTCGAAACTGACTTGGATATCGCCAACGGAGCCCGAGGCACTATAGTGGATATATGGCTAGACCCGAATGAGCTGTCGTTGGCACTACAACAACCATTGATAAAGTTGAAATACTTACCAGTCTGCATACTCGTGAAACTGGAACGGACACGCGCCAGTCGATTGAAGGATCTCGAGGAATCTGTGATACCTGTCGAAGCCACCTACAAACCATACCGTATTAGCTGCCAGACCAATGAAGGCACAATTGTCACACGCACGGTCCGCCGACGCCAATTCCCGATGACTGCTGCTTATGCTTTTACGGATTACCGTTCGCAGGGACAAACAATACCTGCTGTAATTGTGGATATTGCCACACCACCTACAGGTGTTTCAGATACCTTTGTAAAAGGGAAGAAACTGACACTTTGTGCAGGAGGGTTAAGCCTTTTCAACCTTTATGTTGCTCTGTCTAGAAGTTCAGGTCGTCAAACAATCAGACTCTTGCGCGACTTCGACGTGAAAGTGTTTCAAGGTGCTCACTGCCCAGAACTCCTGGCTGAAAATGACAGATTGGAATATTTGAATGAGAAAACATTGAAGGAATGGAAGGAAGCTGGTCGGGACAGCAGAACCTGTCAGACGTAGTACATACATTATTGCGGAAAACTACTATGAAATGGACTACTAGGAAATGTTAGTGTCCGGAAAATTGCGGCAGGTTAGGGGACCTTGATTTTTGGGGGTGGAGAAGACCTTGCCCAAGCAAGGTGATCTCCGTCGCGTAGCTTGACAGCTGGGCCAATCTGCTGTCACATGCAGTACACTACCTCGCCTCTGGAATGAAACCAACCGTACCCCTTACCCAACCCTCTCACTTGACCACTGCAATTCTCACGTCTCTCCTGGTATCCTGTGCGACACATTTGAAAGTGGATCGTCGGAAAATACCTAGCAAAGGAAGAAGTGCGGGGAGGCGTCGATTGGTGCGAGAATCTGGAATGGGACCCACACAGGTCGGACATACGAAGCTGAGCTCTATTGCTTCTCTGATCAGTATTTAACGATCCTTTCACCGTGGACTAGCATCGACGACTCAACACTTCACCACATCCTCACACGGTTTCATATCGCCGCTGCAGTGGGATGTTCCACTGGTCCCATACGTCCCAGCCAGTGACTCACATCACACATCCCAGCGTTACGGTCAGAATTTGTGCCATGCTCTGCAGCGAATAGATCTAGATTCGATGCATACATTCACACTTTGAGCAGGTGGGATGTGCATGCCTGGGTGTATGCCGCATAGAGTGTGTCGGATGTCTGCGTGACGTGCCACGGCATTTCTCGAAAATGGAGACAATAGTAGACGATCCCCCACGCCCAGATATCGACTAAACGGGCGGCGTGGGGTGGATCGTACACACTAATGATAATGAAAAAAATATCAGGATGAAGGAATCCGAGGTGTGACATTTCCTGATCGTTGGTGAGAAAGTGGGAAATAAGGCACACCTTGAGATGACGCTGCGTGTCAAAGAATAAGTACTCCGGTTTGATA
>Ga0307518_10002101_pt1 | contig 14642 bp, 8 predicted proteins | sample 25_EM_MG_FD_203889 | JGI IMG/M metagenome (GOLD analysis project Ga0307518, IMG submission 203889) | Populus trichocarpa ectomycorrhiza microbial communities from riparian zone in the Pacific Northwest, United States - 25_EM | ecosystem: Host-associated > Plants > Roots > Unclassified | place...
TAGTCGAACGGGCTGCCCATGACCGCGGCCGTCGCCGCGTAGGACGGGCGGCAGATCAGTTTCATTCCCGGCGCATCCATCGGCACGGTCGCCACGAGGGCGAACTCCTTTTTCCGCACCGGCAGGCCGTAATGGGCGATGAAGTTGTAGTGCGTCAGCGCGGAAGCGGTCGCGACGACCTTGGCGCCGCTGACGATGAGCCCACCGTCGGTCTCCTTCTCCACGTGGATGAAGACGTCGGCCACCTCGTCCGGCGGGCGGGAACGATCCACCGGAGGGTGCACGATCGCGTGGTTCCAGTACAGCACCTTCTCCTGGGATTCCTTGTACCAGCGCCTGGCGTTGTCCGCGAACGGACCGTAGTACTCGGCGTTCGCCCCGAGCGTGCCGAGGAACGCGGCCTTGTAGTCGGGGCTGCGGCCCATCCAGCCGTAGCTCAGGCGAGCCCAGGCCGCGATGGCGCGCTGGTCGGCGACCAGATCCTCGACGGTGTGCGGAGTCGTGAAGAACCGGTGGGTGTAGCCGTCGCTTCCGGTGTCGGTCGGCGCGGTGAGCACGCCTTGCTGCTCCGGATCGTGCAGCGAGTCGTAGAGACGCGCCGTCATCCGGATGGGATTCCGGAACGCCGGATGGGTGGTGACGTCCTTGACCCGCTCGCCGTAGATGTGGATTTCCCTGCCGTCACGGAGACTTTCGATGTATTCGTCGCCGGTGAAGGGGCGCGTCCGCCGGGGAACGGCGTGGGGATCGGGCTCGTGAAGCGCGGTCATCGATGGCCTTCCCGCATGGTTGTCGGAGCTGGGCGAGCGTCAGACTTCCGCGCGGCCGCAGTGCCAGGGCTTGGCGTTCTTCGATGCCGCCATCGCCGATCCTCCAGCCGCCGCTCCGCCGAGCGCGGCGGGCGAGACGGCGTCCGCCGCGTCGGGATCCGCGGGCGCGGTGAAGGAGTGTTGCGTCCCTTGGGCGAAGAAGACGTTCGGGGCGAGGCTCTCCCTCGGCATGCCCGTGTTCAGCGCGATGAGGTCGCCGAGCGACTTCCGGTAGTCGATTCCGTAGGCGCGCTTGACATGGTCCAGCAGGGGATAGTTGGCGTAGAAGAACCGGTCGCCATCGCGCAGTGCCGCGAACTGCGTGCGCCAGATGGCCAGCTGCAGCTCGCCGAACTGCGAGCCGGGGAGATGCCGTTCCGCGACCATACCGACGAAGGCGTCCACCTTGTCCACGCTGCCGTAGATCGCCTTGAGCCGGGCCGCCAGGGTACTGCGCCGCACACCCTTGGTGGCGTTGTCCGCTTCGACGGTCGTGCGCTTGCCGTGGATGTCGTACAGGGCCGTGTATTCGAGGCTGCGCGGGTCGTTGATCTCGTCGCCGGGGGTGAGGCCCGCGGACTTGAACTCCTCGGTGTTCTCACCGGTGATCGCCCGGAACGACTTCTTCTCGGGCAGGCCGTACGCCACGCGGAGCTGGTTGTAGGTCGGGATGCCGTGGTCACGGCCTCGCTGGATGTCGACCGCGGCGAGGTCGTTCACGCCGTGGACGCCCGGCTCGAGCTCGAAGACGAAGCTGCGCAGCATGTCGCCGATCAGTTCGTCGTTCTTGACGTGGGGCTTCAAGCCGATTCCGTGCAGCAGCGGTCCCAGCTGTACCTTCTCGACGAGGTCAGGGTTGAACATCGTCTTTTCGGCCATCGGGAGGACCATGTGGGTCTTGCCGTGTGCGACGTTCACCGTGATGCCCAGCGCGCGCAGCTCGTCGAGGGTGGCCTTGCTGTAGCGGCCGGCGTTGGTTTCGATGTGGATGTCGTTGCGGATCAGGCTGTGCGCCCGGTAGCCGACCGTGGCGAACTCGTTGGAGATGCCGGTGTCCACGCCGGGGTTGTAGCCCGTGTAGCGAGGAAGCTTGACGCCCATCGAGGGCAGGAATTCCTTGTAGGTGATGTACTGCTGCTCCGCGATGACGACGGCCCTGGCGACCTGGAACCGGTCCTGCTCCGACATCCATTTCGGCAGGAGGGCGACGATCCGGTTGTGCTCGCGGGCGAACAGCGTCTGCACCGAGGTCAGCATCACGTTCTCGTTGGCACGCTGGTCTCCCGTGACCACGGGAGCGCCCGGGTCGGGCTGCGAACCCTGCACCATCGTCGGAGCGGTGTCGACGTTGCCGCGGCTGCGTTTCCGGGGCAGGTGATTGCCCGGCATCAGCAGCCGCGCGCCTTCGTGCTCGGGATTCCCGTCGGCCGGCCCTTCCCGCAACCAGTTCAGTCGGCCGGCGGAGGTTCCGTACACGGCCGAGGCGTCGATGTACGAGCTGATCTGGTTGATCTGCTCACGGGGATTGGTCTCACCGGTACCGGCGGCGGGGATCGACCGCTCGAAGAAGAGGACGCCCAGGTTGTTGGGGTACTTGTCGATCGGGTCGTTCGAATCGACCGGGATGTTGGCGGTTTCCCCGGGTTCCCCCGTTTGCCGCCTGCCGAGGCGCATGGCGAAGGTGTGGTCGAGGAACTGGCCCCATACGAAGGCCCAGGCGCTGACGTTCCGCTCCGAGTACAGGTGCACTCCGGTGTCGTTGAAGACCCGGTTGCTCACGTACCGGGGGTTGGGCCCGAAGACCTGCTCGCCACGGCCGTCGGAATAGTTCGCCGGAGCCACCCGGGGGTAATTGGTCCCCGCCAGACCCCAGTCCGGGTGGAGCTGGTTGTTGCCGACACCGCTCAGGCTGCGCGTCTCCCATTTGCCCAAGACGGTGTCACCGGCGTCCTCCGCGTTGGCCACACCGTCGAGCGGACGCATGCCCAACGTGAACGCCGCCGTCGCCCCCGCGGCCGTCCCCGTGACCAGAAAGCGCCTGCGCGAGATTGCACACATAGTTTCCTCCCAGGCCGATGAGGCCGGTGCCGTCGAGTCCACAACAGCCGGTCGGAGTCCTGAGCCGGCGTCCGATCCGAACCGATCCGGTTCCCCAGTCTGGCACCGTTCCCAGACGTCTCCCTCTCGTATCGTGCTCGCACGGCCGGAGGTGAGAACGCGCCTCGTGGGTGGTAATGATGGAGCTCACCCGCCTTTCCCCGAAGAAAGGCGACACGGAAGAGGAGATCGAATGGCTTTGACGGACGCGGTCCTGGAAACGCGGTTGCCGGCAAAGGATCTCGATCGGGCCCGACGCTGGTACGCGGAGAAGCTCGGTCTGGAACCCGTGGACGAACGACCGGGCGGGTTACGTTATCGCTGCGGGCCGACGGTGTTCTGCCTGTTCGCTTCCCGCGGCGCCTCCGACGGTTCGTTCACCCAGCTGGCCTTCGAGGTCGACGACATCGAGGCCGAAGTCGCGGAATTGCGCGGCCGCGGAGTCGTCTTCGAAGAATATGATTTTCCGGGCTTCCGCACGGTGAACGGGATCGTCGACCTCGACAGCAACTATCCGAGCCGGGGTACTGGCGAGCGCGGGGCGTTCTTTCGCGATTGCGAGGGGAACATGATCTCGCTCGGCCAGCCCGTGGGAGCTTCGGCACCGGACGAGGCGGCGCCGAAGCTGCGCGGCATCAGCGTGTTGCTCGGCTCCTCCGATCCCGAACGGCTACGCGGTTTCTACGAGCGCGTGTTCGCGGTCGAGCCCGTCGAAGGCTGGCTTCGGCTGGGCAGTGTCGGCCTGCTCGTGGACGGCCGTGACGACGTCGCCGCGCGCACCGCCGAACCGGGCCGGGTGCTGCTCACCGTCGACACCGACGACGCGAAGACGATCGTGGAGCGCCTGCGGGCCGAGGGGGCGCCGGTGGTGAGCGATCTGGAAGAGCGTCCGGACGGTCACTTCAGCACTTTCGAGGACCCCGACGGAAACTACGTCCAAGTGATCCAGCTGAACGAGGCCTACTTCGCCCGTCTCGGCGACGCACCGGCCTGACGTCGTGGCGAAGGCCTCTTTCCCCGGGCGACCGGGGAAAGAGGCCTCTGCTTCATGCGGCGCGCCGGGTTCCGTCCCGCCGCTCGACAGGTGCGGCGTGGACCGCCGGCCCGGGCTCGGGCCGCCGGACGGCGTGCCGCAGAACCTTGGCGACCATGCCGGGCCGCATCAGCGCGGTCGGCGGGTCCATCAGTCCCGCGATGCGCAGGTAGGCGTCGGTGACTCGCGGATCCTTGGTGGCGGCGTACTGCACGCGTGCGATGAAGGAGTTCCCGATCCGTACCTTGGGCGTGCGTTTCCCTTCCACACCGGGGAAATCGAGGTCTCCACCCGCGGAGACCTCCCATGGGACGTCCACGATGCGGGCGATGTCACGCAGATAGGCGGCGGGGTCGATGACACCCCCGTCGCGGTGGAGATGATCCCGGAGCGTGAGCGCCTCCAGCGCGGCGACGCTCATGCCCTGCCCGTAGACCGGGTTGAAGCTGCACACCGAGTCACCGAGCAGAAGCAGCCCGGCGGGGAAGCGGGTCAGGCGTTCGTAGCGGCGCCGGACGCTGGCGGGGAACCGGAAGCTGACCGGATCGGTGAGCGCTTCACCGTCGGCGACGGCCTCGTAGATTTCCGGAATGGGCAGCGAGCGGGCGAACTCCAGGAATCCCTCGGGGTCGGTGGGCGGGTGGTCGCCGAGCAGCCCGGTGAGGGACAGAATGCAGACGTCGCGGCCGATCTGGCCGAAGAAGGCCCCGCGTGGGTGCGCGGGCGAGGCGACCGGGTTGATCGACTGCACTCCGTCGAACCATTCCGGGCGGGTGCGGTAGGTCCGCGAGGTGTAGGCGAGCCCGACCGAGACCCGGTCTTCCTCCGGGCGCCGGTAGCCGAGTTGGAGCAGCCAGGCCGGTGTCCGCGAGCCGCGTCCGGTGGCGTCGACGACCAGGTCCGCCGTCAGTTCCTGCTCGTCGGATCCGAGCGCCCGGTTCTGGACTTTCACGCCGGTGACGCGGTCTTTGCCCGGCGAGGTCAGCAAGCCGACGATGTCGTGGCCCTGCAAGAAGGTCACGTTCGGCAGCGCGGCCACCCGCGCACGGACGCATCCCTCCAGGAACGGCCGTGGCGCGGTGACCGAGACCAGGCCGGTGCGCGCGGGCGCCAGTTTGCGGCCGTTGAAGTACCAGCGCATCTCGCCGAGGTCCCCGGTCGGCACGCCCGCGGCCGCCAGTTCCCCGGTGAGGCCGGGGAAAAGCTCCTCGAGGACGAGTTGCCCGCGTCCGTGCAGACTGTGGGCGTGCTGGGTGTGCGGAGTGCCTCGCCTCGCCTGGTGCACACCGACCACGGTGTCCCGGTCCACCACGAGAACTTCGCGGTATCCCTCGGCGAGCACACGAGCGGCCAGCACTCCGGCCATGCTGCCCCCGAGGACCACCGCCCGCTCTCCCGCGTAGTCACCCATCGGGCATCACTCCTCATTGCGCTGATGGATCGAATTCCGTCCGATCATGCGCTCAGCCGAGAGTGCCTGACTACTTCATGGTTGCCCTGGGCGATCACGGCAATTCCGCGACCGCGCCGATGCGCACTACCATTGTAGTGAAGTCCACTACGATGGTAGTCTTCATCGGTGCCCACACGACGTGACGAACTCCTCGACGCCGCGATCTCGGTCCTCGGCGAGCGCGGCATCCACGGCCTGACCCACCGCGCCATCGACGCCGCCGCCGGGCTGCCCACCGGCTCGGCCTCCAACCACTTCCGCACCCGGGACGCCCTGCTCGACGCGGTCGTGGAACGCACGTCGGACCGGGAGCGCGCGAGCTGGGAGGCCCTCGCGGCGACGTACTACCCGGTCACGCCGGAGGAACTGGCGCAGGCGATGGCCGGGTTCGCCCGCGAGGCGACCGGCCCGAACCGGACGCTGACCCTGGCCAGGTACGCGATCCTCGTCGAGGCAGGCATCCACCCCACACTGCGGCCACAGCTGCTGGCCACCGGCGCCCGGGTCAACGCCTGGTTCACGAACTGGCTGCGCGCCTCCGGCTCCACCGATCCCGAACGCGACGCGCCCATCATCGCCAACCACTGGACCGGGATCGTGCTGCACGAACTGGCCATCCCGGACCCGGCGTTCGACCCCTACCCGCAGATCGCGGCGCTCGTGACGAGCGTCGTCCGCCCCCGCTCCGAGGAGGTCCCGACATGACCGGCAAGCGACCGGCATCGGACAGCGACGCGATCTGGCGGGTCATCGCCGAGCAACGCGCCGTCCTGGCCGACCTGCTCGACGAGCTGTCCGACGACCAGTGGCGACAGCCGTCGTTGTGCGACGGCTGGACCGTGCGCGACGTCGCCGCGCACTTGACGCTGCAACAGCTCGGCCTCCGCGACCTGATCGCGACGATGGCCAATTGGCGCGGCAGCATGGACCGGACCATCCAGGACGCGGCCCGCCGGCGCGCCGCGGAACTGTCGACCGCCCGGATCGTCGCCGAGATCCGCGCCACGGCAGGCTTGCGGCGGCACACCCTCGGCGTCACCTACCTGGAAACGCTCACCGACATCCTCATCCATTCCCAGGACATCGCCATCCCTCTCGGCCTCCGCCACGAGATGCCGCCGGACGCGGCGGCCGTCGCCGCGGACCGGGTGCTGTCCATGCGCTGGCCGCCGCAACTGCCGGCGGCGCGCAAGGTGGCCGGGTTCCGGCTGACCGCCACCGACCTCTCCTGGTCCACCGGCGCCGGTCCCGAGGTCCGGGGCCCGATGAGCGCGCTGCTGCTGATCTGCGCCGGCCGCCGGGCCGCGCTCCCTCGCCTGTCCGGCGAGGGAGCCGGCGATCTCGCGGCCCGCCTCGGTGTGTCCTCGACCCGTTGAGGGCCAACGATGCCGGGAGGCCACCGCGCGTTCAGCGGGCGGGATGGGGCAGTACGGCGTGGAGGAGTTGTTCGGCGATGTTGCCGAGGTCGGCGATCAGGTCCTCGATGCCCGGTTTCGGGTCGGTGGGGATCGCGGCGGGCGGGTTGGCGCTGTCGCATTCGGTGTGCCGCGGCGGGAGTTTCCCGTCGAGCAGGTAGGCGTCGACCTTGTCGTCGACGCAGGGATTGCGTTTGACCGGGATGGCGGGGTCGCCGCCGCCCGCGGCGTACTGGCCGTGCTGGCCCTCGCCGCGCACCGAGATCAGCGAACTGCCCAGGGTTTTGGCCATGGCCTGGCCGTTGACGAGCGGCGTCTGGGTGTCGCCTTCGGCGGCCAGGACGAGTCCCTTCGGGTACCGCGCCTTGCCGATCGTCGGCAGTGGTTCACGATCGGCTTGGTGGAAGAAGCAGTTGTTCGGCGCCATCTGTGGCACGGTGCCGCCGAACGGCGTCTCGGCGCGTACACGTCGCATGTCGCGGTAGTAGCTGTTCAGGTCGGTCGGCCAGTCCCAGTCGCACAGGATGGTCCGGTAGACCCCGTTCTCGGTTGTGGCCTGCTCGGTCAGCCGGGTGGCCGCCGCGGCCGCGCGGCGGTTGCTTTCGGCCAGTGCCGGGTCGCCCGCGGGGAGCGGGAGTTCGGCCAGCACCTTCTGCAGGTTCTTCGCCAGTGACGCCCACACCTGCCGGAAGCGGGTGAACTGGCCGATCATCATGTCGAACGCGGATTGGTTCTCGATCCCGCCGACCGGCCCGGCGGCCAGCCTGCCGGAGATCTCGTCGACGGCGGCACGGACCTTCCTCGGCGTGTCGCCCAGGTGGAACGTCGAGTCCCGTCGCGCGGTCCACGCCACCGAGTGGTCGACGTTGGCCTTCGTCGTGTCGACCACGTCGTAGGCCTGGTCGTGCCAGGTGGTGCCGGGGTCGAGCGACGAGTCCAGCACGCTGCGGTCGAGGCGTTGCGGGAACAGCTGCCCATAGACCGCGCCCAGCCACGTTCCGTAGGACACCCCGAGGTAGTTGATCTTCTCTTCGCCGAGTGCCGCGCGGACGCGGTCCAGATCGCGGGCGGTGTTCGGGGTGGTCACGTGGTGGCGGAACGTGCCGCCGCCACGCACGCAGCCTTCTTCCCACTGTTTTTCGTATTCGGCGATACGCGGGAATTCGGCGTCGGCCGGACGCGTCGACGACCACGGATCGGGGGTGGTGGGCACCTCGCAGTTCAAAGGTGTCGAGGCACCCAGCCCGCGGACGTCGATCCCGATGATGTCGTACACCTTGGCCAAGGGCGTGTCGAGATAGTTGTACAAGAGTTCGCGGCCGGTCCCGCCGGGGCCGCCCGGGTTGGTGAACAGCACTCCGCGGCGGCGCTGGGGCTCGGTGGCCTTGGCGCGGCTGATCGCGATGGAGATCTGCTCGCCGTCAGGGCGGGAGTAATCCATCGGCACCGCGACCGTCGCGCAGTCGAACTGTCGCAGGATTTCTTCGGTGCAGGGCGACCAGGCCACCGCCGGTGCGCCGCCCGCCATCCCGGTGACGGCCATCGTGAGCGCGCCGGTCACCGCGGCCACGCTCACCACCGCGACGAGTTTCCTCCGGACCATTTCTTTCCTTCCCCTTCTTTTCGATCGGACGAAAAGTCATTTGCCGCTGATCACCCCGACCGCGATACCGACGATCGCGGTGTTGTAGAGGAACGCCAGCACGCTGTGGGTGAGAACCCGCAGCCGGATCACGGTTCCCCGTGTCTCCACATCGGACACCGCGAACGAAGTGCCGAGGGTGAACGAGAAGTACGCGAACTCCACCAGCGTCGGCCGCTCGGTACCGGGAAAGACCAGAACCTGCTCCGGTAGCGCGTTGTAATAGTCCCGCGCGTAGCGTTCGGCGTACCCGAAGTGCAGGATGGCCCACGCGAAAACCACCGCGGGAACACCGACGAGCTTGGCCAGGACCGCATCGACCTCACCGGCGCCGTCCAGCACGATCATCAGTCCCGCCGAGATCCCGACCAGGCTGGTGAACAGGGTGAACAGCAGACCGCTGCGCTTCCCGAGAGTGGAGCGCAGCCACGCGGTGTCGGCCGGGTCGCTCGAGCGTTTCGCCCGGGACAGCCGCGTCATCCGCATCGCGAGATAGACGAGTGCGATCAGGTCCCACAGCGCCAGGTAAAGGCCGGTGTCGAAGACGACGACGATCACACCCAGCAGCACCAGCGCGATCTCGATGACGCGGGAGAAGACCAAGAGACCAGTACGGAACATGTACCAACTTCCTCGAAAAGGTCGCATCCGAGACGCCGCGACGTGCCGCCGAAGTAAATCGGGACATCTTCGTCACCACGAAAAAACTTTCACTAATGCGTCCGTCGCTGAGGTCGCCGACTCGAAGCGTTCGATTAGTGGGTCGCGCAAGCGCGGTTTTGGCTGCCGGTCGCGGTGTTCTGTCGCAACTTAGCAGAAGGGCAAATCCGTGACCACTGAGTGTCCACTGTGGAGCTCGCGCGGGCTGTCGATCCGTGTTCGGTCCGCAAGAGTCAAGAGTGGCGTTCGTTCGTAATTTGACTTATGCAGGTGACTGACCCCGGTGGCCGTTCGCCTTTTGGTGATAAGACAAGCCTCACGGAGACAGGGTGATCACTCGTTCGAGTGGTCTCGGTCTCACAAGGCCGGCAGGTCACCGGTGATGAAAAGATCCGTGCCGGTCATCTGCCGGCGGGCACCCGGACCACGAGCGGGCCCGGGCGACTGCTCGAACCGCCGAACGCGGCATCGCGGCACGGGCGCGTGAGGCGATAGATTGGTATGGGTGACAAAGGTTTCGGATCAGGTGACGCCGGATGCCGTGGTCGTCGTGCCCGGGATCATGGGGAGCGAGCTGGTCGACGCGGCGACCGGGTCCGTGCTGTGGGGACTTCGGCGGCTCCGCTGGTACGTGCGAGCGTGGTGTTCGGGCGACGGGCTGGGGCTTCTGCGCCTCACCGGAGACGAGCTCGACGGCCACGTGGGCAGGGTGAAGGCGAGGGGCCTGCTCAAGTTCCCCGCGTTCGCGCCATGGCTGTCCGGGTTCGAGCCGTATACCGCGCTGGTCACCGGACTCCACAAGGTCGTCCACGATCCGCGCGCGGTTCTCGAGTTCGGGTACGACTGGCGGCTGGCTGTCCCGTACAACGCCCGTTTGCTCGCCGAGGCCGCTGTGCGGCATCTGGAGGCATGGCGCAGGTGGTCAGGTCGCACCGACGCCAAGCTGGTGCTGGTCGCGCATTCCATGGGCGGGTTGCTCTGTCAGGAGCTGACCAAGATTTCCGGTGCCGCTGACGATGTCCGGGCCGTCGTCACGTTGGGTACGCCCTTCGACGGTGCGGCGAAAGCCGCGATAATCCTCAATTCCGGCAGGGGAGCACCGCTGCCACGAGGCCGGTTACGGGAACTCGCGGCGGGTTTGCCCGGTGTACACGATCTTCTGCCGCGGTACCGGTGTGTGGACGAAGGGAACACCGTTCGCCGGCTGACCCCGGCTGACGTCGCTCGTTTCGGCGGTTCCGCCGAGCTCGCCAGGGCCGCGTTCGAGCGTGTTCCAGTACAGCTGCCCGGGCACCGGGCGTTGATCGGTGTCGAGCAGCCGACGATCAGCAGCCTCAAGCTCGTCGACGGTGTGGTCCGGGAGCAGTTCCACACGTTCCAGGTGAACCCCGATGGTGCCTTGAGACGTGCGCCGGACAGTTCGCTGTCCCGGGTGACCGGGTCGGGCGATGGCACGGTGCCGCGGAATTCCGCGCTCCCCGCCTTCGTTTCGGCCACGCCGGTGGCGCAGCAGCACGGAACGCTCGCGCGGACGTCGGAGGCGATCAGCTTCGTCCGCGACATCCTCCTCAACGCCGAGACCGATCTTGGACCACGGCTGGGGGCCGGGGACATCGGGCTGTCGGTGCCCGACGTCGTCGAGCCCGAGGAGGAATGGATCGCGCGGATCGATGGTGCCGATCCCCACGAAGTCCGGTGTGTGGTGACGGACGCGGACACCGGTGCCGTGGTGGACCGGCCTCCCGCGCACCGGCGCGACGGCATGGTGGTCGCCGCCGTCACGCTACCCTCGCCGGGCATCTATCGGATCGAGGTCGCCGGTGGTGGCTCGCCGGTCGGTCAGCTGGTCATGGCGCGGGAGTGAGCTCGACGATCGCGATACCTCCCGCGCCGCCGATCGCCAGGTAGCCCGGCGTCGACCGCCCTCCCGACGCGGTGGCACGTACGACATGGAGTGCCGTCACAGGGGCGGCGACGACAAGGCGGATCAGTTCGCGCCTTGCCCGAAGGTCCCAGATCCGCACGGTGCGATCGTCCCCACCCGTGGCCAGCAGTACTCGATTCCGCGGACCCGTGAAGGCCGCGATGGCATTCACCCCACCGGGATGTCCTGGGAGTGTGCCCACCGGTTCGCCGGTCAACGGATTCCAGATCCATACCGCGTCGTCGACCTGGCTGCCGCTCGCCAGGAGTGTCGGTCCGTCCGCGCTCGTGAAGGTGGCCAAGCTCCTCACGGAGCTGTTGTGGCCCGTCATTTCCCGCAGCAATCGCCCGGTCGACGGGTCCCAGACCCGCACGAAGTAGTCACCGCCGCCGCTCGCCAGCAGAGGCGGGTGATCGGGGGGTTGAAACGACACGAGCGCGTTCACCCAGTCCGCGTGTCCGGTCAGCGGATCGATGGTCTCCGTTCCGGTTTCGGGGTCCCAGATCCGCACGGTCCCGTCCCGGCTGCCGCTGGCCAGCCGGTGCCGTCCGGACCGGCCGGGAACGGTGGTCAGGGCCGGTACCCCGCTGACGTGGCCCACCAATTCCCGTACCACCTCGCCCGACCGGAGGTCCCAGATCCGGATCGCGGGCTCGGCGGAGCCGGTCGCCAGCAAGGTCCTGCCATCGGCACCGATCAGCGCGGCGTTGGCCCACACCGGCCCTCGCCGCGCGGGCAGGGTCCGCGTGCTCTCCCCGGTGTCGGGATTCCGGACCCGCACGCTCTCGTCGCCGCCCTCGACCAGATGACGGCCGCCGCTCTCGTCCCGAAAGGTGGTGATGCAGTTGACCCGTTCCGGTCGTTCGGTGACCTGCTGCCTGCCAGACAGAGGGCTGCCGGTGGTTCCGAGGTGCCAGACCTGCACTGTCCCGTCACGGGTTCCCGCGGTGAGAAGGAGCCGCCCGGTCTGTGTGGTGAAGGTGGTCATCGCGTTCACCCACCGTGTGGTACCGATCAACGGCGCGCCGATCGGAACGCCGGAGCTCGCGTCCCAGCGCTGGACGGTCGCGTCGGCGTTGACGGTCACCAGCCAGCGGTGCCTGTCGAAGAGGTATGCGGCGACCGCGTGCGCTCCACCACCGCGGCCCTCGATCGGCTTGATGGTCTGCCGGCCTGTCCCGGGGTCCCAGACGCGGACGGTCTCGTCGGTCCCGGCGGTGACCAGGAGTGTCCCCGCTTGTTCGGGGGAGGGGAGCGCGAGCACCGTGTTCACCGCGCCGTCATGGCCGGTCAGCGGCTGACCCACTTGACGGCCCGTCCTGGGCTCCCAAATCCTGACGGTCTGGTCCCAGCTGGCGGTGGCCAGCCGGGCTGCGCCTCGCTGGGTGACGAACGCGGTCACCGCGCGGACTCCGCCGGTGTGGCCGCGCAGCTCGGCGATCAGATCGCCGGTGTCCTGACTCCAGATTCGCACGGTGTGGTCCTGGCTCGCGCTCGCCAGCAGTGTGCCGCCGCCATCGTGGAAGGTGCACAGGGCGTTGATCGAGCTGGTGTGAGCCGATTCGTGGTTGCTGATCAGAGCGCCGGTGGCGGGGTCCCAGACCCGTATCCCGCCATGTTTGTCCCCGACCGCCAGCAGCGATCGCTGATTCGGGCCGGAGAAGGCCGCCAACGCGGTCGCGCCGCCGGGCAACGGCACTCCCACCGCCCGTCCGGTGGTCGGATCCCAGATCTGGACGGTCCCTTCCCGATCCGCTGTCGCCAGCAGGACACCTTGGTTCGGGCCTTGCAACGCGGCGAGCGCGACAACGGGCGAGGCGAGGTCCGCGAGCACGTTGCCAAGGACCGCCCAGCGTGCCCATCGCGGCCGCAGCGCGATCGTGTGGTGGGCATCGGAAACCGGCTGAACCGAGATCCCGTTCGTCGCGACTTGCGAGAATCGCAGGCTGACTTCACGGGACGGCAGATCCGCGTCACCGAGGAACGGCTCGATACGAGCCCAGTTCGTCAACGCGCTCTTGGCGCCGACGTCGGTGACCGGTAGCCCCAGCAGGCCGCGGATGTGACCGCCGGTGTCCCAGGGAAGAAACCGTGGCGGGACCGTGAAATCGTCCAGGACGCCACCGAGGGAGGCATGATCGGCGAGGTGCCGCCGTAGGTAGGGATGCGGCGGCAGGCCGGCGATCGGATGCGCGAGCTCGCCGAGTCGCTCGGCGATCCGTCCCTGAGGTACGCGTCCCTCGGACACGGAGAGTCCGTCGAGGATCCGTTCGGGATCGTCGCGGAGAACCTGCGCGAGCCGCTCGTGCGCGGGCCGATAGACCCCGCGCCCGTCCTCGCTGTCCCTGGCGAGGTAGCCGCAGAGCCGTCCGCCGACGACATGGGCGATCGCGCTGTCGAGAGAGGCGGCCGGTTCGCCCAGGAGGGCGGAGGCGATCGCGGGCCAGATGTCGGCCCAGGGGAGGCCGGCGCCCAGTGCGAACGCCGTCGCCTGGAGCACGGCGAGAAGTTCCGTCGCCGAATTCCGGGGTGTCGCCGCGTCCAGCAGATCTTGGCGTAAGAGGCCGATCGTGCCTTCGTCGAGGGACGAAAGCCAGCGGGAATCGTCGGCGCGCTGGAGTGTGTCGGATTCGCGGAGCCGTTGACCGGCGAGCCTCGCGTCGAGAAAGGACGGAGCGACCCGATCGGCGACGATGGCCGCGATCTCGGTGCGGTACGACGCGGGTTTGCCGTCGAGTAATGACTCGACGTATTCGGTGATGGCTCCCAGGGACTCGGGGCCATCGGTGCGGAGCTCGGCGACGTCGCCGACCGAACTTCGCAGCAGATCGACGAGTTCGGGCTCCGAGTCGTCCGCGGCCGAGCGGGTCGTACTGCGCACGCCGACGACGAGGCGGACCGCGGGCCTGCCGTCCGCGTCGGTCAGTCGCGCGAGTGGCCCGAGCACGTCGATGACGAGCAACGAGGGATTACGGGCCTCGTCGAGGCCGTCCACGACGATCGTGTGAACCGATCGCCCCTGTCGCAGATAGTCCCTGAGCCGTCGGGGTTTGTCCGTCTCGGCGGACCTGCCCAGCACGGCGAGTATCTGGTCGACGATCTCGTCGACGTCCTTGTTGCGGGCGAGGATCGCGACATCGACGGCGCCGATCGGCGGCACGGTTTCCGGCGGCGCCGTGGTGACCGCGTGGCGATAGCGAAGGTCGTTCCGGAACTCGGGATCGCTCAGGGTCACGGCGCGGGCGATGACCGCGGACTTACCCGTGCCCGCCGCGCCGGTGACGATCAACGTGCCCTCGCCGTCGGCGAGGAAACGTGCGACGTGACCGGTCAGTTCTCGACGACCGGAGAAGTACCAGCCAGGGTCGTCGGCCGTCAGGCGGCCGCTGGCACGGTCGAGCCAGTAATCGAGTTCGGTCGCGTTGCTGGCCACTTGGCGCAGGGCCGGCGTGACGACGTCCTCCGGTGGCTGGTAGCCGGGATTGGGCACACAGGGGCTCGGTTCACTGCTGGGGCCCGTTCGCCACACCCGGCGTGGTTCCAACAGCCGGGGTTCACGGCGAGCGGCGTCGATCAGCTCCTTCTCGAACTCGTCGAAACTGAGAAAGG
>Ga0307518_10002103_pt1 | contig 14635 bp, 17 predicted proteins | sample 25_EM_MG_FD_203889 | JGI IMG/M metagenome (GOLD analysis project Ga0307518, IMG submission 203889) | Populus trichocarpa ectomycorrhiza microbial communities from riparian zone in the Pacific Northwest, United States - 25_EM | ecosystem: Host-associated > Plants > Roots > Unclassified | place...
TCGATTTCTTAAATTCAGGGGAACTGAGCTTAGAGACGATCCCATCAGCCTGCTCTGTACTCACAGGTGGTCAGCGGGTATGTCACCGTCGTTTAGCAGGAGTAATATCATACCGGAGAACTCTTTCCGTGCTCTCGGATTATCAATGCCATATCAGCGCTTCAGCTCTTTAACTCAGTCACCACGCCATGTCTTATCATACCGAGGACTGAGACACGGTCTCGGGAGCACCGCAGTTTCGACAGCGCTTTTCAGCGAGTCCTGAGGGAGCGCTCGTCTGTCGTATTTTCATCCAGGTGGGGGATGAAATGTTTTTACGATATAAGCAATTAATCGGGTCATTTCTGCGCAGTGTTATCATAGACCGGGGGCAATGACCCTTGTCTACGACAACGCTACTACTGCGAGGTGTATTGAACTTGGGGGTGGTGGCGTCCGCGTCGTCAAGAATAAAGGTTAAAGCGTTGCAAGGATAAGTCGGCGCGAGTTAAAACGGTTCGTTTCAACTCGATCGTCAGGGGAACTCCTGTGATATTTTGTAAACCAACATGCGATTCATGAGTTCGGCTCCCACCAAAGCCCAGAAAATATAAGCTGAAAGTCTTGGAGTGTTTGTGTTAAGCACGCATAGGGACTTTCCCCTTTCTAACTGTATCTAACATATGAACACGGACATACTAGTTTAGTTTCACCGTCCAACTCTCCATCCACCTCGCTGAAACTCACCGAGATCACATCACAACTTGATCAATGCGCAGTTTTCCGAGCCGATAGACGAAGCTCAAGGAACCCCCAATGCCCTTCTATGTAAATATAAACCCCTATCCATTGCAGTGCTGGGCTGCCATAGGGACGTCGAACCCCTTGGGAAACACCTGCCGGACATTGATATTGATTCGTGAGTCCTTCAGGTACAAGCTATAAGGTTCCCATGCTTTTTCCTTGAGTGCGATCTTGTCGTCGTCGGGCCGAGAAGGCGAGGCCGACGTCACAGCTTGGCGGTGAGAATCTTTGCACTGACACTCGACAACGCCCTTACTTTCGGCTGGCTGTGTACAGGATGGCTCATCAAGTGGGTGGTAAAAGTGATCGGGGAGGGTGTTTTCTAGTATCCGTGGGACACCTGTCCGTCCATGCAAGGTGTGTGTGCATGCGTCAGTCATCATGTTCGGCCACTATGGGATTAAGGAATGCACGATTAGACGTACCGTGGTATGCGCGTCGACACGCTGGCCCAGACATGATAACGACATCGCCAGACCGGAGGAGGATAGGAACAGGCTCAAAGTCTCGCGTAAGCCCGCCGATGAGGAAGATAGCGGCATTTCCTAGGCTGCCAGATGGTCAAACAATACACGATGCACCAATGGGGAGAAACGAAGCGGACTCACGAGATGGATACAAGGGGCGAAGTCGCGCACACCTCGGAGCGATCGACGTGCGCCATGAGTGTGTCCTGTGTTTCTCAAAGGATCAGACCAGAGAACTAGATTGACTGGGTGCGTCGGTTCTTGCTTACCTTGATCTGGTAGAAATTCACAATCCCTGCATCAGGTTCTACGTGCACAAGACGGGGTAAAGGATTGTGAATCACTCTGGAAGGAATACTATACCGTATGTCTCATCCCACGATCGCCAGTCATCATCTCCCCACTCCCCTCTCCTAGTACCGTCACCCTCTGCCTCCCCAAACACCCTCTCCCATGGCACTGAACTCACCGCATGCCTACACAGGTCCCTGACCCGCCTATCGACGTGTCCCTTCCCCTTTGAAAAATCATACTGCTTCGTTCCCCAGTGGTACGACCATCCGATGTTTGCCCAACGCAGCTTCGGGACGAGCTCCGAGGGCGTAGATTCGGGCACAGTTGGCGATGGATCTGGTGGTGGTTTCGGCAAGGCTTGGAGGGTGCCTAAGTTGGTGGCGTTCGCGGCATCGTTGGCGATCAGTACGCGTGGGCCCGAGGCTGGAGAAGCTGACGTAGTTCCGGTAGCGCACTCCGGTGCTTTGGGTATGATGAGGGGTACTTGTGCGTCGGTCGAAAGGGAAGAAAGGTGGGCATTCCAGAGACCTTCTGGTGGCAGAAAGTAGTGCGCGTCGAGGTTGATCTCGTTTGGATGACGTGCATGATCGCGAAGTGCCCATTGCACGAGAGTATGTTGTAATAGGGGGCATATGAAAGAAGGTAAAAGTACGAGACCTGTATCGAGTCAACAATCTGGTTGTACCGATATCATAGTTCGCACCTGGTACAGCATCCACGGTGAACACCCCAGTTCCCTCGGATGATGTTCCAATGCGCGTCGCTCGCGTCCTACAGGCCCCCGAGTCAATAGCAAGATCCAGCACAGTACTCAGATCAGGAGGTGGAAACCGCGCCTTGTATTTCTTCTCTGCGGCTCTGAACGGTGTCCATGTCGCATCCACGTCGCAGTTCCTGTTCTTCGTAGTCTTGATGTGCTGCCTCCGTGCTTTCTTGAATGCCTGGTCCATATTGGCTGCAAACACACACAAACACATCGGCGTGTTGTTTTTGCGAAGCCGACGAGTTTCGTATTCCATGCGTGCATCGACTTCCAATGTCTATATGGCTGCCTCGTACGCAGCACCAGAAGGCGATTCTGCTTGCATCGATTAGCCAACGCACCCGTTTCGCATCTACGCTTGCACTCCGTCGACACCAAATCACCGCTCGTGCGACACTGCCGGGGATATGTGCAGCCACCCGATTCGAGTCTACCGCAGCTCAGTCGACCTCGCACGATCCAAAGCCATCCCCGCCTACACCCAAGGAAGACGCGCCTCTGCTCTCGCGAGCATGGAAGAAGGTCAAACACGAGGCACAGCACTATTGGCATGGATCAAAGCTACTCGTCTCTGAAGTCCGCATTTCATCGAGGCTGCAATGGAAGATTCTCCATGGAGACAGTCTCACTAGGAGAGAACGGAGACAGGTGCGTGTTTGCCGTTCATACGGGTTGCATAGACCAATAAACGGTTGCGTGTGTCTAGTTGAGGCGAACCACGCAGGACTTGCTCAGGCTCGTCCCGTTCGCCGTGTTCATCATCGTACCTTTCATGGAACTGCTACTCCCCGTGGCACTGAAGCTATTCCCCAACATGCTCCCGTCTACATTCGAGGACAAATTCGCAGCTGTAAGCCGTCCCATCTATTTACGCACGCGCCCTATAGTATTCATCCGCATCACCAACAGGAAGAAAAGCAACGCAAACTACTTCGCGTCCGTCTAGAAATGGCCAAATTCCTTCAAGAAACGCTCCGCGAATCTGGACTCAAGGCAAACGCACACATCGTCGGCTCAGACGCATTCAAAGAGTTCTTCCTCAAGGTTCGTTCAACAGGCGAATCACCATCTGCGCAAGACGTTATCAACGTCGCCAAACTCTTTGACGACGATCTCACATTGGACAATCTCTCCCGTCCACAACTCGTATCCATGTGTCGATACATGTGCATCAACGCATTCGGAACGGACAACTTCCTCAGGGGCGCAATTCGCTCCCGTCTCACTAATCTCCGCAGGGACGATCAAGCAATCGATACGGAAGGTGTCGATTCGCTGTCATTCTCGGAACTGCTGGGAGCGTGTCAGTCGAGGGGAATTCGCACGAGTGGTGTGTATCCTGCCAGACTACGTGATGAGCTGTCAACATGGATCAATCTGCACTTGCACAACCGCGTCTCGGGCGTGCTTCTCATCCTTGCACGTGCATTCCACTTCGACAGGAAGCCAGGTGAGGATGAGGATGGAAAGACAACTGTTATTAAGAGTATTGAAAGTGTCTTGAGTGGGCTGCCTGATAACTTGGTCGGTTGCCATTTGGTTATCGTCGTGCACTGTTCGCTCATGGGTTTAATTTGACTAGCTCAACGAAGCCGAGCTCGAGGTCGACTCGGACAATGCAAGCTACAAGCAGAAACTTGATGTGCTGCAACAGCAGGAAGAGCTCATCGAAGACGAAGAGGAGCAGGAACAGAAGGCGGAGGATGCCCGGCGTGCCAAACGTGAGGCACACGAGCAGGAAACACGTATTGCCCGTTCGCTCCTTCCTGACAGCGAGGTATGCATGCAAATGGCTCATACTTAGCACACGCTGACCCGCGCCCTAGCTCCAACCTGAGACTGTGCCCGAAGAGAATGCCCGTATGACGAACGAGCAGCTCAATGAGCTGGGCGAAGCACTTTGTGTCATGTCCGCCAAATCTAGCGTCCTTAAAGAACGCGACGAGCTCCGCGCACTCATGGAGGAGAACCTCCAAGGAGACGAGGTAACCCCACTTTCATATGTCATGCCACAGGACCCATTCAATCATCTCGTCAGGACCCGAAATCACCTTCTGGCGCACTGACGAAGCGCATCCGGTCGATGCTCACTAAGGTTGACGCTCACCTGCAAGAATATGACGCTCGCGTGGGCAGTTCCCTTCAGATGATCTCTGCAGATGCACAGGGTCGTATTTCAGTCGAGGATCTCGAGAAGGCACTCACCGTGATCAAGCACCGCCCTGACGACGAGGTCATCCAGGCCGTCATCCAGAAACTCGACGTCGATCAGGACGGGTACGTCGAGCTCGAACATGTCCTAGGGTTGATCAGGGAGGAAGGACTGGGTAAGTTGATCTGCTCGTCTATGGAGTGCATGTCTGTGAGTGGATGCTTATGGCGTGATTCTCCGCGTGGCAGGTATCGAGGTGGACGACGAGGCGCGAACGATTATCGGACAGGGCAAGGAGCTCAAGAAGGACTCGAGACCCCGAAAAGAGGACATCGTCCAAGAGTAACAATTTACATATCACATATTTACACGCATACAACCTTTTAGATCTGCATCAATAATACATCACACCTCAAAGAACCGTGTGGGTGGGTATGGAATGGTATTACTTGGGTTGGAGCGAATTGAGGTACCGTTACAGAAATGTTGACCTGCTATGGGGGAACAAGGGAGGGGGAACTATCGACAATATGGAAGGTGTGCCCAAGAAAAGGATGCAGTTGGAGAAAGAAAGACGTAAATCATGGCTCCATGGGAAGGAGCAAGAGGGGCTACTATACCCGAGGAAGGTGAACGAAGTCTGCACAAATCCGAGTCTATCGCATCATCCATCCGAGCAGTCTGGCCCCTGTTCATTAAACGCCACAACAACAGACAGAATTAGGACGGGGGTATCGGAGCCGACCGTTTTGATATAGGGACTGGAGCAGGTGCGTGAGTCTCTTCCAAAGGTTTTTCTTGCAGGTATGTCGGGTCTTCATCGTCTATGTCGGATACTTCGGCCCACCACCTTCCAGCTTGGAGAATGAGAACGCCGGTGAGAGCAACGCTGCATACGAGGTGACGCGATGCAAGTTCGAGGGTGGGCGACCGCAGCGAGTGTGGGAATGGCTCGGCGACAGTGTGATGTGGCAGTTGTGAGAACTTGGCGACTACACCTTGAGACGCCGGTGTCGGGGGGAGTGGGAGGACAGCACGGAGTTCCGTCAGTAAGGAAGATAATGTGGAGGAGCACGAGCACGAGCGGGATGAAAACAAGACGCACTGGGGATGACAGTGTAGGGGTACATGATCACGGTCGTGAAGTAGAGCACTGCAATAAGGGGCGAGTGTCAGTCGTGTGCGTGCCAGATGCTGCGCGCGTGCGGCAGGCTGATTGATTGTAGCAGGGTTTGCTTACCTATGCTGCCGCCGTCGAACATGAGGTTCCCTGCCTCGCCATCGCTGAGGCTCCAGAAGATGGTCGCGCCGCCGAGGACGATGATGGTGTAGATGACATACAGGAGCTCGGCTTGGCCCCTCGTGAGGATGGAGTAGTAGCGCGCTGCTATCCAGAGGTGCTCGTCTGTCACGGGAGACTTCCAGAGCGTGAGCGAGTCTGCAATCCAGTGTGTAAACAGGCAGCCTGCACGAGAATGCGTGTGCGTGTGCACATACTTCCAGTCAGCACGCGAGTTTATCGAAAGTGCGAAAACCGGACGCACCGATGAGAAAAGACGTCGCACACACGACGATTGCAGCTCGTACGCCCATTGCTGTCGTCGTCGTTGAAGAAGAAAGAGGGAAACGCGCGTTTGAAGACTCGAAACTTGGACTGACCCGACTAAAAATCACAAGACTCGGACATGCCCTTTTTGGGACAAGTCAGTTTTGCTTCCTTCTCGACCTTTTGGGTTGCCGAACATATCCGATACTTCTGACAAGTCCGAGAGATCAATGATGCAGGTTATGCACGCTCTTCGTGTTCGGGCTTTGCGGACTCCAGGCAAGCGTCTGCTATCAACACAACCACGCCCATGGTTTGTCGATCCAGAGCCGGCCCTGTCTGTGAGACAGATGCCACCCCATCTCGCACCACAAACTCATCAGCTCCCTGCAAGTCTCCCTGATCCTATCCGACATCTCTACGCGAAACTCAGCCAGTCCCCGCTGCTGGAACCTTCCTTTCTGGATGTGCGAGAGCCTGTTTCGCCACCGCCTGGACCCCCACTGCCGAGGCGCGCACCCCACGGGCGCAGAAGACGGGGAGGGACGTACCACGGGGAAGGCATCGAGGAGGATCAGGGAGGAGTGTGGGACTGGTTTGTTTTGGCGCAGGTGAGGACTTTGGACATCTCTCGGTCGTTTTTGATTGACCGTAGAGCTTTAAAGGTGAAAGATGGCACTGAAAACCGCGGCTCAATCGAAGCTGTTGTGCGATTAGTGCGGAAGACGGTAAGTCTTGTTCGTCGCGTTGTCACAGCCACTTAGAGTTCCGCCCAGCTGCTCACTATGGACCCGCCAGTGCTGCTTCCTCCGAACTCTAAAAGACGGGGGTATAATGGCTGGGCTATGATCGATGCAGGTAATTTTGCGGTCCATGTACTTAGTCGAGACGCGAGGCAAAAGTATTTCGAGAATATAAATCAGTGGTGATAATCTCTACCCACGCCCATCCCTAGATATCCTATGTTACCAGCTTGTTTAGAAGTAGCAGAATGGCACGTCATAATATCTGTATCTTCATTCGTCGACATCCCAGGCATCACGGGATCGTGATGTTTGCCACTGACAGAACATATGTTTGACTCAAGTATTCGCATGGAGCCACAATACTGGTGACATACCCTGCTTTCTTGTGTCATCTGGCCAGCCTGAACTAATCCTGGTGTGAAATAAGCCCCACACACCACCAGTTCTTGTGCCACAAGTGCTGTGCAAGTGTCAGTAGTGCTAGTGAGGGACAACAATCAAGTGCAGGATCCTCATGGTAGTAGAGCAGAATGTGTCCCATTTCTGCATAAAATCCCATCCCTTGTGAGTATGCAGGACATTCATTTTATGATAACAAAATGTTGAAGTAAAAAATTCCACCACTGGATGGTACTTGTCCTAGAGAGCTAACTGTGGTCCCGGGCCACAGTTAGCTCCCTAGTACAAGCACCGCGCACATTTCAAGTGGGTTGCATCAGCCGGGAGTCGAACCCGGAGCTAGGCCATGGGAAGACCCAATGTTACCGCTACACCACTAATGCCATGCATACAGGGGTTTGCACTCGTCATCTGAATACGGTTGGTGAAGTCAACAAGCTTTCGACGCTACTCGTGGTCATCAATGAACGAATATTATGACAACACGAGGCCAAGAAAGGAGGAATATACCACATTATTCTGACGGGATGAATTTATGAATGTATATATGTAGACAAGGGGTACGCTTACTCGGTTCATGATATGTTTGATGAATAGTCGGTAGTTCTTGGGGCTGTTTCGTACTGGGCGCTAGTTCGGAAACCAGTGCTCCACGTCCCATACAGCCTCTCCGTTTGGGTCCAAGTATGAATACTGCGATACCCTTCCATACCTGCGTTGGCCGTCCCGTTCGTGGGGAATCGTAGCGCTCAGAACTTGGCAGAGCAATAGGACGCGTACTAGGCGCGGACTTCGTTCGCTCCGAGCATGGACCAGGTAGGCATCGACATCGCTGCACCTTGGGAATCTTGGAACCTACAGGAATAGGGAAAGCGATTGGCTGGCGGATGGGATTAAATAGTAGGCCGTGGTCGAAAATCCTTGGTTCATGGGTGGTTTTATGGTTAAGTTCGAAGAACGCCAATATATTCACTGGCACGAACCTTTCGTCTACTATATTGACCTGATTAGCTGGTCAGAGAAAGCATAGTCAGAGGTCACCAACAAGCTTTTGGATCGACCAGTCAGCGCCACTGTAAACCTGTTTGTGTAATTCCGCATAGCTAACTTTGTCTTTCTTTAGGCAGTGGCGCGGCTGCCTAACGTCTCCCCCATAGCCCACTAAGCAGACCGAAGGATCAAAGAAAGGTAATCATTCCTTCTTTCCTGAAGAGTGAAGACATTTTCCCAATGACTCTTTGTTTGCATTCAGGGTGAATTTGGCACTTCTAATACCTTCACATTTACACAGAGAACAGGCCCAACAGGAAAAGAGAGAAGATATGACAGCGTGACTCGGAGGTAGGGACCGTAGGGCCTCATGTATACATGTACTCAGCGACAAGCAGCACATGCAGATCGGACATTGTTAGTAAGCCGTTCAAAGTCAGGCTTACAACTAATACATCACACACAGCCTTTGAAGCCTCCAGAGTTAGACTGACTTACGTGTCCTGACGGGTGATGGATGCACAAGGAACATGTAAGCAATATTGACACACCAGTGGAATAGCAACCTTATAAATGCAGGATGGGGCGACTACCATGCATCTTAGATTCTCATCATAGAACACGATGAAGGTGCTCGTTATCGGCGGATCAAGAAACATAGGCTACTTCTCAGCCCTCAGGCTACTTGGTGAGTCACAACGAAGAGTATACGATTTGCAATTCTGAATATGCCCTAGATCTGGGAGCTACTGTCACATTTCTGTTAAGGAAACCCCAGATATTCGACAACGATGAAAGTATTCAGAAATATGTCAGAGATGGAAAGGCGCGGCTGGTCACAGGAGATGCCCTCGTCAAGGATGATGTCAGGAGGGCGTGGGCTGAAGCCTCCATTGGCGACGATGGTAACCCTGTTGAACTGCTCCTATTCACTCTCGGTAAGCTAGGATTTTGTTTCACGTATCCCGCTACGAACTGATTGGTTGTCTAGGTGCAAGCAGTGGGAAGTACCACATCACCAAAGGTTTTCTTATCTCACCACCAAACCTCGTAACGCAGTCAATGCTCAACGTCTTGGAGACGCTTCCCCCTTCGCAGCCAAAGATTATCGCCATATCCTCCACTGGCGTGACCGCTGCTTCTCGCAAAGCACTCCCTTTGTTCCGTTGGGCATTGTATGGCTACCTCATCCCCCAGCCACACAGGGACAAACGCGGAGCAGAACAGATTTATGCCCACATTGCTGGCTTTCCCTGGGACACTAGAGACAACGTCGGCTCAGAAATCCTTGAGGAGAACTGGATGGCTCGTGTTCCACCCGAGGGCCAATACAAGAACCTTGTTGTTATACGTCCCGCGATGCTCACAGACGGACCTTCTCTAGCAGACAGACACCCAGAAAAGCAGGCATATCGCGTCCAAGATGGTGACCTGAGCAGTGCACACACCGTGTCTCGAAAAGATGTTGCACATTTTCTGGTTGAAAAGGTGGTCAAACACTGGGACGAATGGGCCGGAAGGCGTGTCAGCATTGCATACTAGTACAGGAGTTGGCACCTCGACACCAGAAGTACATTCGTGAAGCATAACGTGTAGTACACTATATCCTATTGAACCACACTATGAATGCGAGGTAATTTTGTAATATCCAAATTCAACTCAATGCGCCGTTGTTGGCGCGATTTGTGTATGTAGATGATCGTCTTTGTCAACTTGTTGATTGTCACAACCGCCTCGGGTTGCGCCTAAATGTGCCAATTGCAATCATGACAATTCCCGAGACTGTGTCAGGATTCACAGTCATTCCAGTCGCATACTCTCATTCAACCCATATCATATACGCTCGGGAACATCGGTCGTCCAAGTCCACAAATTCAGCGCTTCCATCCGGCAGGACCCTCTTCCTCGTCAACGTTCCAATCGATGCTACAGACCGTGAACTGTCTCTTTTCTTCAAATATGCTGGTACCATAGAACGGGTAATATTCAATCAATGTGAACAAGGAGATGCAGGGATGCAGGAAGATGCTTCAAGTAGCAGTGATGGGGACGAGGAAGGCGCAGGCTCATCCATGGAGGTGGATGGCTCCGAGACCAACAACACGCAACCTCGAAAAGGCCGCAAAGGTAAAAAAGACAAGAAGGATGAACCTACTCCCCCTTCTGTCGTTCCCCTACCTACAGTGCCCCTACGGACACTCCGCAAAACTGGCACAGTCGCACACATTATTTTCCTTGACTCGTCATCACTTGCGAATGCGCTCTCGCCTGCTTCAAAAGCACGACCGTGGCCCTCATCTGAAGAGCCGAGAGGTCTGGCTCATTACCGCGCTCTCTACGATACTCAGCGCCCGCCCCTCGACATCGTCAAAGCGCACGCAGATAGTTCTGTAGAGCTCTACGAGTTCGAGCTTGCAAGGAGCAGACGAAAGTCAGTCTACCGAAAAGGAGAAGCGATCATGGACGAGGAAGGATTTACTCTGGTTACTCGTGGGGGTGCATATGGGAAAACTCTTGGCGGTGGTGCTAGCGTTGCGAGCAAGCAGTTCCAGTCCACTGGTCAGACTGGCAACAAAAAGAAAAAGGAACCGAAGGAAAAGGTGTCGTTCTATGCGTTCCAAAAGGCAGAGAAACAGCGGAAAGGTGAGGAATTGAAGATATGTTTATTTCTGTACATGTTACTCATCATCGCTCTGCAGCTGTTATGGATTTAAAGAAAAATTTCGAGGCAGATAAAGCGCGAATAGAGAAGATGAAGGAGTCTCGTCGTTTCAAGCCCTATTGAACCTTGCTATTTTTGTGTGGCTCACAACTGGGATTTGCAGACATGTACAATGCATATTGTAAATGACAGATATTCCCCCAGTGATCAAGATTTCTTCAGCCGTGAAAAAGGCATGGTCCCCGAGTACCACACTTGTAACAGAAGGTTGCCCCACACCGGCAAACCACATAATTACATCCGCTGATGCGCTCCACGATCGCTTTACATCTAGGACAAGTCTGCCACCTTTTCTTTTCCGCCAGCTCCCTCACCTGCAGTTCGAGAGTGTTCTGCTCACAGTCATTACCTGGGTGAGCTGCGTTCTTACATTTCGTGCAAACACGCGTTTTGCATTTTGAGCAGGTAAGTTTGTTAGCGCACTTCGGTGTTTCACCCAAGAAGGTAGAGCATGATGCTTTTGGGCAATACACCCGTTGAGGGGGCGGGGTCGATGCTTCTCTGAACTTTTCCAGGAATGTTGCACGTTGCTTACGGGGCACAAACTTGAGCAGTGGGCCAACTGGAAGTATGCTTGTGCAGCAACGCAACGGCAGGAGTTGTTCATCGCGACTCCCGAGTTCTACCATTCGTGTCACGCATTCATGGCAGAAGGCATGAGAGCAAGGTGCTTGAAATGCTGTCGAAACGTCGATGCTATCGCCACAAATAACGCAATCGGTACTGAAAGAGGTTGCTCGTGAACTTCATGAAATACCTACGTTGAAAACGCACCTCGTAGGTTTAGCTGCAGCCCGCATCACAGGCTCGGATTTATCCAGGAAATCTTTCACCCTGTAAGCGACTTAGATTTATCCTCAGTCACGATGAAGGGACACACTTGTCAGGAACATCTGCCAATCCTTTCTGAGCCTCCGTCTGGGCAGGAAGTGGCCTTCCTCGTGAGAGAGCTAGCGCAGCCAAATGATCATCAAGTTCTCCCTGCGCCAACACCGTCAACCTCTTCAGCAATGCCTGTATGTCCACGGTGACCTGCGAATTCTTCCTCCGTCTGCTTCTCCCGGCTTCGGAACGCTGGTCCTTCAACTGTTGCAAAGCATTCCTTAGGGTATTAACTTGAGAGCCAACATAAGATTCAGGCCCCCGTCGGCTATTCTTGTTATGGGTGTTATTGAAGGCCTGGATATCTTCGAGAAGTATTTCGGTGACGAGGATGTCTGTGTCAATGTCCCTGCCGCCATCTGTGATGGGAGCGGGTTGCGTCCTGGTGGAGAGTGAGAGACCCATCAGCCCCTAATTTGCACCATTTCATGTTCATATGTACGTCAGTTAAGAAAGGGGCTCAGCAAAGCATGGGGTGCAACAACCCGTTCGCACGAGTTTTTGGGGTGACAGAGACCTTGCCATGTACATTATACAGTGCTATGACTGTCCGTGGCGTCGGGTTCGAATGCTGTATCTTCCCGTGTCCTGGCAGCTCACAACTTAACAACTGGTACCGGTGTAGTATATGCCATACTGACAAACCCTAACCCTATCATCAAACGGCGCTCACTGATCGGCGTCAGTCCAACTGAATCTGGTGGAACGACTATCTTCCTCTAACTTGGAGCCTGGATTTGGGAGACTAGTTCGTATCTACTACTCCACAAACCAAATCACAATGGACGATGGCAGCACCGATATCGAACTGTTAAGCCCCGGTCCATTACTCAAGTGGACCAGCATCATTCAAACATATCAATACTCTTCGTAATTAGAGTAGAATTCGAGCAAAACACGTCAAAGATCAAGGCGAATGGTATGTGTGTACGCCGTCCTCTTTTCATCCTCAACCATTCATTGGAACAGCCACCTTGCATCGATGCACGCCTGGTCAAGCTAGAGAGGTCGATATTACCACAGCAACAGGTTGAACCAAAGGTCACTTGGTAAATCGTGACGACGTCAATTGTTCACAATTCACTTAGACATTGATCAAAGATCGATGAGCTGGCGAGTAGTCAAGAGGGCATCGCTGTGGAGGAGGGTCTAATATTACGAGGGTACGTTTGGCATGTCGGTTTAGGACCCCTGGCAAAAACTATGGTTGTCTTCAGCCTGGGCAGCTAGAGACATACATGGATATTCTAGAACGCTTGAATGCAGCCATAGCATTTAATGCTTCCGATGCAGATTCTCGAAAATCAGTACGCCAAATCGTCTTGCATTGAGTCACCTACTGAACGGTGGACATGGCCCATTAGTGTGATCTTGTTCGGGTTCATTTCAAAAGTAGACTAACGTTAACATCTGACAGACCTAATGTAATGACATGGAAGTTATATTTTAAGTTTCATGGAACCTGCCCTCTTCATTTGTTGTTGGCCATGAATTTGTTTCCGTCCTCATCTAGGAATCCACGCGAAAGACGCATGCTGTCCTTCCTACCCAAAATACATGTCCAATCCCAGATTTGGTGGCCGGGCCTAGTTTCCGATACTCGGGCATCCGCAGCTCAGGCCATCGTATTAGTGAGAATGTCTCTATCAATACAGCGTGACGGGCCATCGTGATTTCGTGTTCGTGGAGGTATGTGGGATTGTTACCTTATTTCGGTTACGGACAGGCTACTATTTCCCTAAGCCTCCTGTGTTAGAAATTTCAAAGACGAACCTTGAGCTACAGCGCTCATGAATCATTCAGCTCCCAGACAGGTACCCCATATCTAACAAACGGCTTGGGATTCAACTTCAGAGTTGTATGAACCCTTGAAGGGAACGGATATCCGATTCTATTTCCAGTCCAAACTAGGTACGGGTCCGATGGTTGAGGCACCATACTTTAGCAGATGCCCTAAAACTCTGACACAATCGATAACTTCTGGGCTCCTAACGCTGTTCCTGCCGTGCACCACAGCCTGCGGCGTTCATCTGTACCCGTAGTCTCTATACTTGGTGCGTCCTTTCTACTTCCCTTATTCTAAATTTGCACCATCATCACTGATGGACTGCGTTTCCAGCCACATCAAATCCTGTGCTTGGGCGAAAATATAAAGCACGAAGGGTGGTAAGTCTATACCAATGAAGATGTTTGGCATCGGAGCCCTCCTGCTTTCAACTGCTCTTTTCATAATCCCCTGCTTTGCGCAGACATATATCACTCTCCCAAGCGCTGGTACCAATCTCACCGCAGGTAGCAACATTACGGTCCAGGTCTCAGTCGCAGTACGTCGAAACATCAACTCTTCGTCATACCAACGGTCGCTGACGGAACATGACGTAGACCGGCCCCATCAATCTCGATGTCATCAGTGTCGCGATTGGACTTCAGTCGTGTATCAGTGGTTGCACTCCCACAAGCACCTACCTCGGCATAATTCTCTATGCGGGTCCTTTCGAGTCCCAGGGACTCGGAACCGGAAACACTCTGTACGAGAACTTCACTGTGACAATACCAACATCCGTGGACTCAGGACAAGCGGTACTTGGTGTCGCCAACTTCTACCTTGACGGGGTGCGTTTGCAGAGGATTTTGCCGTCCTGGATTTTGCTGATGCTGCGATCATACACCAGGCTGGTAATGGTCCGAACTTGAACGTGGCAAACGAGACTGTGTATATTAATTGAAGGATATCTTGCAAGGAGGTTGAGTTTCAGCATGGATCATTGGTTATCACAAGTATCAAGTGATGCGTGTACTTAAATTGCCACCACCCATAGCACAGTAAAGTGAGTCATATTTCCGAAGAATAAAGCCCAGTGCATCAACAGTGCGTCGATTGTTTATTATAT
>Ga0307518_10002104_pt1 | contig 14633 bp, 12 predicted proteins | sample 25_EM_MG_FD_203889 | JGI IMG/M metagenome (GOLD analysis project Ga0307518, IMG submission 203889) | Populus trichocarpa ectomycorrhiza microbial communities from riparian zone in the Pacific Northwest, United States - 25_EM | ecosystem: Host-associated > Plants > Roots > Unclassified | place...
CTCTCCTCACAACCCTGTCCCCCCCAATTTTCCTTGTTTATCCCCTCTGATGAACCCCAGACCAACAGAAACCACCCCCACACCTGTAACTATCTAATGGCTGTACACGCCCAACACACCCAGCTGGAACAACTTAGAATATGGCAACAGAACCTTAATACGTCTCATATCGCCCTCCACTTGCTCATCAACAACAAAATAGCGGACAATTGGGACCTTATAGCACTACAAGAGCCACCTGTCGACAGGCTAGGAAACACCAAGGCCAACCACTGCTGGCGCGTGGTATACCCGACACACAAACTAGCGAAAGGGGAAAAACCCTGAACGGTAATCTTCGTTAACACAAAAATCAATACTAATTGCTGGGAACAAATAGACTTCCCATCAGCCAATGTGGTCATTGTACGCACCAAGACGTCACTAGGAGCGTGCACCGTAGTAAATGTCTACAACGACTGCAAACACGACCGGACACTTGAAGAAATCGAAAGGTTCCTAGCGGCCAACATCTCCAAGCTACGCCCCGAAGAACGTGACCACATGATCTGGCTTGGCGACTTCAACCGGCATCATCCACTCTGGGACGAAGAGCGCAACAATCACCTCTTCACGACCACAGCACTCAGCTCATCTCAGAAGATCCTAACCCTGCTAGCTGATTACGGCATGACGCAGGCGCTACCGAAAGACATCCCGACCCTGCAGTCGTCCAGTACAGGTAACTGGACGCGTCCGGACAATGTGTTCTGCACAGAACACATGCTGGATCCGTTAACGCTCTGTAACACTGACCCAGAAAACAGAGGCCCCAACACGGACCACCTCCCGGTACTCACCAAACTTGACATGTCCCTAGTAGCCGCGCCCACCCTCCCCACCCAGAACTACAGAGAAGTCGACTGGAAGGAGTTTAACACCAGGCTTAAAACTGAGCTAGATCGGATGGGACCCCCGGGAATCCTGGCAACAAAAGACGCATTCCAGAAAGCAGCCAAAGATCTGGAGGACGCGCTCAAACGTACGGTCGCGGACCAGGTGCCGAAAACACGCCCGCACCCCCACAGCAAGAGGTGGTGGACCAAGGACCTTACGAACCTGCGGAATGAACTTAAAACGCTAAGTAAAGCGTCCCACTCATTCAGAGCGTTACCGGATCACCCCAGCCACAGACTACGAAAAGAAAAAGTGACCTCGTACGACAAAGCTATCAAAAAGACAAAAAAGGAACACTGGGTCAATTGGCTTGAGGAAGCAACGAGCAGCGATCTGTGGATAGCCAACAAGTACGTGTCAAATCCGTCGAGCGATGGAGGTAAGACGCGCATCCCAACCCTCAAGACCAAGGACAACGAAGGCAACGCAACCCTAGCGGCCAGCAATGAGGACAAAAGTAAAGTCTTCGCCAGCGCTCTCTTCCCCCCTCCTCCTACGCAGTCAGCTGTCCCACCGGGCTTCAACTACCCCGAACCCACTGCCACCTGGACAGCAATCACAGACGAACAGCTCCAGAAAGCGGTCGCCAAACTCAGCCCTTACAAAGCGCCAGGCCCAGACGGTGTAGCCAACGCTGTATTCCAACGCTGCCCCAGACTTAGACCGTACCTGCTGAACCTGTTTAACGTGGTCTTCACCCACCGCACCTACTATGACCCATGGAGAGAATCCGTCACAGTCATCCTGCGCAAGCCGGGTTGCCCAGACTACTCGGTCCCTAAAGCCTACCGACCCATCGCCTTGCTACACACGACCGCCAAACTGCTGTCAGAACTAGTAACAGACAGAGCGTCATTCATACTAGAGTCCAACAACCTTCTCCCACCAACCCACTTCAGCGGCAGACCAGGTCGCTCGACAGAAGACTCGTTACTCCTGCTGGAAACTACCGTGAAACACACATGGCGCCAATGCAAGGTAGCGTCAATCCTCTTTCTCGACATTGAAGGTGCCTTCCCAAACGCAGTCACGGACCAACTGCTGCACAACATGAAGAAACGCCGCTTACCACCAGAAATAGTCAGCTTCACACGTCGAATGCTTGAAGACCGGAAAACTAAGCTCAGATTTGACGACTTTGAATCAGATTGGCTCCCGATCGAAAATGGCATAGGCCAAGGAGACCCACTCTCAATGTTACTCTACGTCATATACAACTCGGATCTTGTAGACATCGCGAAGAAGGAAAAAGGCGAGCTAGCACTTGCCTTCGTAGATGACATGGCCTTGGTCGTGATAGGCAAGACATTCAAGAACAACCACAGCCAACTCAAAGACATGATGGAAAGACAGGGTGGCGGCTACGAGTGGTCTAAGGATCAGAACTCACGCTTCGAGACCAACAAGTTTGCGCTAATGGACTTTTCTCTCAACAGGTCCAAAAACCGTCCCGATATGGTCCTACGCAGAGTGACGATAAAGTCAACAGGTACACACAAGTTCCTCAGCCTAATGCTCGACAATGAACTACGCTGGAAGGCCCAAGAAACGTATGCAACAGCCAAAGGTGCCAACTACACCCTCCTACTTCAACGACTCTCATCCACAACGTGGGGCGTTCCAGCAAAACTCGTTCGACAACTCTACCAATCAGTAGCAGTACCTAAGATCACCTACGCAGCGGCTGTATGGCTACAACCCTCTTATTCACACGCATCTGATAGAAGACTACAAGGATCAAAAGGCACAGCCAGAAAGATCGAATTGGCCCAAAGAGCAGCTACACTGGCAATTACAGGAGCAATGAGAACTACACCCACAGACTCCCTCGACATTCATGCCAACCTCATGCCTGCTCACATCCTATTCCAGCAGATCCTATTCCGCTCAGCGCTCCACCTCTCTGGGCTCCTGTCAACCCACCCATTAGCACCCCACGTCAACAAAATAGAAAAGAAAGACGTAAAGAGACACCGCTCAGCCCTACACAAGCTCATCCACACATTGGGAATAAGCCCCAAACTCAATGAGACCGTCCTCACATGCGCTGTCAAGCCAAACACCTCCCCCCCGTTCAACACGTTCATATCGGACAACAAGAAGGAATCCTTAAAAGACTTCGCACAGCTGAGAGATCGAACTATGGTGTTCACTGACGGATCATGCACTGATGGCCTCATAGGAGCCTCGGCAGTTCTCTACGTAGACTACAACCACGTAGCAACACTCCGACACCACCTAGGAAGTGCAGAACACCACACAGTATTCGAAGCAGAAGCAGTCGGACTAATTCTAGCTGCACACCTCCTATCGACGAAGAACGAAGCAACCTTTCCCGCATCGATCCTAGCAGACAACCAAGCAGTCATCCGATCCGGTGAGAACCTGACAGCTAAATCAGGACATCACCTATTACTTCGTTTCAGGAACTCAATACGCCGGTTACAAGACAAAAAGGACTTAGATAAAAAGGACGTCACGGTTAGGTGGATTGCAGGTCACAAAGATGTCGAGGGAAACGAAGTCGCAGACAGAGAGGCAAAGCTAGCGGCGAAGGGAGCACTCTACTCAAGTCCCAAAAAGAAACTACCTATGTCACTCCGGAAGCCTCTACCGCGCAGCATATCGGCCCTCAAACAAGCACACAACGCGAGACTGAAGAAGCTATGGAAGGAAGAATGGACTAGATCCCCCCGCTTTCCCCACATGTCCAGCATCGACCCCTCCCTTCCGTCTAAAGCATTCATGAAACTCATCGGCAACCTACAAAAACGCCAAGCCGGATTGTACACGCAACTCAGAACTGGCCATGTCCCGCTCAACAAACACCTTCACCGCTTCAAGAGAAGTGACTCCCCCAATTGCTTACAATGCGGCGACACCACCCCTGAAACAGTTCACCACCTGCTATTCACGTGTCCTAGATACGACCGCGAGAGATTCATCCTGGAAAGAGATGTTGGAAGAAAAGCATACCACGTGGCACACCTGCTATCCAACGCGAAGGCAAAAGTGCACCTCCTCAGATATGTCAACGAAACCAGACGTCTAGCCCCAACATTCAGTGAGGTATAACACATCCCCATAATGCAGCTAAAAACAGTACAGGCACAGAATCAAAAACGCAAACCAGAGAACACAACCAGAACCTCCAAGATGAATCTCTCACCACAGACCAAGCCTACACTCCCCAACAGGACGTAGCTTCGCTTCTTACCACCGACATTTGACACCCATGTCCCTTGCCTCCCCCGCTCACGACTCCTAGTTTAGTAGTTCCTTTCTTTTTTCTTTCTCCTTTTCCTTCTCCCCTCCTTCTCTTTTTTTCTTCCCCATACCCCGCGCCCCACCCCCTGAAGAGCGACATCTGCCACCCGTCGCCTTGGGCCCCCAACTCTGCCCCACACCAACCGTCTCAACATGCTGCAGACACGCCACCCTTAATGCAGCAGGTCTCATGACCCCAGAGACCAACAGACAGAATGCCCATTGTTTCCTTCAGCTCATGCACGCTTTCGCGGCCGGGCTAGTGTTACAGACTCAACTCAAACACCACAGCTACAATACATTAGTTAAATACCTAGCCAGTGTAGTGCAACGTAGGGCTTACAGCCCTCAGGCACTTTAATACAATTCAAAAAAAAAAAAAAAAAAAAGCCAATGAACAAAGCAACATACCATCTGGTGCTCGTACTACACGAGCCTTCCTGGCAGGAGATGAGACAGACGAACTGGCATAATGACCATGCCGATTCATTGCTGCTCGCATGATCCCCACGTCCACCTCTTTCTTGTCAAGATTCGTGGCCCTATGCCGTGCTTTGAATCGGTACAACTCTGCAATGGTCTCATACTCATGAGCGCGACAGGATGCAAGAGCATGTTCTGCCTGAGCTACTTCCCGCTGTGCACAAGCCACATCCAGGACGAGCAGCGCCTCTGTACCACTACTAGTACTGTAACTGTCAGATGATGGATCAGACTGAGTCGAGTTAGTACAAGGCTAAATGTAGTACTTATTGATATGCACCAAGAAGCCAGGCATTTGCAATATCTCATATATTTCCTCCAAGTCACCGTCTTTCTCTATCTTCCGGGAGTTTTGAGAGAATTTATAATCATTTGGATTGGTGGTAGATGGAGACGGAGAAATCTGCTCACGAAGGGAGTCCATCAGTTTGTGGTCAAGTCAACACTTGTGAAATGCCTTCAACGTTACCACAATGGATATTTGCCTCATGTTTTGGAGCTCCGAAATCATATTCATCTGACATGCCTTGTTGTCCGAGCTGCGGCAAAGGTTTCAAAGATGCTGCTTCTGTTGCAATGCACATGAGCCAGCCAACTTCCGGATGCAATACCTGGGTAAACAATCTTGTCCATCTTCAAGAAGAAGAACTTGGTCTTCCAAGTACTTCGGCTGCCAGAAATCCGAGTCTCTCTGCCCATGACTTGTATGCGTCGGATCTCCCTGCAGCTGGAGCTTTTCATGATGGTCCCGATGCAATGGCCATTGATGATGATGAGCTCTATGAGCCCACTTCCGTACCGAACACTCAGATCAAAGACCGTTTCCCGGGTGCGGCCCAAACTTTCGGAAAGGGCCAGACGTTCTTGGACAAGTTCAATACAGATAAATTTTGTCACCATCGACAGGAAAATCTCTATTACCCCTTTGCGTCTCGGCAAGAATGGCACCTAGCTTTATGGCTTCTTCATTCTGGCATTAGTATGTCTGCAACTGACGAGTTTTTATCGCTTGAGATAGTGAGTTTTCATTTGAATTTTGGTGTATCACCTATCATTCACCGTGTCTTGTCCAGATCAAAGCATTGCACCTCTCATTTAATACCGCAAAGGAACTATGTGGACGTGCTGAGTTGTTACCAAGTGGGCCACACTGGCAATCCATGCAGGTCCAAACTACTCACCCAACAAAGGCTCCCGTGTATTTGTACTGGCGCGATCCTTTGGACTGCCTTGCATCCATCCTCAACCATCCTTTATTTGCCGACCACCTGGAATTCGTCCCTCACCACGTATACACAACAGAGACAAGGGAACATCGTGTATATACAGAGTGGATGACAGGTGATGATGCATGGGAAATGCAGGCACATATTCATTACCTGTACACTTGAATCATGGTCTTATAACAAGCAGTCGCATCTCCCCCATGGTGCGACTCTCATTGGCACAATTCTTTCCTTGGACAAAACTGATATATCAATGCTGAGTGGTGGCCGTGTCACTCATCCACTCCTTATAGGCCTGGCAAACATCAAGATGTCCACCAGGTTCAAACTATCGTCCCATTCGTTCATGCTCACTGCCCTTCTTCCCATCCCCAATTTTATTCACCCGAGTAGACGCATGCGCGGTGTTCTCGAGGATCAGCTTGTACATCAATGCCTCAACATTGTTCTCTCCCCCCTTAAGCAGGCTGCAAGACTTGGAGCTATGATTCCTGATTTTAATGGTGACATGCGATATTGTTTTACACCCCTTGCAAGCTATATCTGCGATACCCCGGAAGCAGCTATGTTGGCTGCCGTTGGCGGAAAGACTTCACCACTCACGATGGCGATGTTTAAGCAATTTGGCGACCCTTTTCGTCACAAGCCGCGCACGCGTGAGACTACCCTTGCTCAGCTGTCGGTTGCCAAATCCAAGGCTGACCCTGCGGACATCAAAGCTTTCTTTCATGAAGCACAACGCTTTCGTCTTAATGGTGTCCATGAACCATTTTGGAGAAACTACCTCCTTGCGTGCCCAAGCTCATTTCTCACTCCAGAATTCCTCCACTATCTCCACAGGAAGTTTTGGGACCATGATGCTAAGTGGTGTATCAACGTTGTTGGTGCTGCCGAGATTGATTTCTGCTTTTCGATCTTACAGCCCATTGTGGGGTTTCAGCACTTCAAGGGCGGCATCACCAAACTGAAACAGGTTACAGGCCACGTCCATCGTGATATCCAGCGTTACATTGTGGGCATAATCAGTGGACCATCCCCCGCTGGATTTGTGACTGCAATTCATGCTCTCATGGACTTCCGCTACCGAGTCCAGGCCCATCGAATTGATGATGGCGACACAGCCATTATCAATGATGCTTTGAGCGAGTTCCACGCAAACAAGGATGTTATTCTTCAGCTTGGGGCCCGACGTGGTGAGGGACAGAAGAATCCTATCAACAATTGGCAAATCCCAAAGCTCGAGCTTATGCAAAGTATCGTCCCGAGCATCTGGCAGAGTGGAGTTCCGATGCAATGGACAGCAGACGTAACGGAGCACGCGCACATCACTGAAATCAAAGTACCAGCAGGATCCAGCAACAATAACAACTATGAGCCCCAAATCTGTCAATATCTGGATCGCGCAGAGAAGTGCAGGTCCTTCGAGTTCATCACCTCTTTGCTCAGACAGCACAATCCCAGGAGCCCGTCCTCCGACATCGATTCAGAGCTGTCTTCTGACACGGATCCAGACAGTGACTCGGCTCCTGCAGTCGAGAATGAATTTGAACTACGAGTTACTGGAACGGACCGAACTCCTTTGTCCCCTGGCTATGCACGCCCCATCATGAACTATTTCACCATCGCTGCTCAGCTGTGTACAAAGAACGCAGACATGATTCCTCTCCCCTTGCACACGTTTTCAGTCAACAATAACACAGCCATTCACCTCGGTTATGACCCGTCTATACGGCGGATGATCATCGATGATGCTGCTGAGAAATATGGTCTCCCTGACCTCCGGCCTGCCTTGGCTGACTTTTTAAATAGGGAAAAGGCATGTGGTCCTGACACTGTGCATCCAATTGGCAGGAAACAAAGGGCCTCGAGTGTGTCCTCACTGCCATTCGATGAAATCCAAGTTTGGTTCAAGGTTCGAGTCCAAAACACCGAGTTTGGCGATCCCAGCGTAGTGGTCCCAGCACAAACACTTTTTTCTTCCCCACCAGATGAAAGCTGGTCCTTCGGACAGTACGACACAGCAATATTCAATGTTGATTCGGAGTCTAGGTGGCCTGAAAGCGGTTTGAAAGGTTTGTGTACAATATACACAATACACAATAGTTTACCATGTCTCACAGGACATCATGTATGCCAGCTCTGACTTATCCTGCGCCCCCTCAGACGCAAGGGCATGGAGTGGCCGTGGATAGACTGGTTTCTAGTCTACGTACATCGGTTTGATGCAGTTGGTCAAGATGCGACCCAGCTTGATATCCTCAAGAGAGCAAAGCGTGCCAGCAATCAACGCCTTGGGGACATCGTCCCTCTCAGCCAGCTTCACACATTTGTACACCTCATACCTCGCTTTGGACAGACAGCAGACTGCCAATTGACCCAATATAATTCCATGGAACTTTCGAATGAGTTTTATCTGAATAAGTATTTCAACAAAAATACGTACTTTCCTTTGTCACTTGCCTAGATTTTTTTAGCATAACCCTACTTAGTAAACTTGCCTCAGCACTTGTATATATTTAGAACTTGTCATCATCCCTCCTCCACCAGCGGCTGTCACATAGTAAATAAGACAATGGCATCGTGGAATCTGAGGAGTGGCACACTCAAACCCCTTGGTTCTCTCCCACCTCCCAAGAACGGCCGCAACATCGCAGCCATGGACAAATTTATGGCATCTGAGCTCGCTGGTGCTATCATTAATGAAAAACGAGACAAAAATCAAGCTTGCAACCTTGGTTTTCTCATTGACATCATTTTTGCGACATTCAAGGAAGATCCTCACGCCGCTATCCATGCAGATGACTTAATGGTGACTCCCAGCACTTTGAAGGAACACTCCTCAAGTTTGCTTGTAGGTACCGCAGCATCCGAACCCCACAAGCCAGTACCTCTCTATGATTCACAGAAAAAAAGGTGGAATTGGGTTTTTCCGTCAGGAAATTTGACCTCTGGGGGTGGTCTTTCAAACGAAGCACAAATCGCACTTTTCTTAAACACCATTGCAACCGCTGTAGCCAACTCCACCAAAACTGATTGTACAACCCTCTCGCCATGCCAGTGACGTATTTGGATGGCGGACTGGAGTAGCCAGTGTATGGCTGGCTCGACAGGCTATAACCGAAAGCCTGATCTCGTCCTCGTCAGCAACACGATTACGTCGTGCAATGAGATTACATGGCTCAGTCCGAAGGTGATCGGAGAGTACAGCAAGGAGTCGTTTCAGCCGGCATCTCATATCAGAAGGACAATGGATACGAAGGTGTACCTTGTCATGGTAGATCAGCCCTGGAGGCGTTTTGTTCTTGGGCTGTCCCTTGCTAATGAGGAGCTTCGGGTTCATTTCTACGACCACTCCGGTGGTTCAATTTCCCCGCCTTTCAATATCCATGTGGAGCCAGATTCTTTTCTGTATATCGTTGGCGGGCTTGTGTTTGGTATTCACTCATGCATCAGCTTCGACATGACTATCAAGATCTCTCCTCTCCCAATAAACAGTCATAGGCAGGTAACAGCCAAGTCTCCCCCCGCCAAGTCTGGGCCCTCTGCTACCGGTCATCCCCCGTGGGTACTCACATCACCTCAACCACATCCGCCCCCCCCCACTTCTCGACTCGCAACTGCTGCTTTCTACAGATGCCCCCCCCTGAATCGCAGCCGCCATGTGCGGACAGCCCCCCATCTTCGCCGTTGTGCAAATTGCAGCAACATTCTGGGGATCAGGCCCCATTACCCGTGCTCAGATCAGTTGCACCCGTGCCTGAATCCCTCTTGTCATTGTCTCCTGAACCAACACCATCCATTGGGACTATACAGGTGGGGCAAATAATTTATGATATTGTGGAGGTTTTGTTTTCCAGCACTGGGTTTCTTGGACAAGGTACAGTTTGCTACCTTGTATGTCATGGCAGGGAGCTCTACGTTATCAAGGACCACTGGGTTCAGAACGACATAAAACAGTATCAAAGTCCTTTGCAAGAGGTCAATAGGATGAAGCTCATTCAAGGGATTGACGGCGTCCCCACCCTGATTGACTTCTGGGTAGTTGAGGTCTTACCCAGTGTTCCGGATGTAACTCAGCATTATCGCCAAGAAAAGTGGTGGCAAAACATGAAGTCTACGCGGACTCATGTTCGTCTCATCATGAAACCTTGCGCACACCCGCTCACCATGTTCAGAACCAAGAAGGAGTTTGTTTCGTGCGTGAGGGATATTTTGAAAAGTACGTCTGTGACCTGTGATGCTGACATCAAACACACATTCACTTCCATCAACAGTCCAACAAGTGGCCGTGGAACAGAGGGGAGTACTACACTGAGACTGTAGTATCAATAACACGATGATCGAAGATACTGAGAATGGGGCCCGTGGGTTCCTTCTCGATTGGGAGTTTGCCATCCAAATTAACATGCAACATACATATGAGATGGGCGGGATGGTATGTCCACTGTCACCCTTGCTGACTGCATGGCTAATGGTCACTTTACAGGGTACCCTACCATTTCTGTCCATGAGCCTCCTCGACCAGCTGAGGGACTTTGTTCACCCCATAGAAGCCTCACCCGCCCGGAAAAGTGCGTCCTGCACGCATGTCAACCTTCAATCCCCTGTCATGATCAGGCACACCTATGCCGACAACATCGAATCCTTATTCTACATCTTTATTTGGATTCTCGTCCTCTATGATGGTCCACTTGGCCACAAGCACGAGGGAATTGGGCATGAGAACACCCTTCTTTCTTTCTGGAGTGAAGAAGCATCCAAAAATCTTGAGACTGCAAAATTCACGAAGTTCACATTCCTCGTTTCGAAGCGGAGCAATCTAAACACTCAAATTGCACCTTATTTCGCCGACTTGCTCCCATTAGCGGAATCATGGCATGCACTTCTTGGACAGTATGTACATAAGGAGGCTTCCGTGCCTTTTGACGAAGTCCTTCAGATTCTTGATGATTTCTTGTCGAAGATGCCTGATTCTGAGAAACCTCCAGTCATGGTTAACATGCTGCACAAAATAGTCGAGCAACACAGTTTGCTCAATTCAGTTCTCCCTTCCCGCCCTGCCACCAAAACTGATGCCACTAATATCGATCACACTATTATGTACCCTAGTAAGTGTTTGTATGACGAGGTTAGAAGCATGGGGAATCCTCATGTTCCTATTAAGTGCTTCAAGGTGTAAGGTTGTTGTATTACTCTTTGTAGTATTGATAGTATCGCTTTGTATGGCCACATCCGTAATTTGTATGTAATTCTCATGCCTGATTACTTGCTGTTGACCTTGTGACTCTTTCGCTAGAAATTTGCACGCAGTTGCAACATATATATACACAAGTGAGTCCTTGATTTTACGCTCACTAAGTGCTCACACCAGCCTTCTGGGTATGGCATCTCAGCGGCGTCTTGGACATTTTCCACCCTCACCCACCAAGAAGTCCAAGACCAAGCGATCCAAAGGTGGTCCGGGCGACGATGCCGACAGCTCGCAGCCCTCGCGGCCCAAGAAGAATAAATGATGCAAGGATTCTCAGGCCGTTGGAAATGCTGAAGAACATGCTTCTCACGAGGAGCCTTGTCATAGTAGAAGGGTGGGTGCTGGGACGGGTGGACGGGTGGCACAGCTGGAGAAAGTCAGAAACGCTCTCGAAGAGAGATCGGCACGACCCCAGAAGGTAACGACCATGACGGAATCATTGCCTGACAATCCATTTGCCCCTCCGAAGAAACAGAGACGTAGAAAAGCGAAGGTCAGTTACCAGGCGTATCTGCGAAAGAACAGGAAATGATTTCTTGGACAGGCAAATAACCCTCCACCACTGTATCCCTCAGCTTCAAGGCCAGATATTCTTCAACAGGGTAATGCGCTGGGTGGAACTCATGCCCAGGTTCGTTGTCCCTATCACTTCATCTCAGCTCATCTGAAGCTCATCTGATTTTATCAGGTCGCTGGTCCCCCCTCCAAGTCAATTCCACAGTTTTATCCACGCAATCAAGATGGGGATCACTTCGGATTTTTTTCAAATTCACCCACTCACCTCGTCCCGCCTGGCACAGAGCCAGATCTACAGGCCATCAACAACCCATACATTGCAGCGGCCTGGGCATGCACGCAGGCGTCAACCATTCCCATCTCACGTTCCCCAGCGTATAACTTCAGCAGTGCTACTCAGAGTGGTCCACCACATATCCCCGACACAACACCAGCAACCTCACAATCCAACGTCCCCACATCAAACATTGACCCCACACTACTTGGTCACACGTCTGAGCTTGCTGGAGCTCCCACGAGCCTCCCTAAGCCCAATCTCATCGAATTGGGGGTGGCTCTTCCAGTGAATCAGAGAGCTCGTCTGAACAGGACTCATGCTCCGATCAAGCGGACTCAAACTCGTCAGATGAAGATGGGGATGAGATGCCTGATGTAGGTTGGGCAGCAACTGGGAAAGCAAGAAAGACTCATCCTGGTATGCATTTGTCTGGGTTGGAGTGCCTACTGACACCTTTCTAGGGTTTCGTCCAGAGAACGTCGTATCACCTCCTTGCGTCCGTGATCATTCACTCACTCCTGACCACGAATTCCAATACTCACGTGACGAGGACAATCAAGCGGCTCAGAACACTTTGAGGGCAGACGATGATACTGCCTCAGCTGTGGTACGCACGTATGAGTTATCATGAATTTACTAATTGGTTGTCAGGTTACTGGTCAAGGTGAAGATGTCCTGGAACGGCATCATAAGAATAATGGGTGTCCCTCTGCTCCCGACCCTGCACTACTGGCTCATCCTTCCCAGACTGCAACGGCTTCCAAGGTACAAGCTCCCCGCAACTCGAAGAAGCTCAAAGACATGTTGCCATCTCCCGACAATCTCAGGTTTTATCATGCAACATGGAAAGACTGCCTCAAAGATGCCAAGAAGGAATGCCGGGCTGCTCACGCATTGGACAATCCGTTTCCCTCAAAAGCTCATGATCTCAATAGCTCGATAATGGAGTCTCTGGTAACAGTCGTGGTTGAATGGACTAAGCGAGGTACAGCATTCGAACCTGGTATGTCATCGCCATGTCACGCCAGAACACTACTCACCCCACTTAGGTTTTTGGCTGGAACACAAAAGAAATATGGCAATCATAGTAAGTCCCCCATATATGACAGTCTACTTGCTAATTTTCTATCTTTCAGCTTCTCAATGATCTTTCCACATGGCGCTCAGAGCTGAAGAAGGTTGCCATTGCCCTTACTCCGACATTGTTAAACCTTATTCCCCCCCATGGTACCCCATCTCGAGAACGAACCGCGTGGGTTGAGAATGCTGCATCAAGCCTCCTGGAACAATCGGTCTTCTTGCGGAATGGTTTTGATGAAAATGTGCATCTTTTTTTCATACCTATGCTATACTAATTCGTGCCAACACAGGGGAAAACAAACAACTTCGCTCATCCAGCTCTGAAAGAAGCCATGATTGAGTTCTTTTACACAGTCAGCTATCACATCGCTGACAAGCGTCCCAATCTTTTTCGCCATTCTATTCCCCTGCCATGCCTAGCGCTCGTTGGGGCGGCGGTAATTTCTTCCTTCTGTCTACAATATTCTAGTGTTAATGTATATATTTTTTTCATTTCAGTTTAACTGTGTGCTCGATGGATTTGCAAAGAACGGCGGTGGAAAAACCTTCCCCAACTTCTCGGGGAAAGGGTACAACTCCATTTTCCACGCTATGTTGGGCATGTTACACGATATTCAGAAGGATCCTTATCATGGCGCGAAGCTCCAGGCCCAGTTGATGGAGTGGGCAAAAGAAGGGTGGTAAGTTAATTTGAGCTCGTCCATTGCATTCATTGCCTGCCGCGCTGACGTGTGCCCCAGGAATGCTATCTCTACAGGGAATGGCTCTAAGACTACTGTGACTAGACAACAATTACCAATCACCCCTGCCTATGCATTCACAGACTACCGGTCACAAGGGCAAACAATTGAATACTGCATTGTAGACATTGGCACGCCTCCTACGGGTCGACTCACACCCTTCAATGCGTACGTTGCTCTGTCGCGAAGCCGCGGGAAAAATACCATCCGACTTCTTAGAGACTTTGATGACAAATTGTTCACGCAACATCCCAGTGAATATCTTCGCAACGAGGACCTGCGTCTCGAAAAGATGGACCAAAAGACAAAACTACATTGGGAAACATCTAACGCATCTGCAGAATCTGGAGACAACCACACGTAATGAACATTTATAGTAATGCTACACGGTTGAACTGACTCTCAATATTGCAGGATTATAGTGGAACAACAGAGGCACATGCAGGATTTATAGAAAGGTGGTGGTCTGCACAGGGAAGGTCTAGCCTGAAGAGAAGGGAGAAGGAGATCTGTAGGATAACCTCAGTAGTCTGGCAAGCTACTGTATATTAGTATGTACCTGTAGGATAACTACAAGGTATCAGTAAGTATGAAGTGGTTAGTAGGAATGTACTCACCCTCAGTAGTCTGGCAAGCTACTGAGGGACTATGGTAATAGAACTCTACTCTAGTGCGATGCATGCTTATGTAAGTAGGTAAATATACCACAATAATCCTGTTTATACTCCAACAGGATTTATAGACGATTTTATAGTATCAGTACGTAGACCAAGCGTCTCTCAACATTGTAGCTTTATAGCAGTATCCCGCATTATGCCCTTGTTGCCACTGCCCTTGTTGCCACAGCTGAGTTAATT